>Ga0335082_10001862_pt1 | contig 22576 bp, 21 predicted proteins | sample Lox_Sample_41_FD_206718 | JGI IMG/M metagenome (GOLD analysis project Ga0335082, IMG submission 206718) | Soil microbial communities from Loxahatchee National Wildlife Refuge, Florida, United States - Lox_Sample_4.1 | ecosystem: Environmental > Terrestrial > Soil > Wetlands | place: USA...
GACGACGGCGTCATCGACCCGCGCGACACCCGCACCGTGCTCGGCCTGGCGCTGAGCGCGGCCTTCAGCAACGTCGTCAAGGGGGCGGACACCTTCGGCGTGTTCCGGATGTGAGGCCTCTCCCCTGCGGCCTCCACCCTGACCCTCCTCCGTGGCCGGAAGTGGCCACAGAGGAGGGAACCCATATGTGTGGCATCCGGCATCCGCCGGCCGTCATCGGTTGCGCCACATCGCGGACACCAACCCGCCACCTTCCAGGTCCCCTCCTCCGTGAGCACCTCCGCGAACGGAGGAGTGTCAGGGTGGAGGCCATTGGCTGAAGGCCCGCCCCTCGCGACCCGACGCGTCCGGCGCTACAAGCATCTCGGACGAAGGAGGCGCCCATGTCCGAGTTTCGCTTTCAAGAGATGTTTCCCCACGGCGAGGACACCACACCCTACCGGCGACTCGACGGCGACTACGTGACCACCGACAGCTTCCGCGGCGAGCCGGTGCTGCTCGTCGACGGCGCCGCCCTCACCCGCCTCGCGGCCGAAGCCGTACGCGATGTGTCGCACCTCTTCCGCCCCGGACATTTGGCGCAGCTGCGCACGATCCTCGACGATCCCGAAGCCTCGGGCAACGATCGCTTCGTCGCCCTCAACATGCTGCGCAACGCCAACATCGCGGCCGGAATGATCCTGCCATCCTGTCAGGACACCGGCACCGCCATCGTGCTCGGCAAGAAGGGACAGCAGGTGTGGACCAGCGGCGACGACGAAGCCGCGTTGGCGCGCGGCATCTACGACACCTACACGCAGACCAACCTGCGGTACTCGCAGCTGGCGCCGTTGAGCATGTACGATGAGGTCAACACCGACACCAACCTGCCGGCGCAGATCGAGCTCTACACCACCCCCGGCGACGCGTATCACTTCCTCTTCATCACCAAGGGCGGCGGCTCCGCGAACAAGTCGTTCCTCTTCCAAGAAACCAAAGCGCTGCTCAATCCGCAGTCGCTGCTGGCGTTCCTCGATCAGAAGATCCGCATGCTCGGCACGGCGGCCTGCCCGCCCTACCACCTGGCCATCGTCATCGGCGGCACCTCCGCGGAGCTGACACTGAAGACGGTGAAGCTGGCGAGCTGCCGCTACCTCGACGACCTGCCGCCGCGCGGCAACGAGCTCGGCCACGCCATCCGCGACCGCGAGCTCGAAGCTGAAGTGTTCAAGCTGGCGCAGCGCACCGGTATCGGCGCGCAGTTCGGCGGCAAGTACTTCTGCCACGACGTGCGCGTGATCCGCTTGCCCCGCCACGGCGCCAGCTGCCCGGTAGGCATCGGCGTATCATGCTCAGCCGACCGGCAGGCGAAGGCGAAGATCACTCGCGACGGCGTGTTCCTCGAGCAACTCGAAGCCAACCCGGCGCAGTACATGCCCGACGTCGACGAGAAGAAGATCGGCGGCGAGGTGGTTGCGATCGACCTGCGGCGCCCGATGAACGAGATCCGCGCCACACTCTCGCGCTACCCGATCAAGACGCGCCTGGCGCTCACCGGACCGATGATCGTGGCGCGCGACATTGCACATGCGAAGCTCAAAGAACGCATCGAGCGCGGAGAAGGTCTGCCACAATACGTAAAGGATCATCCGATTTACTACGCCGGCCCGGCGAAGACGCCGAAGGGCTATGCCTCCGGATCCTTCGGGCCGACCACCGCCGGCCGCATGGATGCCTACGTCGGTCTGCTGATGGAACACGGCGGCAGCTTCGTGACCCTCGCCAAGGGCAATCGGTCACCCATGGTCGCCGAGGCGTGCAAGAAGTACGGCGGCTTTTATCTCGGCTCCATCGGCGGCCCGGCCGCGGTGCTGGCGCAGGAAAACATCAAGAAGGTCGAGGTGCTCGAGTATCCCGAGCTCGGGATGGAAGCGATCTGGAAGATCGAGGTCGAGAACTTCCCGGCCTTCATCGTCGTCGACGACAAGGGCAACGACTTCTTCGGGCGGCTGTAGCTACTGCCACGGCTCACCTGCGCGTCACGGCGTTTCCGCAGACCGCGCGCGCTCGACCTGTGCCGTCAACCGCGATACAAGCGACCCCCGAACGCGGAGTGCCGCTCGGATGAAAACCTTCCACAAGATCCTGATCGCCAACCGCGGCGAGATCGCGCTGCGCATCATGCGCACCTGCCGGGCCATGGGCATTCATACGGCGGCGATCTACGCCGATCCCGATCGTGACGCGCCTTTCGTGCGCACCGCCGACGAGGCCGTGTACATCGGCCCGCCGATGACCGGCAGCTCGTTCCTGGCAATCGACAAGATCGTCGACGCGGCGCGCCGCGTCGGCGCCGACGCGGTCCATCCGGGTTATGGCTTCCTGGCCGAGAACGCCGACTTCGCGCAGGCGTGCGCCGATGCCGGCCTGACCTTCATCGGTCCGAGCCCGGAGGCAATCCGCCGTATGGGCAGCAAGATCGAGGCGAAGCAGATCGCGACGGCCGCGGGCGTGCCGGTCGTTCCCGGCTTCACGGCGGAACAGCTTTCGGATCGAGACATCGACGCGCGGGCCCGCGAGGTTGGCTATCCCATACTCATCAAGGCCTCGGCCGGAGGCGGCGGCAAGGGCATGCGGATCGTGCACGAGCCGGCGAAGCTCGCGTCGGCACTCGAGGCGGCGCGGCGTGAGGCCAAGAGTGCCTTCGGCGACGACACGCTGCTGATCGAGCGCTACATCGAGTCGCCGCGCCACATCGAGATCCAGATCCTCGGCGACACGCACGGCAACCTCGTCCACTGCTTCGAGCGCGAGTGTTCCATCCAGCGCCGCTATCAGAAGATCATCGAAGAAGCGCCCTCCCCCGCCGTCGACGACGCGCTACGCGCCCGCATGGGCGCCGCCGCCGTCGCCATCGGCCGCGCCATCGGCTACCACAACGCCGGCACCGTCGAGTTCGTCGTCGATCCGCAGGGGGCCTTCTACTTCCTCGAGGTCAACACGCGCCTGCAGGTCGAGCATCCGGTCACCGAAGAAGTCACCGGCCTCGATCTGGTGCGCCTGCAAATCCAGATCGCCCAGGGTGCGGCCCTGTCGCTGCGCCAGGACGACCTCCACACCCACGGCCACGCCATCGAATGCCGCATCTACGCCGAAGATCCGTACACCGACTTCCTGCCCTCGACCGGCACGCTGGTGTGCTGGGAAGAGTCGCGCAACGCCGGGGTACGCTACGAGAGCGGCGTGCAGACGGGCTCGGCGGTGACCATCTACTACGACCCGATGCTCGCCAAAGTGATCGCGCACGCACCAACGCGCAGCGAGGCGATTCGCCGGCTCGCCAAGGCGCTCGTCGAGATGCGCGTCTACGGCGTGCACACCAACCTGCCGCTGCTGCTGGGGGTGCTGCGCCATCCCGAGTTCCATGCCGGGCATCTCGACACGCACTTCATCAGCAAGCACATCGTGCTCGACCGCGCTCGGAGTGCGGCGCAGGTGGAAGCCGATCGGCTGCACGCCATCGCCGCGGCGTTGTGGCTGCAGGAGCGCCGCCGCGCCCAGGCGCCGGTGCTGCGCGGGTTGCCGTCGGGCTGGCGCAACAGTCCGAGCCAGATGCAGGAGGCGGCGTTCACCAGCGGCGAGGCGACCATTCGAGTGCACTACCGCGTCCACAGCCGCGATCATATCGACCTCGAAGTCGACGGCAGCGCCCACGCGGCGGCGATCCTCTCGTGGGATCCCACCCACGTCGCCGCGGTCATCGACGGGGTGCGCCGGACCTACAAGCTGATCACCCACGACGACGTGCACTATGTTCACAGCGCCTTGGGCACCTCGGAGCTGCGCGACGTGCCACGTTTCCCGCCGCCGGCGCGCGACGAGGTGCGTGGCGGGTGCTTGGCGCCGATGCCGGGGAAGATCCTCGCGGTACGCGTCGAAGCGGGACAGTCGGTCAAGCGGGGCGATCCGTTGGTCATTCTCGAAGCGATGAAGATGGAGCACGAAGTCACCGCCCCGCACGACGGTGTGGTGCGCGAGGTGCGGGGCGAGGTGGGGCAGCAGGTGGAGGCGGGGCTGGTGCTAGTTGTCATCGATGCGAAGACTGCAGAGAACGGAGACACACCATGAGTAGCGCAACCCTTTACGAAGCCCGCCACGGCGCCGCGTGGATCACCCTGAACCAACCCGACAAGCGCAACGCCTTGAGCGACGACCTCATTGCCGGCTTGCTCAGCGATCTCGGCCGGGCGGTCGACGACCCAGGCGTGCGTGCGATCGTCATCACCGGTGCCGGCTCGGCGTTCTGCGCCGGCGCCGATCTGAAGAGCGGCGGCATGCGACCGGGCGCCGGCGAGAACCCGTTCGTCACGGTCATGAAGACCATCTGGGAGTCGCCCAAGCCGGTAATCGGCGGCATCAACGGCCACGCCTTCGGTGGCGGCGTCGGTCTCGCCGCGGCGTGCGACATCACCGTCGCCGCGGAGTCGGCCAATTTCAGCTTCAGTGAGGTGCGCGTCGGCGTCATTCCGGCGATGATCTCCGTGGTCGTCATCCCCAAGCTCGGCATTCACAACACCATGTGGCTGTTCCTCACCGGGGAGCGCTTCGACGCGCGCCGCGCCGTGGATCTCGGCTTGATTCATCGCGCCGTGCCCGCCGATCAGCTCGATGCCGCGATCGATGAGGTGATCGGCATGATCCGCCTCGGGGGCCCGAACGCCGTCCGCGAGGCCAAACAGCTGGTGCGACGCATCCCGGCGCTATCGATGGACGAGGGATTTCGCTACACATCGCAGAAGATCGCCGAGCTGTTCGCCTCGGACGAAGCGGCCGAGGGCATGACGGCCTTCGTGCAGAAGCGCAAGCCGAAATGGGCAACCTAGATGCACGGGGTTCGGGGTTAGGCTGTTAGGGGGTTAGGGAAGAGATGAACGACGACGTCCTGCGGATCGCGAATTGTAGCGGGTTCTATGGCGATCGACTGAGCGCCGCGCGCGAGATGGTCGAAGGGGGGCCCATCGACGTGCTCACCGGCGACTACCTGGCCGAGCTGACGATGATGATCCTGTTCAAGGATCGCATGAAGAACCCGGAAGCCGGCTTCGCGCGCACCTTCCTGCGACAGATGGAGGAGGTGCTCGCGCCCTGCATCGCGCGCGGCATCAAGGTCGTAGTCAACGCCGGCGGCCTCAACCCCGCTGGTCTGGCGGCGCACATGCAGCAGCTGGCGGCGCGCCTCGGCGTGAAGGCCGCCATCGGACACATCGAGGGCGACGACCTCTTGCCACGTCTGGCCGCGCTCCAGCAGCAAGGCATCGAACTGCGTCACCTCGACAAAGACATGCCTCTCGCCTCGTTGCAGCAGCAGGTCGTCACCGCCAACGCCTACCTCGGCGCCTGGGGCATCGTCGAGGCGCTGCACCGGGGCGCCGACGTCGTCATCTGCCCGCGGATAACAGACGCCGCGCTCGCCATCGGGCCGGCGGCGTGGAAGTTCGGCTGGGCACGCGACGATTGGGACCGGCTCGCCGCCGGCATCGTCGCCGGACACATCATCGAGTGCGGCGCCCAATGCACCGGCGGCAACTACTCCTTCTTCAAAGAGGTCCCCGGCATCGATCGGATCGGGTTTCCGATCGCCGAGATGCACCGTGACGGCAGCTTCGTCATCACCAAGCACCCCGGCACCGGTGGCCTGGTGTCGGTCGGCACGGTCACCGCGCAGCTGCTCTACGAGATTCAGGGGCCGCGCTACTTGAATCCCGACGCGACGGCGCGTTTCGATTCCATCCGCCTCGAGTCGGACGGTCCGGACCGCGTGCGCGTCTCCGGGGTGAAGGGTGAGCCGCCACCGCCGACCACCAAGGTCTGCATCAACTATCTCGGCGGCTACAAAAACTCGATGACCTTCGTCCTCGCCGGCCTCGACGTCGACGACAAGGCGCGGCTTGCCGAGGAAACGCTCTGGAAGCTCCTCGGCGGCAAGCAGCGCTTCGGCGAGGCGAGCGTGCGGCTGGTGCGCTCGGATCGCACCGATCCGCAGTCGAACGACGACGCCTTCGCCTACCTGAACATCACCGTCAAGGACGCCGATGCCGCCACGGTGGGGCGCGCCTTCAGCAACAAGGCCGTCGAGATGGCGTTGGCGAACTACCCGGGATTCTTCATCACCTCACCGCCGGGCGACGCGGCGCCGTACGGCGTGTACTGGCCGGCGCTGGTGCCGTCGGAGCTCATTGAGCACTGTGTCGTCATCGACGGCGAGCGCATCGCCATTCCGCCCGTCAAGCCGCAGGCCGGATCGCGGGCGATCGAGATTCCGGTCGCGCAACTGCCAACGCCGCCGGCCGGACCGACTGAGCGTCTGCCGCTGGGCACGATCTGCGGCGCGCGCTCCGGGGACAAGGGCGGAAACGCCAACGTCGGTCTGTGGGTGCGGCATCCGCTTGCGTACGCATGGCTCGAAGCGTTCCTGACCGTCGAGCGCTTCCGCGCCCTTGTCCCAGAGGCTCGATCGCTCCAAGTCGAGCGCCACCCGCTTCGCAATTTGCTGAGCCTGAACTTCGTCGTGCATGGTCTGCTCGGCGACGGCGTGGCGGCCTCGACGCGCAGTGATCCACAAGCGAAGAGCTTCGGCGAGTATCTGCGCGCCAAGCTGGTTGACATCCCCCGCGCCGTGTTGGGCGCGTAGGGTTTGACCTGCGCCCGCCGGCACCCTATGCTCCGGAGCGCGGTAAGGAATGCTATGGTTCGATTCTACTGTGATCGATGCGAGTGCGAGGTCGAAACCCACCAAGAGCTGGCGACGTTCACCAGCGAGATTGGCGACGGGCTGGCGGCGGGAGCCTGGCGCACCCGACGCGAGCTGTGCCAGAAGTGTCTCGAGGAGGTGAAGGAGCTGTTCACCAAGTTCTTCGCCAAGCCCGCGCCACAGCGCCGCCGTACGGCGTGAGCGCGCCGTCGGCAGGACCGACGGCGGGTTCTCGCGCGCCGGCGACCCACCACGCGACGCCGGCTGTCGTCGTGGCGATGTGCCTGTCCCTCGTCGCGGCATGCGCCGGCGCACCGCATGTCATCGCTCGAGACGCCGCCGGGCCGCAGCGGAACGACCTGGAGGCGTTGCTCGCGGCGTATCCGTTGCCACCGGGACAGAACCTCCGCGTCGTGCGGTTGAGCGGTGATGACGCCATGAGCGTGCATCTGGCCCAGATTCGCGACCGCGAGTCTCCGCACCTGCACGCGACCCACGACTTGACGGTGACGCTGCTGCGCGGCCACGGCGAGTTACATCTGGCCGGCGAGATACGCGAGATGCACTGTGGCGATGTCGCCATCATCCCGCGCGCCACGCCGCACTACTTCGTGAACGCCGGTTCGACCCCGGCGGTCGCCTTCGTCACCTTCGCGCCGTCGTACGACGGAACGGATCAGGTGCCGGTGCAATGATCGCGCGGCAGACCCTGATGTGCCGCCAGGACGGGTGATTCACGAGACTGGCGCCGCCTGCTACAGTCGGGACCTCATCGACCAGGAGGCGCTCATGGCAATCGTGCAGGCGACACCGATGGAAGCTCAGACCTTGCTCGCGCAGGGCTATCGCTACATCGACGTGCGGACCGCAGGCGAGTTCGCCAACGGTCACCCCGCGGGGGCGGTGAACATTCCGGTCGTGTACCCCGATCCGGCGACGCACCAGATGGTCGTGAATCCCGAGTTCGTCGCGGTGGTAGGGGCGCACTTTCCGAGAGATGCGCGCCTCGTCGTCGGCTGCCAGGCCGGCGGCCGTTCGCAACGCGCCGCTGAAATGTTGGCGCAAGCCGGCTACGCCACCGTCGTCAACATGCAGGGCGGCTTCGGCGGCCTGCGCGATCAATCGGGGCACACGGTAGTCCTCGGATGGAGTGAATGCGGCCTGCCGGTGTGCCGCGACTGCGGTCCGGAGAACTCCTATGCCGGGCTACGCGCCAAGCAGTAGCGCGCCATGGCCATCCGCATCACTCGTGTCTACACCCGCTCCGGTGACAAGGGCGAGACCGGCCTCGTCGGCGGCACACGCGTGCCGAAGGATGCCCTGCGCATCGAAGCCTACGGAACGATCGACGAGCTCAACTCCGTGGTCGGTCTCGCGCGGGTGTTCAACGCCGAGGTGCGGCGCAACCCGGCGAGCGACCGACTGGAGGACATGCTCAAGCGCGTGCAAAACGAGCTATTCGACCTCGGCAGCGAGCTGGCCACGCCGAGCGAGTCGTTCTACGAGGGGATGTTTCGCGTCGGCAGCGACGATGTGAAGGCGCTCGAACGGCTGATGGACGAGTGTCAGAAGGACCTCGAGCCGCTCAACTCCTTCATCCTCCCCGGCGGCGGAACGGTGAGCGCATTCCTGCATCAATCCCGCACCGTCTGCCGGCGCGCCGAACGACTAGTGCTGCGCCTCAGTCGCGAAGCGGACATCGGCCCATGGCCGTTGCGCTACTTGAATCGACTGAGTGACCTATTCTTCGTGCTGTCGCGTTGGATCGCCAAGCACTCCGGGCAACCGGAATATCTGTGGGAACGCGGCCTGCGCGCGCACGATCGCCGCACCACAAAGGGGTGAAGCACCATGCAACCGATCTATCTCAAACAGCTCGAGCTCGGCCCGATGCAGAACTTCGTGTACGTGCTCGGCGATCCGACGACACGCGACGCGGTGGTCATCGATCCGGCGTGGGAGGTCGATCGCGTCGTGCAGATCGTCGAGCAGGATGACCTGCACCTCAAGGGCGTACTGATCACGCATTTCCATCCCGACCATCTGGGCGGCAACTTCATGGGCCGTCACATCCAGGGCGCCGCCGAGCTGTTGGAGCGCAACCTCCCGATCAAGATCTACCTGCACGGCTCCGAGGCCGACTACGCCAGTCGCATCGCCGGCCTCTCCGCTTCGGACATCGTGCGCACCAGCGGTACGGAAGAGATTCATCTCGGCAGTCTCACGTTGCGATTCATCCACACCCCCGGCCACACGCCGGGCTCGCAATGCTTTCTCGTCGATGGCCGACTCATCTCCGGCGACACCTTGTTCATCGGCGGATGCGGCCGCGTCGACCTGCCCGGCAGCGATCCGGCGCAGATGTACGAGAGTCTGGTTCACAAGCTGAAGCAGCTGCCCGACGACACCATTCTCTTTCCGGGCCACAACTACGCCGACCGGCCGACCTCGACGATCGGCGACGAAAAGCAGCGTAACATGTACATGCGCTTCAGCCGCCTCGAAGACTTCCTGGGGTTGATGGGCTACTGACGCAGCGTCGGACCTCGTCCGGGCACCGGTGAGCGATCGGCGAAGCGGGCGGCGGGGCGGATGGCGTCGTAGGCCGCAAGCAGCGTCCGCATCTCGCTGGGGGCGCTGGCGTGTAGCACGATGCCCGCCGCGCCGGCGGCGAATTGGTCGCACATGCGTTGCGCGCAGCGCGCCGCCGACCCGATGGCGTTGCTCGCCGTGAGCCACTCTTCCGGGTAGAGACCACGAAGCTGCCGCAACTCGTCCTCGCTGAACTCCGTCGCGTCGGCAAAGCGGCCCTGCAACAGCGGATGCGTGCGCAACCGGTCGAGGATGGCGCGGTCCCAGCCGTTGGCGTCGACGATCAACTCGCCGTAGCCGGGAATCTGCATGTAGGTGGTCATGCGGCGCACGACGTGTCGCAGCTCGACTGATTCGGGCAGGTCGCACGCGGTGACCAGGCATGACCACACCTGCACCGCGTCGGGGTCGCGTCCGGCCTGTTCAGCGCCGCGGCGGACACGCGCGACGCAGTCGGTGACCGCCTGATCGGTCCAGTGCGAGTGCAGCAGCACGGCGTCGAAGGCGCGCCCCGCGAGCTCCTGGGTGCGGGGTCCGAGGGCGGCAACGACCAGCGGCGGCGGTTGTGCCACGGCGTGATCGAGGCTCAGGTAGGCGAACTTGCCGGCGGCGCCGTCGTGGCCGAAGATCTTCTCCCCGGCCCATAGCCGTCGCAGCAGCTGGGCGGTGTCCTCCAGCATCCGGCGCGTGACGCGCGGCAGCCCCCACATGTCGGAGCGCAGGTGGAAGCCGCGGCCGAGGCCGAGCGCAAACCGACCGTCGGTGAGCGCGCTCATCGTCGAGCCGAACGCCGCGGTCAGCATGATGTGGCGGGTGTTTGGGTTGGTCACCCCGACGGCGACTGCGAGGTCACGCGTGCTCGCGCCCGCCGCCCCGCTGAGGGTCGCCGCCTCCTTGACGTCGTGGCGCTCGGAGATCCAGACCGAACCCAGGCCGATCGCTTCCGCGTCGCGCAGCTCCTCGAGCATGGGTCGAGGATCGGCAACGCGACCGGGTAGCGTGTAAAAGCCAAGCTCGGGAAATCGAACGGGCATGCGCACCTCCTGGGTGCTTCCCTTCGCTAGCACCGACGCAACCGCTGGAGCAATGTCGTGGAGTGGTCGTCCTGGCGCGGACCCGAGCCGCCGTGGTAGAGGCGGCGAACCATGAACCAACGGGCACCGGTCGACCGTGCAACAGGTCGGCGCTGAGCGCCGGCCGCACTCGCATGGATCTTTTCGCTTATGGAACCCTCGTCGACACCGACCTGGTCGCGCAGTTGACCGGCAAGCGCTTCCGCACCGAGCCGGCGACGCTGCGCGGCTATCGGAAGGTGCGCGGCGACAGCGGGTACCCGAACATCGTGCGTGACCCGCAAGGTATGGTGGATGGAGTCTTGCTGTGCGATGTCGACGACGAAGCGCTGCACGCCTTCGATCGCTACGAGGACGAAGGGCGGCTCTATCGACGCATCGAAGTGATCGTCACGGTCGCGCAGCAGCCGCGGGCGGTGCTGGTGTACGTCGAGATGCCGATACCCGCAGAGTGACCATCTGGAACGGATGGAGCTGCAATCGAACCGTGCCGTCGCGCCGGCGCTGCAGCACGCCTGGTACCGGCTGTTCGAGAAGGTTCACGGCACGCACACCGCCTCCCTGGGGAAACTCGACGGCGGCACTTTGCGAGGCGGGTGAAGCGTTGTAGCAACGCACTAGGTAGGCGCCCGACCGCTGCGCCGGCGTGATCGCGCTCACCACCACATGGGGATTGTCGCAGCGCACGAGGGCGGCATCGGGAGGGAGCGGGCCGGGGTGCGCATCGACGACCACCGCCGTCGGCGGATAGGCAAACTGGTGTGCTCGGGCGACGATGCCGGCAGCCTGCCAGTCACCCCCGTACATGAGCAACGCGTACTCGAAGCGGTGTGCGCCGGCTGATTGTGCCTCCGGAGTCTCGAGACCGGGCCCGGCGTGCCCGCGACGGAAGCGCAGATCGCCGCGCGAAAGCCAGCCGACGGCACGGATCAATGTCAGGGCGATCTCCGTGCCGGTCGCGACGGGACGAACTTCAACTTCCTGGATGCCGCGATTGAACACGGCCACACCATACGTGCCGTCCTCGATACAGGTGAAGGTCTTCTGTGGCACGGTACCGATCGGGCGCTCGATGTCGCCTGCCGCTTCGAGGGGAAGCGGACGTTCGACCACGCCGAACGCCTGCTCCATGAATGCGGAGCGCACCGTCAGCGGTGTCTCAAAGTGAACGCGCAGGCGATGGTCGGCGGCGGTGTTGTCGACCGTCGTCTCGAAGTCAATCCGCGGCTCGCCCGCGTAGAGGCGCACCACCGTACGGATCGTCACTGCGACCCGTTCCGCCGCGCGTGTATCCCGGTCCGCCTCGAGAGCGCGGGGCAGCTCATAGACCTGATCAATGCGCAGACTTTTCACTGCCGGGTTGCTCGTGTCGACGGTCACCACGGGCGTCGCACCCGGTCGGCTGACTGCCTGCGGCTCTGCCAAGGGATCGAAGTTGTATTCATCGCCGCGGTCGCCTTCGTCGACGAACCAGTTGCAGCGCGACAGCACCAACCCGGTCCGCTTGTCGGTGGCACGCAGGCAACCGTCGTCGAGTAGCGTCAAGCGGACGGCTTCGTTCTCGACCGTCCGCGCCGTTGCGATGAGCTGCGGACTCGAGGTGAGCGGCTGACGACGGAGCGCCAGCACGGTAAGCCCGCAACCCGTCAAGTGGGGCGCGCGGAACGTCACTCTGCTTGGGACGCGACGGTGGACGCGCAGCGACACGGTGCGCACGGTCGAATCCTCGAGCCACGCCAACCACTGCGTTCGGACCTCGGCAACGTCGAGGTGGCCGCGCAGGACGCGATCCATTTCCATCGCCACCGTGAGCGTCTGCGCGTCTCGCCGAAACGTCACGTTGTTGATCACCAGGCCCATGCGGTCACGCGACTCGAGGGTGCGGGCGTATCGGCACGCCTCGTCGGGAGACAGCTGCCTGGCCAGCAGGATCTCCCGGTCGGCGGCTTCGACGTGCAGAGGCACCGCCCGACCCGCGGCGTCCTCGAGGCTGTACGCAGTCGATGCGTCGAGGGGGAGCTCGGCGCGTACGACGCCGGGGCCGGCGCCGCCCGGGTTGTAGACGACCAGCGCGGCATCGGGCGTGGCTAACGACGTATCGAGCCGCTGCGTCAGTGCGCGGAGCGCCTGTCGCACGACCCGCTGGCCGACCCGCTGCACTTGGTCGAAGCGATAGTCCATATCCCGGTGCACGGCGTCGACGGAGCAGCCGCAGATGCTGTCGTGGGGATGGTTCTGCAGCGCGAGCTTCCATGCCCAGTCGGTGAAATCGGTGAGTGCGCGGGTGCCGGCCAGCTGATCCGCCCACGTCGCCAGCGGCTCGGCGTAGCGTTCGAGGCGGCTCGTGTTCTCGAAATCACGCTGCTTCTGACGGACGCGCATCGAGGTGACGCCGGGCAACAAGTGGGCGCGCAACGGGCTACGCAGCTCGCCGCGGTGCACCTCCACGGTGGTGCACTCGGCACGGGCGCGTTCGACGAAGCGTGCAAGCGGCGCGATCTCGTAGCTCAACTCCGTTAGAGTCGACGTGGCAGCTTGCAGCGCCTCGGGCAACCGGGGGTTCGGTTCCTGGTGATCGGTACCTCCCATCACCAGCAGCGAGCGCACGGCGCGGAAGCTGGATTGCTCGCCGACGATCTGCATCAGGCGGTGGCGCAGGGCGTCGGGCTCCGTCGGGAGGCTACGGCCGTTGGAGTAGCCAGTGGCCGGCATGTAGACGGTGAACAGGCGAGAGCCATCGAGGCCCTCCCATGAGAAGAGCGTGCGGGTGACGGTTGCCCCGACGCCACGCCACACCACGGCGCTGTCGATGTTCAAGCCGGCCAGGATCTGCGGCATCTGCGCGACGTGGCCGAATTGATCGGGCAGATAGCCTATCGCGGGGGCGGCGCCGAACCCCGCGGCGAGGCGCTGGCCGATCTGCAGGTTGCGGATGAGCGACTCGCCGCTGACCAGGAATTCGTCGGGCAGTACGTACCAGGGACCGACGGCGATACGGCCGGCTCCGATGAGTCGGCGCAAGCGGGCGCGCTGGTGCGGTCTGATCTCAAGGTAGTCCTCGAGGACGATGGTCTGGCCGTCGAGGTGGAAGTGCGCGAACGTGGGATCACCCTCGAGCAGATCGAGCACGGTATCGATCAGGTGAACCAAGCGGCCGCGAAAGTCCTCGAATGGTTGGTACCACTCGCGGTCCCAGTGCGTGTGGGGCACGACGACGAGGTGGACGAGTGGTGTTGGCATCGCTGCTTCTCTCTAGTGTAGTGCCGGCGGCTTGGTGCGACGGCAGGCGTCACGGCATACCCGCGCTCATCAGAATCAGACCGCGACGGGAGGCTTACCGTAGCGTCGCATTCGGACGCAACCCCACCTTGACTTGCGGTGGCGAATCCGGTGACCTGATTGGCTTGTACAATGGAAGGTGATCCCCCCTCATATGCGTGGACGGCTCAGCCTGCGGAGGGCGTCCGAGAGCAGCGGGCGGATCTGGTGCGGCTCATTTGGGCGCTCGCCTGGCCGGTTATCATCACCTTTCTGTTGGAATCGCTCGTCGGCCTCATTGACACGTTGATGGTCGGCCGTCTCGGCGCCGAGGCGGTGGCTGCCGTTGGTGTGGGGGCGCAGATCCTGTCAGCGGTAAGTGTGGCGATGACGGCGGTCGGGACGGGCACCCTGGCACTGGTGGCGCGGCATGTCGGGGCGCGGGAGCATCGCGAAGCCGAGCGAGTGCTCCTGCAGTCGATTGTCACCGCATTTGCGCTGTCCCTTCTCTGTATCACGCCGGTCATCGCATATGCACCGCAGCTGGTCCGCCTGTTCGGTGTGGCGCCCGGGGTCGTCGGGTACGGAGCGGGGTTCGTGCGGCTGGTGATGTTGTCGATTCCACAATCCGCCATCCTGTTCGTGATCGGTTCGGCGTTGCGCGGTTCGGGTGACACACGCACGCCGTTGCTCATCGGGGTCACGGTCAACGTGGTCAACATTGTCGGCAACTACGTGCTGATCTTCGGCAAGCTCGGTCTGCCGGCGTTCGGCGTGCGGGGTTCTGCCCTGGCAACGACCGGAGCATTCACGCTGGGTGCCGGGCTTGGGCTCGTGCTGTTGGGCCGGGGACGTTTGGTACTGTGTATTCGATGGAGGCAGTTCCGCCTCGATCCGCACATCATCCGACGTGTGCTCGGGGTCGGCTATCCGGCTGCCGGAGAGCAGATGTTGATGCAGATTGGCTTCTTCTTCTATCTGGTCTTTGCGGCGCGCTACGGAACGAGTGCAGTCGCCGCTTACTTCATCGGGGTACGGATTCTGGCTCTATCCTTTCTACCCGGCTATGGCTTTGGTGCCGCCGCGTCGGCGCTCGTCGGTCAGAATTTGGGTGCCGGAAGGCCGGCGCTGGCGGAGCGCAGTGGTTGGGAATCGAACCGCCTGGCGGTCTATCTCATGTCGGTCTGTGGTCTGCTGATCTTCGTAATGGCCCAGCCCATCGCCGCGTTGTTCGTGGATGACTCGGCGGTGGTCTATGACGCCGTGTCGTTCATCCGGACGTTGGCGGCGGCGCAACCCTTGATGGCTGTCGATTTCACCTTGGGTGGGGCGTTGCGCGGCGCCGGCGACACTCGTTTCCCGCTCCTAGCGGTGTTCGTGGGATTCTATGGCTGTCGGTTGGCGTTTGCATACATGGCTGCGTTCGTCCTGCACTTGAGCTTGCCGTGGGTCTGGTTTGCGCTGATCGGAGACTACGTGGCGCGCTCGGCGCTGAAGGCGTGGCGCTTTCGCAGCGGGCGCTGGAAGCACGTCGTCGTGTAGCTCCGGAGCGTGGAAATCTCGCTTGACGAGGTGCCGGGGCTACTTTACCCTTTGCGGCGCAGAGCGGGGAGGCGCGTGATGACGCAAAGAGCATTGTTCGTTCTAGCGGTAGCAGCGTTGATCCTGGCGGTGTGCGGTCGAACGCCCGCCGAAGTGCGTCGCGAGAGAACCGAGCGACGCCCCTACATCGTGGAAGTCGGTGAGCCCTACTCGATCAGCATGGAGGCGGTGGATCGCGAAGCCGGCAAGATTCGGGAGATGTCCGAGTATCTGAGCAGCTACGGATACCCGGATTATGCGGAAGTTCAGGAAGTCGAGCCGGAATGGCCCTGGGAATCCTACGAGGTACGATTGTACTACATGCATCGCAACATCGAGACGGACTTTGGCCACGTTCTGTTTTCACCGGCGATGCCGCGTCTAGGCGTCCTCAAGTTTCAAGGCGAGATCGCACCCCAGAAACGGCACGAGATTGAAGTGATCCTGGCAGCCCGCTCGGCGCCGCCACCCGCGCCGGTTCCTGTCGCCCAGACTACCGTTCCCGTCGCGGCGCCGGTGGAACCGCAGGCCAAGGTGGACAAGACCGAGGCGATTGTCGCCCGCATGGAAGCCGCCGCGGAACGGGCTGCGCGGGCGGCAGACCTTGCTGCGGAGGCCAGTGAAGCGGCAGTACGATCCGCCGACCGTACGGAAAGCATTCTTGACAAGCTGGGTCAGGAGCAAGCTAGCGCTGCTCCTTCGCCGCATCGGCGCCGCTCAAGGTAGCTTGTCGCAGCTGCCAAGGAGCACGGTTCGGTACCACGCTCCATGCGCCCCTCTTAGCCGCAGGTCCGCCGATTTCTGGTGTGGTGTTCTTCGAGAACGGCTGTCCAGTGAATGAGGCAGCGCTTCGGTACTTTCCGCCTTCCAGCGATGCAGCGCTTCCGGCATATGGATTGCTGCGTTCCATCGCGTAGGAGGGTTGGCCATGGAGCTTGCGATTGCGAAGGTCAGACGCAACGTTGTCGAAGACCGGCATTGCTTGGTCTGTGCAACGTGGATCAGCGCTGGGGCCGTGTGCGAGGCGTGCACGCGCCGTGGCCTGAACTCAAGGCAGTACGCTGAGCTGTTCTGGGAAGAAGCCTAACCGAGTTGCTGTTTTACCCGGACAGGTGTACAAATGTTGTGTGAGAGTCCGAAGCGACAGCCGATATTGCGGCGGATCAACGAGGCTGCCATGCCACGTCCTGCAGAGAGCCTGAACGACCGCATCCTCACGCAATCCCGCGTACCTGCACTGCCCATAAATCCTCCGAAGACACCGGCGTCCGAGGACGGTGGTTCGCTCAACCTGCCAAGAGAGGTCCTTGATGAACTGCACTGGATTGCGAGCGAGGGCAGTCCGAGCCTAAGCCGGCACGCTCGAATCATCCTCGCGCGCAGCGAGGGGCGTCCGCTGAGCGACATAGCCAATGTGCTCGGCGTGGATCGCGCCACCGTACGAAGGTGGCTGTTACGGTTTGAGCGGGATGGGTTGAGGGGGTTGGTCCATGCGTCGACGGGGAAGACCCGCAAGCGCCGGTTTGGCGAATCAGTCCGTGACGGCGTGGCGCGGTTGGCCATGGCCTCGCCGACGGCCGCGGGTGAGGCGTTCCCCCGCTGGTCTCTTCGGCGGCTACGGGCTCACGTGATACGGCGAGGGATTATCCGTGAAATCAGCGTCGAGGGACTGCGGCAGCTCCTACACGGGCTACCGCTTCCCCCAGAATATTGGCGCGGCGTCGCTGAGCCGGTTGCGGTGGTGAGCGACGACGTCGTGCGGGGGTTAGAGACGCTTGCCCAGGCACCTCGCGCCGACGTAGCGCGTAGGGCCCGCGTCGTCCTCGCCAGGATTCGCGGTTTGGGAGAAGCCGAAGTGGCGTTCGCGCTCGGGATTGGGCGCGGGTCGGTTCGTCGCTGGATGCAGCGCTTCGAACGTCACGGCATCCTCGGACTGCAGACGGTGCGGCGGTCGGCACGGCCGTTGGTGTTTACTCCGGAGGTACGGGCAGCCATCGTGCGCTATGCGCGTATGGATCCGCGGCAATTTGGGTTATCCGGGCCGCGGTGGTCATTGCGGGCGCTGCGCGCAGCACTGGTCCGCCAGCGCGTGGTCCACAAGATCAGCATCCAGCACCTCGGTAGAATCCTCGCGGAGGCTGCAGTGTCTCTGCGTCAGCAGGGCAGCAGTTCCCCCGTTTCCGAAAGAACGCCGGCACACGCCTGAGACCTCCCCCGTCGTCCTGTTCCACCACCGAAGCTCGACACAACGCTTGCGTCCGCCGGGCGCGCGAGGCTACTAGTGCCGCATGGAATTCCTGACCGGCTATGCGGTATTTCACTGGATCGCAACCTGGGCAACTCCCGCGTGCGATGTGTTCTTCCGCGCCGCGACGGATCTTGGCTATCCAACCTTCTACTATTTGACGATAGCGCCGCTCTTCTGGATAGTCGACCGGCGGCGCGCTTGCATCCTTTTCCTGCTGATCTTGGCCTCCGGGTACATCAATACGCTGGCAAAGCTATGGGTGCACACTCCGCGTCCCGATCCGCAACTGGCGCGGGTTCTTGATTTCCGCCCGTATCAGACTGGAAGCAATGCCTTTCCCAGCGGCCACGCACAGATCGGGGTCGTCTTCTGGGGGTACCTAGCGTGGTGGGTTGGCCGCCCGTGGTTCACCGGCGTGGCCCTTCTCGTGGTGCTGCTGATCTCCTTTTCGCGACTCTACCTCGCGGTACACTTCCCAATTGATATCGTGGGAGGCGTCTTCCTCGGGACCGTCTCGCTGGTGCTCCTCGCTCCAGTGTTCGAACGTTGGTCGCATTCGAACTTCCGCTTAGGTGCTGCGGCCACCGGACTTCTGGTTGCTGGGGCATTGCTCGCGGCGGTAGCGAGCACTGACCTCACCATGTCGCTCATATCAGGCAGCCTCCTTGGCTTCCTCGCAGGTGCCGTCTGGTTGCCGCAGGCTCCACCGTTGCTCCGCACTGCGAGGCAATCGTGGGCGAGCGCAACCCTGGGTCTGTCGCTCCTGTTGGTTGCGAGCTTACCGCTCCAGTGGCTGCCGCGCGCTCCGCTGTGGGTACTGGGACAAGTCACTCTCCTCTGGATCGTCGCTCTTTGGTGCTATCCCCAGCTGATGCACCGAGTGGCAGCACCCGTCCGCGAACGCCTATGACGCCGCCCGTGATTGCGCCGGAGGCAGTACGCGACGGCCTGCGGCGCGCCCACTACCTGACAACGCCGCGGGTCGAAACCGTACTCTACCTCGCTCTAGTACTCGAGAAGCCGCTGTTGGTCGAAGGCCCGGCCGGCGCGGGAAAGACCGAGATCGGCAAGGTGTTGGCGGAGATCCTCAACAGCGAACTCGTGCGGTTGCAGTGCTACGAGGGCTTGGACGAGGCGAAGGCCCTGTACGAATGGAATTACCAGAAGCAACTGCTACGCATCCAAGCCGATCGCGCCAACGAACTCTCGTGGACCGAAGTTACGCAGCACATCTTTGCGCGGGACTACCTGTTGGAGCGGCCACTGTTGCGCGCTCTCACCACGCCGACGAAGGTCGTGTTGTTGATCGACGAGGTCGACAAGGCCGACGAAGAGTTCGAGGCATTCTTGCTGGAAGTGCTCAGTGACTTCCAGGTGAGCATCCCAGAGCTGGGAACGATCTCCGCACGCCATCGCCCAGCGGTCGTACTGACATCGAACCGCACGCGAGAGCTCTCCGAAGCATTGAAGCGCCGGTGCTTGTACCTCTATCTTGAGTTTCCCGGATTGGAGATCGAGCGCCAGATCATCAATCTCAAGGTCCCAGAACTCGATGCCCACTTGCAGGATCAGGTGGCGCGTTTCGTCAACGGCTTGCGAAAGCTCGATCTGCGCAAGGCGCCGAGCATTGCCGAAACGCTCGACTGGGCACGCGCGCTACGCTTGCTTGGCATCAAGCAGCTCGATGCTGGCGTCGTTCGCCAGACCTTGAATCTCGTCTTGAAGCACGCGGACGATCTGCGCACGGTAGAAGGCAAGATTGGTGCGCTTACCGCCAGCGCGGCGCGCGCCTCGTAGCAGGCGGACGGCTCGACCTTGAAAACGCATATCCTCGCCTTCATCGATGCGCTGCGTGGTGCGGGGATTGATATTGCCGTGGCGCAAACGCTCGACGCAATGGAAGCGATGGGCGTTCTGGGACTTGAGCGCGAGGTGCTGCGTGAAGGGCTCGCGGCGACGCTCGTGAAGGACGAGTCGGACCGGCTGACTTTCGACAACGTGTTCGATCGCTTTTTTCCGTTGCACCGACGCGATCCTTTGAAACGCAAGTCTCCGGGAACAGCACAGACGGGAGTTGGCCGGGGCATGCGTCAGCAAGGTGGAAACCCTACGGCTGAAATCCGTGGAGTGTCGCCTCCAGAGGATCCAACCGCCGCCCTCGTCGCATCGCGACGCATGGAGCCCCGCCATCGTGAGGACGGACACCGGGAACGTTTGGTGCACACGCGAACACTGCGAAGAACACCATTCCACGACTTACCCGCACGGGACCTCGAAGCGTGCGACGCCCTGGTCGCCGATCTCGCGCGTCGCTTCCGTGCACATCTCAGTCGCCGTGCGCGGAGAGTTCGACGTCGCCGGCTCGACATCCGTCGCACCCTGCGCCGCGCCATAGCTACCGGCGGGGTACCGATTGATCCCGTCTACCGCGAACGTCGTCCCGGTCGTCCCGATCTCGTCGCGTTATGCGACTACTCGCACTCGGTTACCGTCGCCAGCCACTTCTTGTGTGGGCTCATCGCACCGGCTCATATGTTCTTTCGGCGCGTTCAGCTCTTTGCATTCGTCGATCGAGCTGTCGAGATGTCGTTCGAAGCGGGCACTTTGGTACCAGACGCACACATCGACTTGTATGCTCGATCCGATTTCGGCCGTGTGTTGGTTGACTTCTGGACACGTCACGAGGCGGTGCTCACCCGCAACACGATCCTCTTGATTCTCGGCGACGCACGCAACAACCGTCGGCCGCCGCGGCCCGAGGTGCTGGCACGAATGCACCAGCGCGTGCAGAGCGTCACATGGCTGAACCCGGATCCCAAGCCTCGCTGGAACACTGGGGACAGCGTCATCCGCACGTACGAACGCTACTGCGACGAGGTCTGCGCGGCTGCGAACATTGACGACTTGGCGCGCGCGCTGAAGGTTGCGCTACACCGGCACGGATAGCGCGCCACCCTAGGACCGGGCTCGCCGTAGGCTTAGGCGTCTCCCCAAGGTGACCAGGAGTGTTAGGATAAGTCCCCCGGCACCCCAGGCGTTCAAGTCGGGGACCTGCCCAGCAGCACGAACCGCAACGACCGGACCGATCACTTCATTCTGGCGATCGATCGCAAAGATCTTCTCGTCGGCCGTTAACGCAATCACGCTGATTCCGTTCGATCCGTCATTGAAATTGCCGGCTCCGTCCGTGCCTCCAGTACCGATCAACACATCGTCCCCGATACCGCCGTCGGCCACACCGTTGGGCCCGGTGCTCCAGATCTCAAGATTAGGTGACGATACGTTTGATGCTCCATGCCCGAAGACTCGCGTCGAGCCGACCGTATTGCCGCTGTTGATAATCGGTACGACCGGCGTTTGGGTTGGAGTCGATGTCCGCGTCAGCGTCGCCGTGAGTGTAACGGTTTGAGTTGGGGTGGAAGTGGCGGTCTGCGTCGCCGAAGCCACCGGGGTATTGGTCACCGTCCCGGTCTGTGTTGCCGTAGCCGTAAGCGTCGGGGTCAGTGTCGTCGTCGCGGTATTCGACGGCGTGAGCGTAGTGGTGGACGTCCCCGTCGCAGTCGCTGTCGGTGTCAGCGTCTGGGTACTCGTGGGAGGCAGCGTCGGCGTCAATGTTGCGGTCAACGTGTTGGTCGGGGTAGCGGTTAATGTCGAAGTAGCAGTCGCCGACCCGCTCGGTGTACTCGTTGCCGTTGCGGTCGGGGTGTCGGTCTGGGTTCTGGTCAGGGTAGCGGTCGCTGATGACGTAGTGGTTCCGGTGCTGCTCGGCGTTGGTGTCGGCACATCAACCGTGATGCTCGCAGTATTGGCTATTATGCACTGAGGGTTCTGATCACCGGCATCGGTCAATTGGCAGGTCGATAGTTGCACGGTTGACGAGCCGTTGCCCGCATTCGTGAATGTTGCCGTAAACAGTGCACCCGAGCCGGTGGTCTGGCCGAGGCACACTAGACTAAAGCTCACCGCCCCGGACACCGGTGTTGGCGTGGGTGTCCCTGGATCGGGCGCTGCTGCCGGACAGCCCGGAAGACCTTGGCTGATCCCCAGGCAACTGCACACCGCTCCGACTCCGGCCGAAGTGATGTTCGTAATCGATAGGATCGCGGCATTGAATGAAAGGGTGAAGGTGTACGCAACCAGATTGTCGGCGACGTCAATCGAGCCTGTTACCGCACTGGTGCTTCCGGACACGCTGATGGTTGCCGTTGCGGGAGCCAGGGTGATGTTCCTCGGCATTGGTGTAGGCGTCGCCGTCGCGGGCTGCGCCGTCCCGACTTTGGGACACAGCACGATCGACCCGATGGATAGGAGGAGCAACGCTTGAACTCTTCTCACCAATGACCGGGTGCGCTTGTTTTCCACGCCGCCTCCCCTCTCAGACATGCGTCGATTCTTTTGCCACATACACGCGAGAAGTCAAGCCGAAACGCCCGTCAGGACGAGGCCACGCGACGACCGCATGGCACGGGTTGCACAGCTTGCAGCGCTGCCCCGAGGCCTCACAAGGCGGGCGTCCAGCAAAAGCGACAGGCGGGGAGAAGCGTGCGCTTCTCCCCGCCTGTACGCAGAGCAATGTCGGGCAATTAGCGAGGCGTGCTTGCGCGAGCTGCGCGTCCAAGCATCCACGAGATAGCCAAGCCTAGCGCGCCGATGAGGAGCAGCCCGGCGGGCGACGTCGGCGACGGAACGACCGGGATGGGCGGCGCGGTCCGCGTAGGCGAGACCGTCGGCGTGTTCGTCGGGGTGCTCGTCGGCGTCTCGGTCGGGGTGCTGGTTGGCGTATGCGTTGGGGTACTGGTCGGGGTGTTCGTCGGGGTCGACGTCGGGGTGTTCGTCGGGGTCGACGTCGGGGTGTTCGTCGGGGTCGACGTCGGCGTGCTTGTCGGTGTGTCCGTTGGGGTGCTCGTCGGGGTCGATGTCGGGGTGTTGGTCGGGGTGCTCGTCGGCGTGTGCGTCGGGGTGTTGGTCGGGGTGCTCGTCGGCGTGTGCGTCGGCGTGCTCGTGGGCGTATTCGTCGGGGTGCTCGTCGGCGTCGACGTTGGGGTATTCGTCGGGGTGCTTGTTGGCGTCGACGTTGGGGTATTCGTCGGGGTG
>Ga0335082_10001864_pt1 | contig 22548 bp, 24 predicted proteins | sample Lox_Sample_41_FD_206718 | JGI IMG/M metagenome (GOLD analysis project Ga0335082, IMG submission 206718) | Soil microbial communities from Loxahatchee National Wildlife Refuge, Florida, United States - Lox_Sample_4.1 | ecosystem: Environmental > Terrestrial > Soil > Wetlands | place: USA...
CGGTACTTGCGGGCTGGTCAGCATCTGCTCAGGAGTCGCCATCGTGGTCTCATTTCGTGCCGGATCGCTGGCCTTCCAGGCAACGGCCGTCGCCAGGGCGGGCAGTACGTACCAAAGTCCCGGCCAGGGGGGCCGTCCGACCCGATGCGCACCGTCAGCAGCGGGCAAGGCACGGACCGGGAGTGGCGCTCGGCAAACCGGTAAGCCAGTGACCGGCGCGTCGCTGCTCAGTCGGCGTGCTGGTGCCCGTTGGGCTGGCCGTGCTCGTGCCAGGCTGGCTGCACCTGGGCCGCAACCGAGTTCGTGGCTGATCGCTGATCGTAGAACTCGCGGAACGCTGCGAAGGCCCGGGCGCCGTAGACGGTGGCCGGGCCGCCGTTCATCAGGAAGGTGACGCCGATGGCCTCGGCGGCTTCCTGCGGCGTCGCCCCGTGCTGGACGGCGGCGTGGGCATGGGCGGCGATGCAGCCGTCGCATTCCTTGCTGACCGCGATGGCCAGGGCGATGAGTTCCTTGGTCCTGGCGTCCAGGGCCCCGGCTGCCAGCGCCGAATCGTGTAGTTCCTTATAGCCTGCGTAGACCTGGGGGATCGCGTGCCGCAGCTCTCGCGTCGGGACCCGCAGCTCGTCGCGCACGGCCTTTCCGTAACTCATCGCCTGTCCCTCTCCGGTGATCGTCGAGATACCTCCAGGAGTATGTGACTGCTGGAGGTATCCGCTACGGCCATAGGTCCCGTCCCGGACGGCATCGGGCCGATGGTCAATGTCCTGCGTGCATGCGGCTGCCATGCGGGGTGTGGCCGGTGAGCCAGCGGCCGAGCGACACGACCTGGACCACCAGCGCGATGCACGAGCCCGCGATGGCCACGGCCAGCAGGACACGCACCGCCGCCGACCAGCCGGAGGACAAGTCGAACGGGAATACCTGCCAGATCCGGATCGCCGCCGCCAGCCCGATCCCGGTCGTCGCGAGGTCGCCGAGCGATCGGACCCACGGCGGGTCGTAGGCCAGGTACACGACGTTGACTGTTATCCCTGCCGCCAGTGAGAGATTGACCAGCCACAGCACCTGGCCCGTATCGCTGGCCAGGAACGGAATCGCCTGCCATCCGGGCGAGCCGTTCAGGACGACCAGCAGCGCCGCGCTGAACCCGATCGCCAGCAAGTAGCCAGCACGCCGCGCACCCGCGGACCGGCTGCGGGTCCCATCCGTACCTGCCATCGTGACCTCCGCCGGATCTGTAACCTGCTCCGACGGTAGGCCCGGCACGCGATCGCGGGGCAGGGACCGATGTCACCATCCCCCCGGGCAAATGGTCCCGCACCGGAAGGATTTCGTGGGCGGCCAGGACAAGCCAGGTCACCCAGTCCGAGTTCGGTGCTCACGGTGAAAGCGCCCGACCTTGGTCCCGGCGATCAGGGCCGTAGGCTCCTGGCCTTCCGGTATGCCGGCCAGCTGAGCTGAAGCCCAGGCTAAAGGATGTGATCACCATGCGAGCCCTGGTGGTTTACGAATCGATGTACGGAAGCACGCACGTCATCGCCGACAACATCGCCGACGGCCTGCGCGGCGACTACGAGGTGACCGTGGTCCCGGTGGGCCAGGCCACCCCGGAGCTCGTCGCCGCCGCCGATCTCGTCGTGGCCGGCGCCCCGACCCACCTGCGCGGGCTGTCCAGCGCGAAGTCCCGGCAGATGGCCGCGCAGGCGGCCGTCAAGGGCGGCAGCCGGCTGCGGATGGACCCGGACGCCGGCGGCCCGGGCATGCGGGACTGGCTGGAGGACCTCGGTCACCGGGACGGCCTCGCCGCCGCCTTCGACACCCGGGTTAACGGCCTCGCCCTGCTCACCGGCCGGGCCAGCCGCCCCATCGCCAGGCTGCTGAAGCGGCACGGCTATCGCCTCGTCGCGGCCCCGGAGGGCTTCCTGGTCTGCTCGCACGGCACGCTGCTCGACGGCGAGGCCTCCTGGGCCCGCCGGTGGGGCATGACCATCGCCGCGGCGAGCACCACATACCTGCCTGCGCACGCATGTGGAGGTGATGGTGATGGCGGGCAAGCACACCGGCGTCCTGCCGCCTCCACGCAGTGATCAGGTTCCCGCGCGGCCGCGGTCACCGGTAATTCTGCCGGCCGTGATGGCCGCCGAGGGGGTGGCCTTCGCCATCCTGCTCGGCCTCGATGGCTCGGCGGTGTGGCAGGTGGTCCGGGTCCTGGTGACGCTCACGGTGACCGCGCTAGCGGTCTGGTTCACCCGCCGGGCCGGCCGCGTCGGCCAGGGGGCAACAGCCCTGATGCTCGGAATCGCGGGGACAGTAGCGGGCGCCGGGGTGGCCGGCGCGCACCTGGCGAAGGCCGGCCTGGACGCGGCTGCGGTGCTGGCCGCCGTGGTACTGGCGGCCGGCCTGTTCCTGCTGATCTGGGGGACCGTCGCGCTGGTCCGGGCGATACCCGGCTGGTGGCGGCTGCTGGCCATCCCGGCGGCCTGGCTGTTCTTCGAGTTCATGCTGTTCCCGCTGACCATGGCGGTGTTCGCGACCAACGAGCCACCGGGGTCGCTGGGATCAGCCACTCCCGCCAGCTACGGGCTGGCCTACCGCGATGTGGCCCTTCGCGCCGCCGACGGCGTACGGCTGTCGGCCTGGTACATCCCGTCGCGCAACGGCGCCGCCGTGGTGCTGCTGCCGGGCTCCGGGTCCACCCGCAGCGCGGTGCTCGCCCAGGCGGCGGTGCTGGCCAGGCACGGCTACGGGACGCTGCTGATGGACGGCCGCGGCCACGGGCTTTCCGGCGGGCACGCGATGGACTTCGGCTGGTGGGGTGACCGGGACACCGCCGCCGCGGTGTCCTTCCTGGCCCGGCAGCCCGGCGTCAGCGCCGGCAAGATCGCCACGCTGGGTGAGTCGATGGGCGGCGAGCAGGGCATCGCCGCGATGGGTGCTGACCCGCGGATTCGCGCCGTGGTCGCCGAGGGCGCCACCGGCCAGCAGCTTGCCGACCACGGCTGGAAGCCGGCCGGCCTCACCGGGATCCTGGAACGCGGCGTGGAATGGGTGCAGTACACCGCGGCCGGGCTGCTCAGCGGCGCCCCCCGCCCGATGAGCATCCCCGGCGCCATCCGCGCCGTTCCCCGCCCGGTGCTGATCATCGCGGGCGGGGGCGTCGCCAATGAGCCGGTCGCCGCCCGGTGGTTCCAGGCCGCCTCACCCGCCACCGTGCGCGTGTGGGTTGTGCCTCACGCCGGGCACACCCAGGGCCTGGCCACCGCACCCCGGGCCTGGGAAGCCCACGTGATCAGCTTCCTGAACGTGACCCTGCACCCCGTAGGTCGCTGAGCACGGCGCTCGCTACCTCATCCACGGCCGCGGCGACGAGCGGGGACAGGCCAGTGCCCTGGCCCAGGTCGGCCGCCTCGATCGCGTGCACGATAAGCCGGCCGGGCATCCGCTCCAGCGCGAGCGCCAGCCGGATCGCGTCATCGAGGCCGAACCCGTGCGAGCTCGCCGTCCGCGTCGCCCCGGCCAGGGGCCGGTCCAGCACGAACCGGTGCACCCGGCCCGGCCGGGGCGGATCGGCGCGGACGGCGTCGACCACGACGGCGAGCGCGGCCCCGGTCCAGGCATCGATCAGCCGGGTGGGCTCGCCGTCGGTAAGCACGAGCTCCACGCCCGGCGGCACCCTGTCGTGCAAGCGGGCCACCACCGCGAGCCCGGCTCCGTCGTCGCGGCGGTATTCGTTGCCGACGCCGATCACCACCACGGGGGTCACCGGCCCAGCCTACGCGCACCCGGGCGGCCGGGACCTTTGGCACCCGCCGAGGTGAGTTACGTCTCTAACCGGCCGGCCCGCCGGCGGGCCACGCTGAATTCATGAACGCGATATTCCGCCCCTCATCAGCCGGCCAGGCCGAAGGCGCGGCCGGCCTGTTCGGCGCCGCCGCCAGGCCCGGGCCGTCGGCCGGCCCGTCCGGCCGGGCCTGCTGCTGCGTGGCCTGGGCCGTGGTCCGGGTGGTCATCCCGCCCACGGCAGCCCGCCCGCACGAGACCGAGCTGCTGCTGTGCGGTCACCACTACCGCGTCTCGCGCGCCGCCCTGGCCGCCGCCCACGCCACCGTGTCCGAGCTGCCCGAGAGCGACGACCCCGCCGCCTGGTTCCCCGGTGGTCCCCACCAGCACGCCCCGGCCCCCGTCGCCACGGCATAGCTCGCCCCGCGAGCACCACGCATCCCGCGAGCACCGCGCCCCGTTCCCTCCGAACCACGGCGATGTCACATCGCCGTGGTCAGGACCACTACAGAGTCATCACATCGTCGTGGTTGCGGTTGTGGCCGGACGGTGTAGACGAGGGCCATCGCCAGTGACCAAAGTCCCGTTCCCGCCGCCCCTTTCGTCCCTTGTCGCCAGATTGGTCCCGTCAGACACTGGGCTGGGAGAAGAAGTGTCTCAGGCTGGAGGTTAAGGCGATGTATGACAAGATCCTGGTGGCGATAGACCACTCTGAGGCATCCGATCGGGCCCTGCTCGCGGCCCGCGATCTGGCGCTGCTGTCCAAGGGCGAGGTATGGGTGCTGCACCTGCTCGAGCGCGAGATAGCGTCCAAGACCGCAGTCGTCTTTAGCGATGAGACGGCGGATGAGGCCAGCGCCCAGGTCACGGCCGCAGTCGACAAGCTGACCGCGGCGGGCGTCAAGGCGCACGGCGACCTCGGGCATACGATATTCGGCTATGCCGCGCGGAGCATCGTTGACGACGCGATCGAGCACGATGTCGACGTCATCGTGATGGGCTCGCGCGGCCGCGGCGACCTGGCGGGCCTGCTGCTGGGCAGCACGGCGCACAAGGTGATTCACCTCAGCGACCGCCCGGTCCTGATCGTCAGGTGAGCTTGGCACGTCTTGGTTGCGCGTGCCGCGACAGCCGGATACTCACGGCTGTCGCGGCACCATGGTGTATTCCTCGATGAGGAACCACGAGCCGTCCGGCGCCGTCATCTCGTTGCGCCAGGTGATGGCGTGACCGTAGTTGTCGGCCATCACCGCCCGGTACTCGCCGTGCCCGGGATCCCAGCCTGACACCCAGTGCAGCTGCCATTGCAGTACGAAGGTGCCGTCCTCGAGGAACTGTTCCTGCTCCGAGTCCATGACGATCCAGCGTCCGTCCTGGATGGTGTGGCTGGTGCTGTGCCCGATCCCCGTCATCGCGGGCGTGCCCGGGCCCATCCCGCCCTCGTGGATCACGCCCTTCCAGGTGACGTCCTGGAGGAACCGGCCGAGCGCGTCCATCTCCGGGCCGGCGCGGACCGGCCGGGGGATCGCGGCATCCGTGCGAGTGTCCATGGCTGCCTCCTATTCGCACGCTCGCTGCCCGCCCCACCTGGCGGGAGAGGCCAACGTCCTGGCCGGAAGGACTTTCGGTCACTGTCGTCGCCGTCCGCGGCGGCAAAGGGTGGAGGTATGACGGCGACTGTGGCTCGCGGCACGCGGGCGTGGCTGGCCCGGCGGGCGGCGCTGCTTCTGCTGCTGGTGACGGCGGCGGGTCTGGCCGCGGGCGGCGTGGCCTGGCTGGCGGGCGCGGGGCAGGCCGCCGACATGGTGTGGCTCGGCGTGGCGACCTGCGGGGTGGCCTACGCCTGCTGGGTCGCGGTGGCCGCCATCGCCCACGGCCGGCTCAGCGTGGACGTGATCGCCCTACTGGCGCTGGCCGGGGCGATCGCGGTGGACGAGTTGCTCGCCGCGGCGGTGATCAGCGTGATGCTGGCCAGCGGGCGCGCTCTGGAGGACTGGGCCGCTGACCGCGCGCGGCGCGACCTGAGCGCCCTGCTGGCCCGGGTGCCGCGTACCGCCCGGCGCTACCGGGACGGATCGCCGGAGACCGTGCCCTTGGACGAGATCGTGCCCGGTGACCTGCTGCTCGTCGCCGCGGGCGACGTCGTCCCTGTGGACGGCGTGCTGACCGACGCCGCCGCCGTGCTGGACGAATCCGCGCTCACCGGGGAAGCCCTGCCGGTTCAGCACGCCCGGGGTGACACGCTGCGCAGCGGCACCGTCAACGCGGCCGGGCCGTTCGGCCTGCGGGCCACGACCAGCGCGGCGATGAGCACCTACGCCGGCATCGTCCGCCTGGTAAGCGAGGCGGAGAGTGCCCAGGCGCCGTTCGTCCGGCTGGCCGACCGCTATGCCCTGTGGTTCCTGCCGCTGACGCTGGCCATGGCCGGGGCGGCGTGGGCACTGGGCGGCGCGGCCCGCGCGGTGGCCGTCCTGGTCGTCGCCACGCCGTGCCCGCTCATCCTGGCCGCGCCGGTCGCCCTGGTCTCCGGTCTGTCGGCGGCGGCGCGCCGCGGCATCGTGGTGAAGAACGGCGGGGTGCTCGAGCGCCTGGCCCGGTGCACCACCGTGCTGCTGGACAAGACCGGGACGCTCACCGCCGGCCAGCCCGCCGTGACCGCCATCGTGCCCGCGGGAGCGCTGGATCCGGAGGAGATCCTGGGCCTCGCGGCCTCGCTGGACCAGGCCTCCGGGCACGTCCTGGCGGCCGCGGTCGTCCGTGCGGCGGCCGGCCGCGGCTGCCCGCTCGCCCAGCCCGCGGACGTGACCGAGCGGCCCGGCCAGGGCATCGCCGGGACGGTCGCGGGCCGCCAGGTCAGGCTCGGCCGCGCCGACTGGGCCGGGGTCAGCGGCACGCCGCCGTGGATCAGGGCCGTGCGCCGGCGGGCCTGGCTGGACGGCGCGCTCACCGTGTTCGTCGCCGTCGACGGCTCGCCCGCGGGCGCGCTCCTGCTCGAGGACCGGATCCGGCCGGACGCCCGGCAGACGATCCGCGCGCTGCGCCGCGGCGGCATCACCAGGGTCGTGCTCGCCACCGGCGACCGGGCCGAGGCGGCCAGCACCGTCGGCGCGCTGACCGGAGTCGACGAGGTGCTCGCCGAGCTGACGCCGGCCGCCAAACTGGACGCGGTGCGCCGGGAACAGCGCCGCGCGGGCGTCATCATGACCGGTGACGGGATCAACGACGCACCCGCCCTGGCCCTGGCCGACGTCGGCGTGGCCATGGGCGCCCGGGGATCCACCGCCTCGTCCGAGGCCGCCGACGCGGTGCTGACCGTCGACCACCTCGGCCGCCTCGGTGAGGCGGCGGTGCTGGCCCGCCGGACCCGGCGGATCGCGTTGCAGAGCGTGCTGGCCGGGATGGGCCTGTCGCTGGCCGCGATGGGCGTGGCCGCGGCCGGGTTCCTCCCGGCGGTGTGGGGCGCGCTGCTGCAGGAGGGCATCGACGTGGCCGCCATCCTCAACGCGCTGCGTGCGCTCCGGCCGGTGACGGCCGTCGTGCCGCTGCCCCCGGCGGACGCCGCCCTCACCAGGAGGTTCCGTGCCGAGCACCAGGTCATCCGGGGCGACATCGAGCAGCTGCGGATCGCCGCCGACGCGCTTACCACCGACCCCCTTGCCGCGCCCGCCGCGATGACGCGGGTCCGCCAGGCGCACGCCCTGCTCACCGGCGAGATCTGGGCGCACGAGAGCGCCGAGGAGGCGGACCTGTACCCGGCGCTGAACCGGCTGCTGGGCGGCACCGACCCGACCGCCCCCATGAGCAGGGCGCACGCCGAGATCGCCTATCAGATCGCCCGCCTCGGCCGGCTCATCGCGGATATCGGCGACCGGGCCCCCGACGCGACCGACGTCGCCGATCTCCGCGGTACCCTGTACGGCCTGTACGCGATCCTCCGGCTGCACACCGTGCAGGAAGACGAGGCGTACCTGTCGCTGGACGACGAGCAGGCGCCCCGGTCGGGGTCCTTCACGTAGCCGTCACGTTCTCCCCGTACCCTCCGGATCGTGAGTGTGGAGGACCGCGACGAAATCGTGACGCCCAGCCGAGTGGCGCGCCGGGCCGATACGGGCGTGGCCGCCAACGCCCGGCTGACGGCGTCCAACGCGGCCGTGCTGCTGGTGCTGCTGGCGGCCGAGGGCGTCACGATCCTGCGCGTCCGCGAGCTGCTCACGCCGCACGTGTTCATCGGCATGGTGCTCGTCCCGCCGGTGCTGCTCAAGGTGGCCAGCACCGGCTGGCGGTTCGCGCGCTACTACCGTGGCGTCCCGGCCTACCGGCGCAAGGGGCCGCCGCCGTTGCTGTTGCGGCTGCTGGGCCCGGCCGTGGTGATCCTCACCGTCGTGCTCCTGGCCAGCGGAGTGGGGTTGCTCCTGGTAGGCCCCTCATGGCTGCCGCTGCTGCTCACGCTGCACAAGGCGAGCTTCGTGCTGTGGTTCGGCGCCATGACCATCCACGTGCTCGGCCACCTGGGCGAGGTGTTCCGGCTGGCTCCCAGGGACTGGCTGCGGCGGACACGGCGGGACGTCACCGGGGCCGCCCCGCGGCAGTGGCTGATCGCGGCCAGCCTGGTAGCCGGCGGCATGCTCGCCTTTCTCCTGCTCAGCCATGTCGGTCACTGGCTGGCTCTGAGGCCCGGAGGGTAACGGGTGACACCGTCCGTACTCAGTCCCCGGCGAGATAGCCGTACTGGTCGCGGAAGGTCTCGGGCGTGAGCCCGGCCGCCGCCGCGATCGGGCGGAGTCTGCCCGGGTCTTCGAGGTCCTCGCGGTCCAGCCGGATCATGTACTCGCGGGCCACCCGGTACGAGCTCGACTCGACGTTCACCAGCCGGATCTGGACCCGCCCCGTCTCGGGGTCGGTGAAAGACCCGAAGGGCAGCGGCACCATGTGCCCTTCCTGGATCGTGATCATGCCGCCGGGCTCGTCGCCCTGGAGCACCCGCTTGAGATAGTCGACGGCGCCGTAACCGAGGTCGCGGGTGTACTCGATGTCGAACGGGATGGGGGGCGCGCACCGGAGCTCGTAGCCGATGTTCTTGCCCTCGACCGTGACGCTCTGCCCTCGCTGTCTGAAGCGGTCCTTGAGCTGCTTAGCCAGCAGGCGGTCCAGCTCGAGCTCGGCCAGCCGGACGTGGCCGTGCTCGTCTAGCTCGACCTCTGGCATCGCCTCCCTCAGCTCGTCCTGAGGGAGGCGCAGGCCGATGCCCTCGGCGAGCACCGCCACGCCGAAGGGGCGGCCGTGCGCGATCCGCTTGAGCAACGAGGTCTCCAGGACGTCCACCAGGCGCGACAGCCGGATGGGCTGGTCGCGGGGGAACTCCTCGGCGATCATCGTGAGGGTGGCCCCGGCCGACTTGCCGATGCCCAGGGCCAGGTGACCGGCCGAGCGGCCCATGGCCACCACCAGGTACCACCGCTGGGTGGTGATGGCGTCGGTCATCAGGTTGTTGACCAGTTCGACCCCGACGCTCCTGGCGGTCTCGAAGCCGAACGTCGGCGTGCCGCCTGGTAGCGGCAGGTCGTTGTCGATGGTCTTCGGCACGTGCGCCACGCGCAGGGTCCCTCCGGCCGCCTCGGCCAGCCGGGACGCCGAGAACGCGGTGTCGTCGCCGCCGATCGTCACCAGCGCGTCGACCTCCAGTTTCCGCAGCGACTCCAGACAGGCGTGCAGCCGCCAGTCCGGGTCCGCGGCGCCCTCGTCTCGTACCGTCGGGTTGGCCCGCGAGGTCCTGATGACCGACCCGCCCAGGACGTGGATCCTCGACACGTCCGTGATAGACAGCGGCCGCGCCTGCTCGAGGCGGCCGTCGATGAGGTGCTGGAACCCGTCCACGATCCCGACGACGTCCCACCCGGAGTTCCGGGCCTCGATCGTGGCCGCGGAAATGACCGAATTCATCCCCGGAGCCGGCCCGCCGCCGCACAAGATCCCCAATTTCACGCTCCCATCGTCCCAGCAGCGAGGCGACCCCGACAAGCGGTTGGGTGGTTCTCTACGATGTGGCGAGGCGTACCGGCACGACGATCAGGGCGGCCGCCGCCAGGCCGATCAGCAGGCCGTCCACCAGCAGCCCGCCGGCCAGCCACGGCAGCGCCAGCGCCGATATGCCCACGTTGGCCCGGACAGACAGGCCCGGGCGGGCGTCGGTGTTCATCACCACGACCGTCCAGTCGCCGCCCCTGACCGCCCAGATGAGCGTCAGGGTCCCGGTTCCCTGAGCCTGGGTGGCCCAGGGCAGCGCGGCGGCCGGAGCAGTCGGGACCAGGGCGCCAGGATGGTCGGTGACAGCGTGTCCGTGCACCGTGGTGTAACTGACGTCGCCCAGGTAGCGCTCGACGTCACTGGTGGCGGCGATGCCCGCGAACAGCGGACGGGACCGGTCGGACGAGGTGATCCGGATCCGGACCTCGCCGACGAACAGGCCCAGGCCGTGCAGGTCAACCGAGTCGCTGGTCAGGGCGTACCCCCTGGTGGAGTACGTGGCGGTACTCGTGGTCACGTAGCCGGAGTGGACCTGTTCGGTGTCCGCCCAGATCAGGATCCCGCCCCCGGCGATGAAAGCCAGCGAGATGAGCAGCAGGACCGAGCCGGCCGCCAGCGCGATGATCCGGCCGGTGGTCCAGCCGCTCCCGGCCGGTGCCGGTGCCGGTGCCGGTGCCATCAGTCATCCCTCCCCGGCTGCGGCTGTGGCTGGGCTTCCAGGTACCGCTTCATGCCGGCCCAGATCGCCCGCTCCTGACGCCGTCCGATCCGGCTGATCAGCGGGGTCAGCAGCCGGCTGGCACCCTTCGGCCGGACGACCCACGCCCAGCGCATCCTGGTTCCGCCGGGCACCGGGTCGAAGGTCAGCGTCCCGGCGATGTCCGCCTGCGCCATCGTGGTGCGGGAGGCCAGCCAGGCGGGCCGGCGGTAGCCGGTCAGCTGGGAGCGCATCTCGGCCGGCGGCCCGATGGCCTGCACGGCCGAGCGGAACACCGTCCCCTTCCCGACCGGGCCGCTGGTGAGCTTGTCCGCGCGGACCATCCGCGGGTTGTACCGCGGCTCGTTCCGCTGGTCGGCCGCGAAGTCGAACACCGCCTCGGCCGGGCGGGCGATGGTGATCTCGCCCTCGATGAAGGCCACGTCGCACCTCCGGCGTCTCAGTGCAGTCTCAGTGCGGTTTCAGTGCAGCCGGCCCGCGAGGGCCTGGGCGCGCTTGCACAGCTCGGGCAGGAACGGATCGTCCGAGGTCCGTTCCATGATGGCGGCCAGGGCCGCCACGATGGAGGCGAGCTCGGCGGTGGCCCCGTCCGGCTCCTCCACCGTGATCTTGGAGAACGGAAGGGCCAGGTTCACCTTGGTCAGCGGGGTCACGATGGCGGGCGCGGGGATCTTCCGCTGCGCCGCGGCGGCGGTTTGCCGATCGGCCATCTCACTCATCTCCCATCAGCGGATGTCGCAGGGTTCGGGCATGCTCTGCCACCTCCTGACGTCACGCTAAGTAGCGGGCAGCGCGGCGGCCAGAGCCGAACGTCACCGCCCGGCGTGCCCAAGGCCACCGGGGGCCCATCGGACCGGATGACCGGGACCATCTGCCCTACCTGGCTGGCCGGGGCCGGATTCAGCCTGAACGTGTCGGTGTGTCAGCCGGTGTAAGCGCCGCCGAGATCCTGCTCGCCCGGCGCTGGCAGCGATCCGGGAAGATCGTCACCGGGGCCCGGGACCAACGACCCTGACCATGGCGATGCTCCCGGCCGAGGTTGAAGGCATGAAACAGATCGTCATCCTCGGTGGCGGCACCGGCGGGACGCTGCTCGCGAACCGGCTGCGGCGGGCGTACCGGCCGGAGGCTGCCGACATCGTCGTGGTGGACCGCGACGACGCCCACGTGTACCAGCCGGGACTGCTGTTCGTCCCGTTCGGCCTGGCCGACGTGCGGCGGATAACCCGCCCGCGCGGGCGGCAACTGCACGACGGCATCACCTACTGCCAGGCCACGATCAACCGCGTCGACGTCGAGAACGACCGGGTGTACCTGCGGAACGGGAACACGCTGGAGTACGACGTCCTGGTCGTGGCCACCGGCGCGCAGCTGCTGCCGGACGAGACCGACGGGCTGACCGGGCCCGGATGGCAGCGGGACGTCTTCACCTTCTACACCCCCGCGGGCGCCGAGGCCCTGCGTCAGGCGCTGGACAAGTTCGACTCCGGCCGGCTGGTCGTCTCCTTCGTCGACCTGCCGATCAAGTGCCCGGTGGCGCCGCTGGAGTTCTGCTTCCTGGCCGACCATTATTTCCGCCGCCGCGGCATCAGGCACCGGGTCGAAATCACCTACGTCACGCCGCTGGACGGCGCGTTCACCAGGCCGGTGGCCAGCCGGGAGCTCGCCGGCCTGCTTGCCGCCAAGGGCATCGAGCTGGTGACCGAGTTCAGCACCGGGACCGTGCAGGCCGCCGGGGAGCCGGGCCGGGGCGGCCGCCTGGTCTCCTACGACGACCGCGAGGTGCCCTTCGACCTGGCCGTGATCGTCCCGCTGCACGGCGGCGCCGACTACGTCGGCCGCTCGCCCGGCCTCGGCGACGAGCTCGATTTCATCCCGGTCGACCCGCACACCCTGCAGGCCAAGGTCAAGCCGAACGTGTTCGCTCTCGGCGACGCCACCGACGTGCCCGCCTCCAAGGCCGGGTCGGTCGCGCATTTCGAAGGCGAGGTGCTGGCCGGCAACGTGCGGCGGTTCCTGGACGGGGAGCCGCTGGCCGCCTCCTTCGACGGGCACACCAACTGCTTCATCGAGACCGGCGGCGGCCGGGCGCTGCTCATCGACTTCAACTACGACACCGAGCCGCTGGGCGGGCATTACCCCGGCCCGTTCGGCCTCCCGCTGTTGCGGCCGTCCCGCCTGAACCACCTCGGCAAGCTGGCCTTCCAGCCCCTGTACTGGCACGGCCTGCTCCCCGGCCGCGACATTCCCGGCATCGGCCCGGCCATGCCAGTGCGCGGCAAGAGCCGCGGCTGATTGCGATCAAGGAGGTACTAGACATGCCCACCGCCACCTACGCCGGCCACGACGTGCTGGTCAACGACGAGGGATTCCTCACCGACCCGGCGCAGTGGACCGAGGAGATGGCCCCCCAGATCGCCAGGTCCGAGGGCATCCCCGAGCTGACGCCCCGGCACTGGCAGGTCATCAGGTTCATGCGCACCCAGTACCAGGCCAAGGGCACCGGCCCCACCGTGCGCGTCCTCGGCAAGACCTCCGGCGTGACGGTCAAGGAGCTCTACCAGCTGTTCCCCAAGGGCCCCGCCAAGGTCGCCGCCAAGATCGCCGGCATTCCCAAGCCGCGCGGCTGCATCTGAAAGGACATGATCATGGACAGCGCTATCGAGGGCAGGGCCATCGAGAAGGTCTCGATCATCGTGTCGAAGGGCTCCCTCGAGGGGATCTACCCGGCCCTCATCATGGCCAACGGAGCCCGGGCCGAAGGCATCGAGGCCAACCTGTTCTTCACCTTCTTCGGCCTGGACGCCATCACGAAGAAGCGGCACGAGCACATCAAGGTCGCGACCGTCGGCAACCCGGGCCTGCATCTGGCCACCATCGTCGGCAGCCTGCCCGGCATGCCCGGCCTGATGACCAGCTACATGGAGCACAAGATGGCCAAGCTGGACATCCCGCCGATCCCGGAGTTCATCGAGATGATCTCCGACAGCGGCGCCGGCCTGTACGGCTGCCAGGCCTCCTGCGACTTGTTCGGCATCAGCAAGGACGACCTGATCGAGCAGGTTCAGGGCATCATCACGGTGGGCGAGTTCTACGCCATGGCGGCCGGCGGCCAGATCATCTTCACCTGACGCCTCGTCAAGGGCGGCGCTGGCGGCCCGGGTTGGCGGTGACCCTCAGGACCCGGGCTGATCCGGCGTCGTCGGTAATCAGGCTTGCTCCTATTCGGTGACGATGGCACGCAGGATGTTCAGCTTCGCCGCCCGGCGGCTGGGCCAGATCGCGGCCGCGGCCCCGGCCAGCGCGGCCAGCACCACCACGATCACCAGGTTGAGCACGGGAAGGCTGAACTCCGTGATGCCCTGGCTCCGCATGGCCAGCACCAGCGCCCAGCCGAAGAACACGCCGATCAGCAGGCCGAGGACCGTCCCCTGCAGGGCGATGATCACCGACTCCCAGCGGATCATCGCGCGCAGTTGGTGCCTGGTCATCCCGACGGCCCGCATGACGCCGAGCTCACGGGTGCGCTCGAAGATCGACAGAGCCAGGGTGTTGCCGATGCCGAGCAGGGCGATCAGGATGGCCAGCGCGAGCAGGGCGTAGACCAGCGACAGCATCTGCTGGATCGGCTTGGCCTGGTCGGCCTTGAACGCAGCCTGGTCCATGACGGTGGTGCCGGAGTACTTGGTGGCGACGGCACGGACCGCCGCCAGCGCGGCCGCCGTGCTCCTGCCCGGGGCCTTCTTCACGAAGACCCGGCTGTCGTACCGGACGGGGAAGTTGGCGTTGAACGCCGCGTTGCCCATGAAGTAACGCGGAGCCGGCGCGCCCGCGGCGTCCCCGAAGATCAGCGCGACCGTCAGCTTCTGCCGCCCCGTGTCCTTGAACAGCACCGGGACGGTGCTGCCCAGCTTCAGGTGGTCGGCGGTGGCCACGTCCTTGTACACGGCGATGTCGCTGCGGCCCAGTCCGGCGATCGAGCCCTGGACGGGGCTGACGTTGAAGATCTGGCTAGCCGCGCGCGGATCCACTGCGGAGACCTGTTCGACCTTGCCGTTGACCTCAGCGAGGCCGATGGCCACTCCGGTGGCCGCCTGCACCTGCGGAAGCTTGCCGAGCTGCCCGGCCAGCGCTGGATCCACGCCGCCCATCAGGCCCCCGCCGGAGTCGATCACGATGTCCCCGGCGAAGCTGCGGTCGATCGCCGAGTTGACCGACGCGGTGCTCGAGGAGGCGAGGATGGTGATGAACCCGACCAGGCCGACCCCGATCATCAGCGCGGACGCGCTGGCCGCAGTGCGCTTGGGGTTGCGCATCGCATTCTGCCGTGCCAGTTTCCCGGTGACGCCCCGCAGCCGGGGCAGCGGTGCGCCGACCGTGCGGCTGAGCGGCAGCGACACGGTCCGGCCCAGCACCGACACCCCGAAGAACACCAGCAGCGCGCCGGCGCCGACCACAAGCACCCGGCTGGCGACGTTGGTGAACAATCCGGTGAACAGCGCGGCCACCCCCAGGACCAGGATCGCCGAGCCGACCATGACGCGTTCCTTGGACCCGTAGCCGGTGCTGCCCACGGTCATGTCCTGCATCGCCGCGACCGGGGGTACCTTGGCCGCCTTGCGAGCCGGCGAGATGGCCGCGACCATCGTCACCGCCAGGCCCGCCAGGCCCGCGATGAGGGCCGTCCGCGCGGTGAAGACGATCCCGCCGACGGGCAGGCCGAAGCCGAGTGCGCTGAGCATGGTCTTCAGCCCGATGGCCACGGCGACCCCAGCCGCCAGCCCGATCACCGAGGCGATGATGCCGACCACCACGGCTTCAAGCAGCACCGCGCCGAGCACCTGCCGCTTGCTCGCGCCCAGCGCGCGCAGCAGGCCGTTCTCCCTGGTGCGCTGGGCGACCGTGATGGAGAACGTGTTGAAGATCATGAAGGCGCCGACCAGCAGCGCGACGACGGCGAAGATCAGCAGGAAGGTGTTGAAGAACGACAGCACCTTGGCGAACTGATCCTGGGATTCCTTGATGAGCGTCGCGCCGGTGATCGCCTCGAGGCCGTGCGGGAGATTGCCCGTGAGGTTGCTGACCAGCTGCCGCTGCGACACGCCCGGCTTGGCGACGAACAGGATGCTGGTGTACTTCCCCGGCGCCGCGACGAGCTGCTGCGCGACGGGGGTGGTGAACAGCACCACGGACGCCCCGCCCGGGCTGTCGGCGGTGCCGAAACCGATGATGCCGACGACCTGCACTCGCTGCGGCGGCCCCTTGACCAGCACGGTCGTGGAGTCACCGACCCGGAGGCGGCCGTCCGTCGCGCTCTTGGAGTCGATCACCACCTGGCCGGCCGCCTGCGGGGCATGCCCGGACAGCAGATGCCACGGGTTCAGCGCCGTCACCTGGTTCCAGTTGCCGCCCAGCGTGGGCGCTCCGTTGGCCGGGTTACCCAGAGCCTTCCCGTTCTTCCCGATCAGCCTGGTGTACCCGAAGACGCTGCCTTCGACGGCGGCCACGCCGGGAACCTGGCCGAGGGTGCTGGCCAGCGAGGCATTGACGAACGGGCGCTGCTCACCGGTGAACTGCGGCCCGTTGAAGGTGGCCGTGGCCCGGACCACCGCGTCGGTGCCCTTGTAGACGCCGGCGGACAGGTCGTCGAAAGTCTTGCCGAAGGTGTCGGTGAGCACCAGCGTGCCCGCCATGAACGCGACGCCGAGCGTGACGGCCAGGGCCGTGGCGATGAGGCGGAACTTCCTGGCCAGCAGCCCGTGCATGATGACCCTGAACATGGCGGCTCACTCCCCGAACCGCTTCATCCGCTCCAGCACCCGGTCGGCCGTCGGCTCCTGCATCTCGTCCACGATCCGCCCGTCGGCCAGGAACACGATCCGGTCGGCGTAGCTGGCCGCCGTCGGGTCGTGGGTGACCATCACGATGGTCTGGCCCATCTCGTCCACCGCCCGGCGCATGAAGCCGAGCACCTCGGCGCCGGCGTGGGAGTCCAGGTTGCCGGTCGGCTCGTCGGCGAAAATGATCTCGGGCCGGCTCGCCAGCGCCCGGGCCACCGCGACCCGCTGCTGCTGGCCGCCGGACAGCTCGCTGGGCCGGTGCTCCAGCCGGTCGCCGAGGTCCAGCGTGCCGATGATCTTGGCGAGCCATTCCCGCTCGGCCTTCCGGCCGGCCAGCAGCATGGGGAGGTTGATGTTCTCCTCAGCGGTGATGGTCGGAACCAGGTTGAACGCCTGGAACACGAACCCCACGTGATCGCGCCGCAAGATGGTGAGCTGGTGATCGTTGAGGGTGCTGAGGTCGGCTTCTCCGATGAAGGCCTGCCCCGAGGTCAGGCTGTCCAGGCCGGCCACGCAGTGCAGCAGCGTCGACTTGCCGGAGCCGGACGGGCCCATGATCGCGGTGTAGCGCCCGGCGGTGAACTCGACCGTGACGGCATCGAGGGCTCGCACCTCGATCTGGTCCTTGCCGTAGACCTTGACCGCGTCCACGGTCCGGGCCGCGGCCTGCTGTGCCACGTCCGGAGGGACGGGTGGGGTGACGGTGGTCATGACGTACTCCCTTATCCAGTTGCGGCCATCGTCATCGGGCACGCACCGTGACCGAAGGTGCGAAGGACCCCGGGCGCAGGGGCGAAGGGCCCTATTCCGGCCTTCTGGCGTTCTCCCAGCCTGGAGCGACGGGGCGGCGGATCCCGGGTAGAACCTCCGGAGGATCACAGGCAGAACGAAGAGGGACGTGAACGGACGAGGGTGGCTCAGCCGGATGAGGCCGGCGCGGTTGCTGGCGGTACTCGCAGCCGCCCTGGCGGCCGGCTGCTCAGCTGGCCCGCCCGCGTCGCCCAGCCAGAGCCTGCGCGGGCAGAAGCTCGAGGTCGCGGCCGTGTGGTCAGGCGTGGAGCAGCAGCACTTCGAGCTCGTGCTGCGCGCGTTCACCCGCCAGACCGGCGTGTCCGTCACCTATACATCGGCCGGATACAGCGTCCCGGCCTTCCTGGCGGCCCGGCTGGCCAAAGGCCGCCCGCCGGACGTGGCATTCCTCCCCCAGCCGGGCTTGCTGCGCCGGTATGCCGCCGAGCACCTGCTCGTTCCGCTCGACGGCGTCGTGGGCAGTGCCGTGGCCAGCAATTACAGCCCGGCCTGGCGCCGGCTCGGGTCGGCCGGAGGCAGGCTCTACGGAGTCTGGTTCAAGGCCGCCAACAAATCCCTGATCTGGTACAACGAGGGCGTCTTCGAGCGGGCGGGGGTGGCTCCTCCGGCTGGCGTCGACGGGCTCGTCTCGCTGGCGCACCGGCTCGCACGGTCGGGGATGCCCGCGTTCTCGGTCGGCGGCCAGGACGGCTGGACGCTGGCCGACTGGTTCTCGAACCTCTACCTCCGGCTGGCCGGGCCCGTTCGGTATGACCGCCTGGCGGCACACGAGATCCCGTGGACTGATCCCTCGGTCATCGCCACCCTGCGGCTCCTGGCCAGGGTGCTGGATCCGCACGTCATCGCAGGCGGGGCACTGACAGCGTTGGTGACCAGCTATCAGGAGTCCGTCCAGCAGGCCTTCGCCGCTCCTCCCGCCGCGGCGATGGTGTTCGAAGGCGACTTCGTGGCCGGGATCATCAGCGGCGTGACCCCCGCCGCGCTCGGCGTCAACGCTGACGTCTTCCCGTTCCCCGCGCTCAGGCAGCCCGGCCCGATGGTGGTGGCAGGCGGCGACGCGGCGGTGCTGATGCGCCGCTCCGCCGCCGGGGACGCGCTCATCAGGTACCTGGCCAGCCCCCAGGCGGCGGCGATCTGGGCGGCGGTAGGCGGCTTCGTCTCGCCGAACATCAACCTCAGCCTGTCCGTCTACCCGGATGCGATCAGCCGGTCCATTGCCGCCAGCCTGCTGCAAGCGGGCGACAACTTCCGTTTCAGCCTGTCCGACCTGACCCCGGCGGGCTTCGGCGGAACCGAGGGGCAGGGAATGCGGAAGAGCCTCCAGCAGTTCCTGGTCAGCCGCGACGTCAGCGGCACCGCGGCGCAGCTGGAGCACGAGGCGAGGAAGGCGTATCCGGCATGACCAGCCCGCCAGGCCCGAAGAGGCTGAAGGGGCTGAAGGGATCAGCCCGGCCGGGGCACGATGCCGTGACGTTCGAGCCATGCGTGCGCTTCGGCCGTGACGCCGGCCCCGGCTACCTCGACGCGCCAGTCCATGAACAGCAGCGCCTGGGACGTCAGCTGCGCCGAGACCGCGTTCACCGCGCCGGCCAGCCGCTCTCCGTAACGTGCCAACGCACTGCCGGTGATCACCGGCACGACGTTCTCGGCGGGCTGCAGGTGGCGGTCGTCGGAGAGGAGGACCAGGTCGCCGGTGGCGAGGTTCCCGTCCGTGGTGTCCAGCACCGCGACGTCGACCACGCCTTCGCGCAGCGCGGTGACGCGCTCAGGCTCGGTGCCGAACGGCAGGAACCCGGCGAAGCCGAGCCCGTATACCGTACGCAACCCCGGGAGGCAGTAGGGCCGGTCCGTGCATTCGGGAGAACCGCCGAGGGTCAGCCTGCCGGCGACCCGCCGCAGGTCACTGACCTTGTGCAGGCCCAGGCGGCGAGCGGTGGCGCCAGTGACCACGATACCGTTCTGGTCCTGGGCCGCGGCCGGGGTCATCACCCGGACATGCCACGGGGCCAGCGCGCGGGCCAACGCCGCCCGGACCGCCGCCGGATCCGGCATCAGGACGCCGGGACGGCTTTCCAGAGTGCGCAGCGCGGTCCCGAGGTACTCCGGGACCACGTCCACCAGGCCCTGCTCCAGTGCGGGCTGGACGAGTTCGCGGGGGCCGAGGTTGAGCTCGAGTCGCACCGGGATCCCGGCGTGCCTGATGGCCAGCCCGTAGATCGCCGCGAGCAGCTCGCTCTCGGGGAAGTTGAACGAGGCCACCACGACCGCGCCACCAGGCGCGGCCGCACCGCGGCCGGGCGCAGTACTCTGGCCCGTGCCGGACTGGCACGCGGCGAGCAGCGCGAGCGCCGGCAAGCAGACCGCGAAGGCAGCCGCACATCGCCGTCCGGTTGCCCTCCGTGCGGACATGGCGCCACCTTCTTCGTCGCACCGGTGGTGCGGCCATGACCACGCTACCGACACCCCGGCCAGGCCATGAAGGGTCCGAAGTCCCTTCGCTCATCGCCGCGTCGCTGCGCGGACGGCGGCGCCGGCCCTCGGGGGAACCGCCGCCGCTGCCTCGCCATATCAACTACAGCATCCGCTGGTACCTGCTGCTCGCCGCGGTCGCCGCCGCCCTGTTGGCGGGCATGTCGGTCCCCGCGGTCCTCGGCGTCATCACCCGGGGCGACCTGGCCGTCCTCCGCGGGATTGCCACGGTGCGCACCGCATGGCTCACCCATGTGATGCTCGACGTAAACGCCGCCCTGACGTCGCAGTGGACGGTGAGGCTGTTCATGCTGGGGATCATCGCGGTGCTTGTCGCGTTCCGCCGGTTCCAGCACCTCGCGGCGTACCTGGTCATCGTCCTCGCCGCCGTGTTGCTGCTGTCTGCCGTGACGCCGGATATCGGCCGGATGCGGCCGGCCGGCATCGGTATCCTCGGACCCTGGCAGGGCTATTCGCAGCCGTCCCGGCCCGTCGCCGCCCTGGCCCTGGCGCTGGTGGGGGCTCTTTACACGCTCGTGCCGGCCGGGCGGTGGCGGAACCGGGGCAAGTGGGCGGCCGCGATCATCGTGACTGCCTTGTGCGCCGCCCGGCTGTACCTGGCCGTCGATCACCCCACCGACCAGCTGACCGCGCTGATCATCGCGTGGCCGCTCGCCGTGGTGGCGTTCTGGCTGGCGGTCCCCAACGAGGTCTTTCCCATTTCCTACCGGGGCGGACGCAAGGCGCATCTCGATATCGGCGGCCGCCGCGGAGCGGCGATCGTCACCGCCCTGGATCATCAGCTCGGTCTCGCGGTCGCCGACGTGAAACCGTTCGGCCTGGAAGCGTCGGCCGGCTCGACGCCGCTGCGCCTTGCGGTCCGCGGTCCCGACGGCACCGAGACCGCGTTGTTCGGCAAGCTCTACGCGCTCTGCCACCTCAGGTCCGACCGCTGGTACAAACGGGTCAGGGCCGTCATCTACGGGCGGCTCGAAGACGAGAAGCCGTTCTCCACGGTGCGCAGGCTGGTCGAGTACGAAGATCACCTGCTGCGCCTGATGCGAGACGCCGGGCTGCCCACGCCCAGGCCCTACGGCTTCGCGGAGATGACGCCGGAACGCGAATACCTGATCGTGATGGAGTTCTTCGAGGGCAGTCAGGAGATCCGCAACGCCCGGGTGGACGACCGGGTCATCGACGACGCGCTGCGCGTGGTGCGGCGGATGTGGGACGCGGGGATAGCCCACCGCGATATCAAGCCCTCGAACATCCTGGTCCGGGACGGCCGCGTGCTGCTCATCGACGTGGCGTTCGCCGCGGTGCGGCCGACCCCGTGGCGTCAGGCGGTGGACCTGGCCAACATGATGCTCACCCTGGCCCTGGCCAATACCCCGGAACACGTCTACGAACGGGCGCTGAATCTCTTCGCCGCCGATGACGTGGCCGAAGCCTTCGCCGCGTGCCGGAGCATCACCGTGCCCAGCCAGCTGCGGTCCCTGATCCGGGCGGACGGGCGCGACCTGATCGGGTGTTTCCGCCGGCTCGCCCCGGCGCGACGCTCCGTCCCGGTCCAGCTCTGGGACATCAGGCGGGTGGCGATCACCGCGGGCCTGCTCGTGATGATCGCGGCGGCGGTGACCCTCATCGGCCTCTTCCAGGGGGTGGTGGGGCTGCTATGACGCGACGAGATACCCGCGGCCGGAGCTCCTGGCGCACCGCGTTCGGCGCCCTGCTGGCTATCCTGACGCTCGCCGCGGCCGCCGCGCTCACCGGCTGCGCCTCATCCGGCGACGCGATGCCCCGCTGCACCGATCCGCTCCGGCTGGCGATCGTCGCGCAGTCGGTGCCCAGCGCCTCCTACCTGCCGTGCATCCGTGACCTGCCGCCGGGTTGGACCACCTCCGACTTCGCCCCCGCCCAGGACGGCACCCGCTTCCTGCTCATCTCCGACCGCTCCCCCGCAGAGCCGGTGGTGGTCGAGCTCGCCACCGCGTGCAGGTTCAGGTTCAGCGGGGCCAGCCCGTCCCCGGCACGCGCCCCCGGAATCCTCAGCTACATCCGGCTCGACTCGATCCGGCCCAGGTTCGCCGGCCGCTTGTACGACGTGTTCCCGGGCGGCTGCGTGACCTATTCGTTCGACTTCGGCTCCGGCTCGCAGATCGAGCTGATGGAGCAGTTCGAGCGGGCCGTCGGCCTGTATCCGCGGCAACAGCTGCGGCTGGTCCTGAAGCAGGAACTCGGCGTGGAGCTGAACCCATGACCACGGCGAGGTGCCCGTGACAGTCGCCGTGCCCAGCCGCGAGGAAAGCCCGGCCTCCCCGTCCCCGCTCACCGCCGTCGCGGCCGCCGCGCTCCCGGTCACCGACGTCCTGGACCGGCTGGGAAGCGGACCCGGGGGACTCCCGGAGGACGAGGCGCAACGGAGGCTGCGGACGGCGGGGCCGAACGCGGTGCGGTCGCACCGGGCCCGGGCCCTGCCGTTGCTGGCTCGCCAGCTGCGTTCTCCGCTGCTGGTCTTGCTCGCGGTGACCGCCCTGGCGTCGGCCTTCGTCGGCCAGGCCGGCGACGCCGTGATCATCGGGACCATCCTGCTGGCCTCGGTGGGCCTGGGCTTCGCCAACGAGTACAAGGCGGAAAAGGCGGCCGAGGCGCTGCACTCCAGCATCCGCCACCGCTGCCTGGTGCTGCGGGACGGGCATCCGCGCACGACGGACGTGACCGAACTGGCGCCCGGCGACGTGGTCGACCTCCAGCTCGGCCAGGTGGTGCCGGCCGACTTGCGGCTGCTCGCCGCGGCCGGGCTTGAGTGCGACGAATCGGTGGGGTGCTGACCGGCGCGATCTTCGTCATCAACGTCGCGCTGCACCGCCCGGTGATCGATGCGCTGCTGTTCTCGCTGGCGAT
>Ga0335082_10001865_pt1 | contig 22547 bp, 19 predicted proteins | sample Lox_Sample_41_FD_206718 | JGI IMG/M metagenome (GOLD analysis project Ga0335082, IMG submission 206718) | Soil microbial communities from Loxahatchee National Wildlife Refuge, Florida, United States - Lox_Sample_4.1 | ecosystem: Environmental > Terrestrial > Soil > Wetlands | place: USA...
AGAGGCACCGCAACCGACGCGTCAGTCGCGTTCGAGGCTATGGTGAGGCTGGCAGTACTTGTCCCAGGGCTGGTAGGCGAATACGTTACTGACAAGCTTGCCCTCGCGCCCGCAGCCAGAGATAAGGGCAAAGCCAGTCCGGTCAAGGTAAAACTGCTGCCTGTGACGGTGGCAGCCGAAATCGTCAGGCTGGCGGTACCGGTATTCGACAAAGTAAGCGCTTGCGTTTGGCTGCTGCCCACCGCGACGCTGCCGAAGCTTATGGACCCGGGGCTTACGCCCAGAGTGCCGCTGGTGGCGGTCGCCGTGCCGCTAAGTGAGACCATAACGGACGGGTCGGACGCATTCGACGCGATGGCGAGGCTGGCCGTATTTGTTCCGGAGTTGGTGGGCGAAAACTTGACTGACAGGTTCGCAGTCGAGCCCGCAGCTAGAGAATAGGGAAGAGCCAGTCCGCTCACCGAGAAGCCGCTGCCCGTGACGGTGGCAGCTGAAATGGTCAGGCTTGATCCCCCGGTATTCGACAGAGCAAGCGCCTGGGTTTGACTGGTGCCGACCGCGATGCTTCCGAAGTTCATGCTGGACGCGGAGCTCAGATAGCCGGCCGCTCCAGCCCCGGTTCCCGACAAGGCGCCGATCTCGCTCCTTGAGTGCCCCCTGCGGCTACCCCATGGAGTCGAATACGCCACTGTCAGGTCACCGCGTACGGCTCCTGCTGCCTGCGGTGTGAACGAGACTGACAGGTTCGCTCTCATGCGCGGATGTAAGGTGATGGGGAGATTAGGCCCTACAAACTTGAAGCCGTTCCCGGAAGCCGTGGCCTGGGAGATTGTCACAGTCGATCTTCCCTCGTTAACCACTGCGATGGGCCTGATCAGGCTACTGCCAACCGCGACACTGCCAAAATTAGCGTTTGAAACGCTAATCTCACTGTCGGCTGCGGCTGTTCCTGCAATGGATATGACGGAAAGGAAAACGAGACTCCAATACACCGGTCTCAGTGGGGATCCAAGACGGTTCATACTTTCACTTTCTTTTGCGCGTGCTCAACGAGCACGGCGGGGATTGGTGGAGCTTTGGCTTGCGCTCGGAGCAAGTTCGAATCGCGAACCAATGTTTTCATTGTTTACTCGGGAGAGAGTCCCTGGTAGGTCACTAAAGAATTAGGTCATGTGATGCCGGAAGTACATCTGAGGAAGATGTGCGGACTCCGCAGAAGGCAGTCATGGTGGAGGGGGCCTAGCCTTGGTGCTCGGCAGTTCAGGTTGTGGCCAAGGTGCGTCTCACCCTGCACGTATCGCTCGCGGTCCTCCATAGCTATGCATCGAGACGAGCTTTTGGAGGAACACGCCAACGGTATCTTCGTCCAGCGAGGGACTAACCAAGAAATTGCACGGTGCCAGTCGCGAGGTCGTACATCGCGCCCGCGATGTTAATATTTCCCTTCTTCTCCAGGTTTTCCAGGATCGGACTGCGGCGGCGAATTTCGGCCAGCACTAACGAAACATTCGTTCGCGCCACGGCATCCACGTAAACTGGATTCTTGGTTGACTTCTCGCCTTCAAACTTTGTTGCAGGTATAGCGGACTTGATTCGCGACAGCAGCCCGGTGAGATTGCCTAATACAACGTCGTCGATCGCGCCTTTTATCGCGCCACACGCCGTGTGTCCCAAAACGAGTATGAGCTTTGCGCCAGAGACGGCGCAGCCAAACTCCATGCTGCCAAGCATGTCGTCGTTGACAACGTTCCCCGCGACTCTGCCAATAAAGGTATCGCCAATGCCTACATCAAAGACTATTTCGACCGGGACTCGTGAATCGAGGCATCCAAGCACAACCGCGGCCGGATACTGCCCGGGGGCGCTGGTTCGCTTCTCACCTAAGTAGTTTCGCGGAGCCATTTTTCCAGTCCGGAACCTCTCGTTCCCTTTCTTCAGTTCGTCGAGAACTTGTGATGGGGTCATGCTGTCCCGCTCGTCTTTAGTGAGCGAGCGGCTCATATCCGGGGCCAATTGCATCGACAGCAAGGGAATCCGGGGAACCACGCTGGCCAGCATGGCTCCGGTCAAGAAGGCACGCCGACCTACGATTCCGATGCAGGAAGACTCTTTGGATCCTTCTGGCACGATGGCCTCCACGCGAAGCTTTTCGGGCGGGCACGTCGTCGCAGACGCGATCCAGAACTGACTCGCTCAAACTTTCTGGCGGGAGGGTAAGCGCAGGCGCGGCCTACATCTTTTTGTAATCCGAATTCTGCACGTCGACTTTTAATTGCTTGCTTACTCCTTCCACGGTCATGGCGGCGATGTGGTTGACTCCCTCGGGCAGTTTGGCGAACTGCACGGCGATCTTGACTGCGTCACTGGGCGAGTCCATGTACGAAGCAATCTGCACGCTCTGGATGGCTTTGGCAGCTTTATCGAAGGTGATCGTCATGGAATCATTCGGCTTGAGATAATTGGTGATTTGCAGCTGAACCTGATTCTCTGCAGAACCAGGGGCCACCTTTATGTTTCCCTGCTGCTGGGCTTGCTGGAGCTTCGCCGGATCGGGCGGAGCGTAAGAATGCGCGAGGGCAGCGATCTTTTGCGCGTATTCTTTGTACTCCTCTTTCTTATTCTCGACGACGCGCTCTTTCACCCGTCCACCCCGGCGGCCGCTCTCGGCCTGGCTGGGCGGTGAGGGTGGGGGGGCGGCGTTCAGTGGCGTCTTCTGAGGCTTCCCATCAGGGCCCATCCGCACCTGAAAGGATTCCTGCTTTTTGACCTCACCTTTGAGACTGATCGTGTCCTGCTCTTGCCAGGTGTAGGTGGCGAGTTCCTGCTTGTTTTGCGCGGAGGCCTGTTTAACTTCGGCAAGGCGCTGTTGGACATCAGGACTCTGGGCGGAAGCCCGCATTCCGATCAGCGACATTCCGACAACGACTGCGAGGACCATGAGTCGCCGCGATGCGAATGTTTGCATATTGAAGTCGCTCATAGTTCATCCTCCAGCCTCGGCTCTTGTCATTTCTGGCCGCTTCGACTTCGAGGCGGTTAGCGCTTCCGAGCCGACGATTGGTGTGATCACCCAACTGCCGTTGGTGACCTTAGCAGAGGAGGAAGGGAGCCAGACACTGAGAGAACTGACAGAGCCAGCGTTCAGACGCCGGAGTCGGGATTACATGATTCGATTGGGAATCGAAGATTGGTGTCAACGGCTTGCAAGAATTCAGAGAGGGATGCAAAGAACCTTCATGGACTGAACGAGGAAAGCGGTCGTCGGCACCGGGAGATCAGTGCCAGAACTGATTCGAGGAGGAAAAGGCAACGGCTGGATTATTTCTTCTTCCCCAGCTTGCGGGCGATCTCTTCCACAATTTTTGGGCGCATGTCGGCGAGAACGCTATCGACGATGCTGGCGATCTCAGGATCGGCATCGAAATTCGTGGTTTCTTCAGGTTTGCTCTCGGCTCCTGCAGCCACTGCCATTGCTGCCCGGTCCTGCGGGACAGACTCTTCGGCTTCGTTCGCGGATTCGGCGGGCTGAGCCGGCTTCGAATTGCCGGTCTCGCGGATCTTCCTCCAACTGGCCCAGGCTGCCGCCGTTTCCGATTCTCGTTTTGCCATATCGTCCATCCCTCCTGCGGTCGATGCTTGGGAAACTGGCACCGCCTCCGTTGATACTTCCTCCGAACTTGATGTCTCGCTAGGAACTTCGTTCTTGGCCACTGCCGCTGAGGCTTCGATAGTGGCGGGCTTCTCCGATTCCTGATGTACTTCCGGCACGATCTCTTCTGGCGCGACCTGCGGTGCAGGCGCTTCGGCCAGCGGCGTAGCTCCGACTTGGGGTGGCTCGACCTCCTGCGCCTTCGCTTCTTCCGGCTTCGGCTCTTCCAACTTCGTCTCTTGCGCCTTTGTTTCTTCAGGCTTACTCTCTTCGGCCTTTTCTTCGATCGTAGGCGCGGCCGCGGCTGACTCTACCTTCTGTTCGGCAGGCTCAAGCTCGCTCTCGGCGGCCTTGGTTGCAGGCGCACTCGCTGCCGGCGACTCCAGCGCCTCGGCCTTCAGAGACTTGTCATCGGTGGGTTCCGCTGAGGCCGCTTTCTGCTCCGCCTCGTACTTCGCGGCAACGGTTTCCAGTTCTTGCACGGCAGCGCTGATGGCGTCTGTCGCGGCCTCTGAAACGGCGGCCAGCGGCTGTACGACCTCGGGCGCGGAAGCCGCAGGAATTTCCGCAGCCGCTTGTGTCGCAACAGGCTCTGCCTGTGTCGCGACAGGCTCTGCGCCTGAGAGTTCGGCGACCACAGCCGGAGTGGCTGCCTCTTCGGCCAGCACCGCGGCCGTTTCAGCAGCGGCGGCCGGTGCATGTCCGCCTTCTGCCGCCGCAAAAGCCGCGTAAGCCTTCTGCATTTCCTGCTCAAGGGAAATCGCCGCGTCTTCCGGTGCGACCGCGACGGCAACCGCCGTCCAGCGCGAGGGTGCTGCACTCGATTCAGCCTCCGCCGCCACGGCCATCGTCACTGGTTCCGCAGTTTCCTTCTCATTCTCATTGCGGCTTGCGTCGGATCCGTTTCCTAAACCGGCAGTGGGAAGCGAAATCCACTCCGTCTCCAAACCCGCGATCGCTGCCATCACCTCTGCCGGGCCAGATTTATGCTCCGGCTTCTTCTCTTCGGGCTTTTCGGGCGATTCCTGCACGGCCAATGTTGCCGGAGTTGTGTTAGCGGCAACTTCGGGTACAACAGCAGGCTCGGCCGGTTGCTCCGCTTCGTTCTTGTTCTCGACGTTTGCAAGCGCGACGCTCTCCGTCTTGGCGGCGTCAACACTTGCGGATTTTTCCGTCTCAATCGGGGTAGGCGTGACCGGCATCTCCACCACGGGGACGGCGGGTTTCTCCTCTACAGCCTTGCCCTGGATCTGCGCTGCAGCGGCAGCCAATGCCGCAATCTCTTCCGGCGTGACGTCCTTCGGCAAGCCCTCAGGAGCCAGCGCTTCCACGTTGACACGCGCTTCTTCTATATGAGGGGATTCGGCGTGAACAGCAGGCGCGTGCTCTTGTTTGTGCTCAACTGTCGTTCGCAGATCTTTATTGACAGGGTTGTAAATCTCCCCGGTATCAATCTCTTCTTCCTTCGGCTTCTCCTTTTTCTTCTTCGGAAACGAGATGCGATTCTTCCATCCGGAATCTTCCTCCTCGACCGCCATCGACTTGTCGTACCGGCCTTCCTCAATCGCCGCCGTAGCGCGGGCGAACCTGCCGGGCTTGGAAGAATCTGCCCGGGGCACGACTTTGTCTTCCAGCTTGCTGAGCGCACTCAGCAACTCGCTGGCTTCGAAGGGTTTCACGATAAAAGCGTCGGCCCTCACCCGCTTGGCCTCTTCCGGCTTAAAGGGCTCTAACTTTCCAACGGTGAGCAGGATCGGAATCCGCGCGGTGTCTCCTACTTCCTTGAGGCGCTGGCATACCTCGAGCCCGCTGTAGCCGGGCATATAGACATCAAGGACGATCAGGTCGGGCCGGGTCTCCCCAATCTTCTTAAGGGCCGCCGATCCGTTGTTGACGGTGATGACCTCATACCCCGCATCCGCGAGGATTTTCCGCCCCATATTCTGGGCGGTTACGCTGTCGTCGGCGAGCAGTATCTTCCTGGCCAAAGGTACATTCCTCTGAAGAGGGGGAGATACCGCGAAGGTAACCTGCCCTTCAACCCAAGTCAATGATCCGGAAGGGAAGTAACACGTTACTAGTGGTCAACACCTAGTGCGCAAAGGTCACGGAGGGACATACAGTGGTGCAGTTTCCAAGTTCTATCCGACAGAAGCTGAGCGCTGAGAGCTGCCAGCTTTTCAAAACGGGTTGATCTTCATCAGTCCCTTCTTCTTCTTCTTCTTGCTGCTGGAAATGTCTTCGTCGCTGGCCGGAGTCGAATCACCCGCTTTAGCAGTGCTGCTCGACGACGACTGGTTCTGGATCTCATTCACCTGTGTCGGAGGTGGAAGTGAAGTGTCCACGCCCGTACTGGTCGGAGTCAACTCGTTTGAGTCGGCCGGCTGATCCGGCTTCAGCTCATTCGGATCATTGGCAGCCGGTACCGTGGCAGCTGCCGGAGGCGCACCAAACGGATTCGGACTCGGCGTGGCATCCGCCGTCGGAGGCGTACTCGGGGGCTGATTCGGATTGATGATTTCAACCCCTACACTTTTATTGCCTGGATTGCTCGCATCGACGAACGCCTTTGCCTCATTCCGCTGAACGTCAACCGCGCTCAGGGGCTCAGGGTCGACGAGAGGCGGTTCGCCTACCGTTGCCGCCTGCGACATGTCGGGACCCTTCTTGATCAGACCCTTCATTTGTCCCAGCATGGTCTTTTCGCCACGGCTTTCAATCTCCGCTTTGTTCTGGGCAACTGCCGCTTTGGTGGGACGCGGAATGGACTCATGGAGAGCGGCCAACCGCTTCTTGGCATCTTCCGCTCGATCCATCAGCGGATATCGGGTCAGGATCTTGTCGTATTCTTTCGCGGCTTCTTTGGAAAGTTCCGAGATAGCGCGCGCCTTGTCGGCCTCTCGCATGCACCCGCGCGGAAGCATATGAACGTCGCAAGTAATGGCCTTACGGATCCGTTCCATCTGCCCTTCGTAGTTCTGGCCCAGTAGGTAATACGCCTCGTCCGCACGGCTGTAGAGAGGGTAGCGGTCGACGAGCGATTGCAGGCGCGCGATGGACGCCGCATACGACTCCCGAAGGTAGTAGAACCGTCCAATGCTGAACTCGCGATCGGCGAGTACTTCTTGCACTTCCATCAGATGTCTCTTCGCTTCCGGCACCAGCTTGCTGTCCGGATACTGAAGGATCAATTTGCGGTACTCGTCCTCGGCTCGCTTGGCGTGGGTCGGGTCCCGGTCCGCCTTCTCCATCTGCTGAAAGTGAATGTTGGCGATCTTCATCTGGGCCTCAGCCGCCTCCGGCATGTTGGGGAAGAAGATCTCGAAGTCGCTGTATTCCTGCTCAGCCTGCGCCAGCGCCGCGGTCCCGCCTTCTGCATACCAGGAATCGCCCACCGCCAGCTTCGCGCGCGCAATATATTCCGAGTCCGGATAGGTATTGATCAGGGTCTGCAGCGTGAGGCGCGCCACATCGAACCGGTTGTGACGCATGGCTTCCATGGCCTTGTCGAACAGAACCTTGTCCGGCTGCTTCGAGCCCACACCCGCCAGTGGATTGACCGACTTCTTATTCGTGCAAGCGCCGGTGAAAGCCAATAGCACACCTAGCACAACGATCAGATGAATTCGACGCAACATAATTCCTCGGGGATTTCAAGTTTCAAATGCCGATTGCCCAATCCATTTCGTGGGTGCCTCACTTCTGGCCGATTTTGCCGGAAAGTGGGGATTTTCACAGTTTTTCAATCGGCAATCGCAATTCGTCAATCGGAAATGCTTAGACTTTCTGCAACGCCGCCTCGGTCGCCGCCCTCAGCAGCGCCTCGGCATTCTTCTTTGGATCGCCATTGCCAAACACGGCGTTGCCCGCGACAAGAATTTCGGCTCCGGAGCGGACTACATCAGCAACAGTATCGAGGGCAACGCCTCCATCTACTTCGATGCGATAGTTCAGCCCGCGTTGGCTGCGAATCGCGGCTAACCGGCTCATTTTGTGCATGGTAAATGGAATAAACTTCTGTGCCCCGAACCCCGGGTTGACCGACATCACCAGCACATAGTCGACAATGTCGAGCACTTCGGAAAGCGTTTCTACCGGAGTCGCCGGGTTGATCACGACTCCCGCCAGGCAGCCGTGACTCTTGATCAAATGCAGCGTGCGGTTCAGGTGCCGACACGCTTCCTGATGCACCGAGATCCAGTTCGCACCCTGGTCGGCAAAAACTGGAATAAATTCATCCGGATTCTCGATCATCAGGTGGCAGTCCAGCGGCAGATCGGTCACCTTCCGCAGCGATTTCACGACCGGCGGCCCAATCGTCAGGTTCGGGACGAAGTGCCCGTCCATGATGTCGACGTGGATGACATGCGCCCCGCCCTGGCACGCGGCTCGCACCTGTTCGCCCAGCCGGGCGAAGTCCGCGGAAAGAATTGACGGTGCCAGTTCGATCAAACCCGGGCCTCAGAACCTGAAAAAACCGTCGTTGGTCGTTCGTCGCCGGTCATTGGCCAAGCACGCGTGCAGACAGGTTCGGCCAACAACTATCGAATAGCGAGCAATGACTGGTGTTGTGGAAATTCTAACACGTGGAATCCGTGGGTTCGGTGAATCGTTGGCTCCCCCAGCGAAGAACAAAATAGAGACGTTGGGCACCCCTTCTGGCCGATGTTGCGAGAAGTGGGCCTTCGGCAGATCGGAGTTAGGCGCACATGTTACCCTCGACCGGCGTGTCTTCTCTGCCACAGTTCGCGCCTGCCGCTTCCTCGATTGCTGCGGTCTTCCTCTGGGGAGTATCGGACTTCTCCGGCGGATACGGCGCTCGCCGCGCGAACACATTCGTGCTCACCGCCTTCTCTCATCTTTGTGCCTTCGCGCTGATGCTCGCGGTCGCGCTGACCGAAAAGGGTCCTTTTCCCAATCGCGCAAGCATCTTCTGGGCGGTGGCCGCCGGTGCCATCGGGGGCTTCTCGATCGCCATCTTCTATCGCGCTCTGGCCTCGGGCCACATGGGCCTTGCCGCCCCGATCGGGGCACTACTTGGAGCAGCCATCCCCACGCTCGTTGACATCGCTCTGGAAGGAGTTCCCAGCCGCTGGTCGATCCTCGGATTTGCCCTCGCCATCGTCGCCATCTGGCTGATCAGCCGCCCCGAGGCTCCCGGAGAAAACGACGAGTCTGGTCATCCCAAGGGAGTCGCGGCCGCCGCGTTGTCGGGCGTGGGATTTGCAGGATTCTATCTCTGCATCCACCAGGCCACCGGTTCCCCGACGTGGGTAGCAGCCATTTCTCGCATCGGATCGTTCACGGCAACTGCAATCGCGGTCCTGGCCACGCGCGCCCCGCTGGAACTCGACCGAGTTCCAGCTGTGCTCGGTGCTTTCGCTGGCTGGCTCGACATCATTGCCTGCGCCTTGTTCGTCTTCGCCAGCGAGCACGGCCGCCTCGACGAAGCGGTTGTAATCACTTCTCTTTACCCAGCTGTGACGGTTTTGTTAGCCCGAATCATCTTGAAAGAGCATTTCAGCCGCTGGAGGTTCGTAGGACTGCTGGCAGCTTTGGCGTCGGTTCCGCTGATCGCCGCGGGTTGATTTCGTTCGATCTTCTGGCAGTGGTCTCATGAATTGGTTTGGGAAGGGCACGGCTTTAGCCGGCCGTTGCGGCGCCGGGGGGTGCGGGCTTTAGCCCCCTGAGGTTCGCTGGTTCCCTGCTCAACAACTATTCTCAGGTTCTAGAATGTAGAACGCACGCGATAAGGCTCGACGTTCTCCCCGAACTCTGTTCCTCTGCGCTCTCGGCGGTTAAAAACTTACCGCAGAGCCCGCCGAGCAACCCTGGGGAGAACGCGGAGGCTTGCTTTGAGCACCGTTTGCAGCTTATGCCCCTTCTCGAAATTCGCAACCTGACCAAAGTCTTCTCGCGCGATATCCGCGCAGTCGATGATGTCTCGCTCGACATCCACGCGGGTGAGACTCTGGGGCTGGTCGGCGAGTCCGGTTCGGGCAAGAGCACGCTGGGGCGCCTCCTCCTCCGCCTGATCGAGCCCAGCTCGGGCAGCATCCGCCTCGAAGGACGCGACCTGCTTGCCGCGGGCTCGGGCGACATGCGCCGCCTGCGGCGTGATCTGCAGATCATCTTCCAGGATCCCTTCGCCTCGCTTGATCCCCGTTTTCGCGTCGAAGACATCATCGCGGAACCGCTGGTGATTCATCGTGTATCGAACGGCGAACGGCCGGACTTGAACTCGCGCGTCTCGGAACTCCTGCGCGCCGTCGGTCTTGACGAGTCCGCCCGGCGCCGCTACCCGCACGAATTCTCCGGAGGACAGCGGCAGCGCATCGGGATCGCCCGGGCCCTCGCCTTGCGACCGAAGTTCATCGTCTGCGATGAACCGGTCTCCGCCCTCGACGTCAGCGTCGGCGCCCAGATCATCAACCTGCTAGCTCAATTGCAGAGCGACTTCGGCCTTACTTACCTCTTTATCTCCCATTCCATGCCGGTCGTACGCTATCTGGCGACTCGCATTGCCGTGATGTACAAGGGAAAAATCGTAGAAGTCGGTGACACCGACCTGATCACCAGTAACCCGCTGCATCCCTACACCCGCAATCTGCTGGAGGCGACTCCCGAATTGTCTCCGTGAGTTTCGCCCCCAAAAGGATTGAACAGGACGCAGAAGATGGAACCGGTATGGCCTACGTCCGGTTTTGCTAAAAGTGGGCTTCCTGCAGGAGAAAATCGGAAGTTTGAAATCGCAAACAGGCATCGCGACAGCTATATCTAATTACTAACACGCTGGTCCTGCAACCAAATCAACTCTCCGTCACTCCAAGATTGTTACAGGAATGTGACAATCCGTGGCGACAGTAGATTCAACCCCATTTTCACTCTCTAACTCGCAATCCCGGGTCCCGCTCAGGATGCTGGCGGAACTGACCATCGGGTTTGGAGCGATCATGGTCGTTCTGTGGCTGCCCACGCGCCAACAACTCATCTTCGGCCCAATCGCTCTGCTCGCCCCCTTGGTCCAGGTGATGTGGCAGAAACCCACGCTGAGTCAGCTGGGACTGGGCTGGCGTAGCCTGGTGTCGTCTGTGTGGATCCTGCCCGCTGCCGCCTTAGTTGCTGCCGCAGGGATTCTCCTGGCGCGCGCCACGGGAACATCGCACGACCTCTACCAGCCTGATTTTTCGCACGTGGGCGGATACGTAATCTGGACGATCTATCAGCAGTTCTTGCTGCAGGACTACTTCATGCCCCGCCTCACCAGATTGCTCCAGACCGAAGCGGCCATTGCATTCGCATCCGTATTATTCGCCATCGCGCACCTGCCGAATGTGGCCCTCACCGTGGCGACTCTGGTTTGGGGAGCCATCTCATGCGCCCTGTTCCTGCGCTACCGCAGTCTGGTCGTGTTAGGCATTACACAAGGCCTGCTCGGACTCTGTTTCTCCGTATGCATTCCCGACGCATACGTCCACCACATGCGCGTAGGGCTAGGCTATTGGAGTTACCACCCGCCGATCGCCGGACAGTACACCGGATACCACGGAACCGCCGGCAAGTGACCGTCAGACGCCTCGGGTGAGCGGCAGGAAGACTATGCCCACACCTGCCTGACGAAGCAGAATCGCGATGTTGGTCAGATTAAAGTCCAAACAATTGTGCTAGCCTTTCCATCTTGAAACGGAGGCCTACGATGGCGGAAAACAAGACCAAGGCTACGGCTGCAAGCGTCGCTGCCTACATCGATGCGCTGACCGATCCGGCGCGGCGCTCAGACGCGAAGACGCTGGTTCAACTCATGCAAAGGGCTTCGGGGGAGAAGCCGAAAATGTGGGGACCCTCTATCGTTGGCTTTGGCAGTTACCACTACAAATACGAGAGTGGCCGTGAAGGCGATATGCCGCTGATTGGATTTGCACCCCGCAAGGCGGCCAACGTTCTGTACAACACCCTTTGCGCCGACGGCGCGGAAACCCTCATGCCCAGACTGGGAAAATACACCACCGGCAAGGGCTGCCTCTACATCAAAAAACTTGCGGATGTGAATACAACAGTCCTTGAGACACTGATCAGGAAAGCGGTCACCCACAACCGTGCTCGCAACTCCCAGGCGGGAACGCGCGGTTAGGCACTCGGCCGCCCCGCCGCATTCGGGGAGTCGGGGTCAATAAATGAGATGACGGATTTTTCAACACAAATCCCGACGGCGGAATGACAGCATAAGTAACGCGACACGGCGTCAAGTGGGGAATACAAGAAAGCTACTTCACGCACTCCTCGGATGTCATTGCCTGCTGAAGGAGGGGTTGCCGCACTTTAGCGCAACGGGCGATAGTCAGACGATACCGAGAGGAGATCGCCCACCGGGAATGTTTTGTAACGGCAACGACATTTTCCTTTTCGGTTGCTATAATGCGCTTCCAAATTCGGGGCTCCCAAAACGGCATCGCTGTTCAGCTTTCGCCCTCCACCCAAAGCGATCAGTCGGTTAGGGAAATTCAACCATAGAGGGGTAAATGCCAGACTCAAAGGTGGGTGGTGTTCTACGTGTATGCAGTTTCGACGACGGGGAAGTCTCTCGCTTACGCCGTGGAGGGTACTCGACTTGCACTCTGGAGATCAGAATAGTTGCAGCAGGGATTTTGCTGTCTCTGCTCGTGATGTGCGGTTGTGGTAGTGGAGCAGGCAGTGCCAGCGGAGGTGTCGGCGACACTGCACCCACTTTTCATGGAATCGGTATCGCTTCCTCGCCACTCCCCACCAGCCCTCTTACCCTGGCTCTGTCCCCCGCCCCCGGTATGCTTTTCGCGGATTGCTATCCCGGCAGTTCAGTTCAGCTCTATGGGCTAGACACCGTTTTTCCGCAGAACAATGGGACGCCTCAAAGCAGCAATGCAAGCAGCATGCAGTGGTCCTCGTCAGATTCGAGTGTAGCCATGGTCTCGACCTCGGGCCTCGTGAGTTGCATTAGTCAGGGTACGACCCAGATCGAAGCGACTGTGAGCGGAGAAATTTGCTCAGGAGATGGGCGGCCGTGCAAGGCTCTTGCTTCCATTACTGTGGGGACGGCAAAGCGCACGCTGATTCTAAGCCCGAACTCGGTCACCCTCAACTCAGGTCAGAGTCAACAAATGACTGCCACCTTGGTCACCGAAACCGCGCCCGGCGTCTCCACTCAACAGGATGTAACAAACACGTGTTTCTCCAATGGCAATTTTTCCTGGTCGAGTATAGGAAACAGTAACAACATGCCTCCTCTCGACATGTCCGTTATTACCAGCGGAAATCTGGTGGCTCAAGGAAGCGGAAGCGGCCTGATTTGGGTTGCTTATCCAACGGAGGTGCAGGGTGTCGATTATTACAGCAATCTTGTGGTCTTCACGTCGAAATAGAAAGACAAGTCCATGGCATCATCTCTGATTTACCAATCGGAGAAACCTAGCTATGTCGTAGAAGAATCGAAACTGAAAAAACGTAGCACGGATAACAAGTTGCCGAGGTGTTTTACTTCTTCTCTCTTCTCTCTTCGAGACGTTCATCCTGGCGATCTGGGGCAGCCCAGAGCTTCCGGGAGCAAAGGAACGTTGCTACGGTGCGTCAACTCTTGCTAACGGATTTCTCAACAATTGACTGACGGTGTCATCGTCCCTTCTCTTTTTTCTTGCGACGGTAAGTAATTCGCACCGAAGGCGACCTCACAGCGATTCCCAGTGTTTTGAGCGTCGCTGGGGACGTAAGCATTACTCAGCTCGTCGACGGAAACGTTGGTGTTCACGTCATGCTGCCCAAGAGCATCTTCATCACACACTAAGGATATGATGCGGGCATAGGCATCATTTGCCGTCCGCCTTCTATCGCGCAAATGTGCCACGTGGCGTGCGGTTCCCCCAAGTCCGCAGCTGTTGTAACCTGCGGGGCGCACAAGTTTATGACATGGATGTGCCTTTCCGGCGCCAATGAGTGACATCGCGATGTTACGACAGTTGACCGGAGGTAACGTGCATCGCGAGTTCAGTATGGTCTAGCATTTGTGGTGAGAAACATGTTTGAGACCTTAGAAGACCTGCGTGAGAAGTCTCAGCGACCGCTGGGTCGTGGGACGGCGCTTCTTATGTACAGCTTTGATTTTGTCGTAGGCCTGTTTTATATAGTCTCCGGGATGCGAAGGCATCAATCCTTAGCGGTTCTCGTCGGTGCCATCGTGTTCCTGCTGTCGTTGATCTGGTTGGTTGCGACTATTAGATCGCCAGTTCAGGTGAGCAGGAGCGATGTCTGGGTTCGCGGCCAAATTGTGATCTGCATCTTGATGGCGTATCAGACAGCCTACACGGTTGCTCGCTGACGAAAGCAGGCGATTACTCTCGTTGACCCTTAGTTCCGCCAAAGACTGTAGCAAGGCAATTGCGCGACCTTTCACATTTTCGCGCCATCCTTCTCGATCCTAAAACCACAAATACCAGATCCAATCCACGCAAGTGTGCGTGATGGCCGACGCCGGCACGCGTCGTTGTTCTCTCCAGGCCCGGCCATAAAAGATTCCCGCGATGGTGGCCAGGAGCACGTACCTCCAGTTGAAGTGTGCCGATCGCTTGTTGAAGTGCGATAGCCCGAACAGAACGGAGGCAATTATCAGAGCCGCCCGAGGTCCCACTCGTCGCTCCAGAAGATTCTGGACCCAGGCACGGAAGAACAGTTCCTCGATCACAGCCACAAACACGAAAATCCCGATCCAGCTGACAACAGCTTGGCCGATTCGCGGCACATTCTCATGAGGATGGATGAATCCGAGCGCCAGTCCTGCCGCGATGACCAGTGGCGCGAAAAACACAAGCTCGCGCAGTCCGGTCTTCCAGTCGCTCCAGCGAAAATGGAAGTCAAATCCCGTCCCGCTCAGCCGCCGGATCCCCAGGAATCCATAGAGTCCGGCATCCACGAGCAGCAGATTGCCCAGCCCTCGCAGCCCCGCAGGCCACGCCGTGTCGAACCAGCGCAGGTCCACGACGAGTCCCAGGGTCAGCAGGATCATCGCATCGCGCCAGTTGCCGCGCTGTTCAGGATCGGCCGCCGCGGCCCGACTCAACAGCCAGGCAATCACAACGGGCAGCACGCAGTAGACTGCGAACCACTCCCAGCGGAATATGTGCGCCGACAGCGCGAGAATGGTGTAAGGCAGAACCAGGAATGCAGGAGCGGCGATGCGCCGGAGAAGCGGCCAGCCATTGACTGTGCGCTGTGCTCGTTCGCTGGCAACCGCGAAAGCAAGCGCGGGCAGCATCTCGATCACAAGCACGGCTACGTCGACGGGCGTGACATTCGACATTCCCAATATATTAGCCGGGCGGCCCGTCACCGCCCGGATAAGTGCGGTCACTCCAGCGCTCGGCTGGAAGCCCCCTCTACGCAACAGCGGACTTCTATTGCGCGGGCCGCACGACCGCCATCTCCATCTCCGCGCGTTTGCCCTTCAACTCTCGTTCGGCGCGCGAAGGAAACAGTTCCTTGCCGCTTGTGTTGCCCGTGATCCAAACCGACTCGAGAAAGTACTCGTCTCCGTAGCGGTGAAACACCAGCTTGCTGCCGTCAGCCTTTGTCCGAAGTGCAAGATGCGTTGGCACGTACCGACCTTGCGTGTGGTTGAAGATCAGGATCATGTCTTCCTTCTGACTGACGACGTAATGTCCGGCGGGAAACTTTTCGCCATGTGCGGAAAACGCAAATGGCACATCGACGACCAGCACTCCCGGGCTCGTCTGCCCGATCGCGCCGACCGTCAGCGCCAGCAGGCCTGCAAAGAAAAAAGTGCGAAACGCTTTCATAACTTCACCTCTCTGAATGAAATCGCTGTAAGGGAATCCCCAGGGATCTTTACGTGAACTTTGTCCAGGTTCTCTGCGGAGCACTATGCAGGAGGGAAGTACTGCAATGCCGGACCGCACGGGCCGTTATCCTTCGGGCAACTTCACAATAATCGCCCGAAATTTCTCTTATCGGAATAGTGAAGCAGAGCGGTGCGGCGTTACAAATGATGTGTAGGTACGTTCTGCTCGCTGGAACGTTAGCGCGGTGCAGAATCGGGGGGAAGCAACCGCCCGGCTTGTCTCAATGGGCAACCGAGGCTAGAATTCCTGCGACTTCCAATCAGGAGGCCACATGGCCGCACTTCCGACTCCTCCGGCTGCACCTTCACCAGCTCCAGAACTCTCCCCTGCCCTCTCCGAAGGCGCTCGCATTATTAATACGTTCATCGCGCCATCGAAGACGTTCACCGATCTTCGCCGCAGCGCCGCGTGGTGGGCTCCGTTCCTGCTGATGTCCATTGTTTCCGTGATCTTCGTCTACACCGCCGGACAAAAAATCGGATTCCGCAAGATCATGGAAAACCAGATGCAGTCTCAACCCAAAGCGCAGGCGCGGCTGGAGCAACTCCCGGCCGATCAGCGGGAACGCCAGATGGAAACCGGTGCCAAAGTGACGGCCGTGATTTCCTACTGCTTCCCCATTTTGACGCTCATCATCTGGCTCATCATCGCAACCCTCCTGTTCGCCACATTCAAGCTCGTGGCCGGTGCGAACGTCTCTTTCGGGGTCTCCGTCGCCATAGTCATATACGCCGCTCTTCCACTGATGCTGAAGTCGTTGTTGGGGATTGTTTCGGTGCTTGCCGGCGCCAGCCCCGATTCCTTTTCCTTCCAGAACCCTGTTGCCACGAATCCCGGATATTTCCTGAATCCGGCCGATGGCGTCTTTCTCTACGGCTTGGCAACCGCGGTCGACATTTTCATGATCTGGACCCTCGCATTGACGGCAATCGGATTCACCTGCGTCAGCAAGGTCAAGAAGGGCACTGCCTTCGCAATCGTGTTTGGGTGGTGGGCAATCCTCACGCTCGGAGCAACCGCATTGAGCGCCGCATTCTCATAGGAGTTGCGGGTTTTTTGAGTGAACGCAATCCGCCCCGCTGTGACAAAAGTCATAGCCAGCCACCTGCCAGAAGGAAATAATCCGCCGTTCAGGAGGCTCTATGTCAATGTGTGCTCGTCTACGGGCGCGGCTTTTCGCGTCCCTGGCTTCCTTTCTCTTTCTCTCATCCCTCTCACTCATCGCGCAAACCGCAACTCCGGCGCAATGCGTCGAATGCCACAGCCAAGTCACTCCCAACATTGTCTCCGACTGGAAACTCAGCAAGCACAGCGGCGCCGAGATCGGTTGCATCAGCTGCCACGGTGACCTGCACACCTCTGCCAGCGACGTTGCCAAAGCGAAAATTCCCACTCCCGAGACCTGCGCCCAATGTCACGAGACCCAAGTAGCGCAGTTCAAGAAGGGCAAGCACGCCTTGGCCTGGGCCTCTATGAAGGCGATGCCGACCATCCACTGGCAACCGATGGCAATGACACAAGGCGAGAAAGGCTGCGGCGGATGTCACAAGATCGGCGACAAGAGCGCGGCTGAGATTGCCGAGCTTCGCCAGAACAGCTCCGGCACGGAATTCGGCGCGGCGCAATGCGACGCTTGCCATACGCGTCACACCTTCTCTGTCGAGGAGGCCCGTTCCCCGCAAGCCTGCGAAACTTGCCACATGGGCTTCGATCATCCGCAGTGGGAGATGTACTCTGCCTCCAAGCACGGCATTAGACATGACCTGAAACAAAAACATATTCTCCCGACTGACGCCTCGGCGCCCACCTGCCAGACCTGCCATATGCAGGATGGCAATCACGAAGTCCGAACCGCCTGGGGATTCCTCGCCGTCCGTCTGCCCCTGCCCGAAGACAAGCAATGGGCCGCCGACCGGGCTACGATCCTGCAAGCCCTCGGCGTGCTGGATCCCCAGGGACAGCCGACGAAACTCGTCGATGTCGTCAAAGCCGCCGACCTCGCGCGCCTCACCCAGGAAGACTGGCAGCGCGAGCGCGACAAGATGATCAAGACCTGCAACCAGTGCCACTCGGTCAACTTCGCCAGGCAGCAGTTGCAGCAGGGCGACGACATGATCAAGAACGCCGACCACCTGATGGCCGAAGGCATCCGCATCGTGGCCGATTTGTACAAAGACGGCGTCCTGCCTAAACCGGCGAACTATGCCTATCCGTTCCCCAATCTGCTGACCTTCCACGATGCGCCGACAGTGGTCGAGCAGAAGTTGTTTGTGATGTATCTCGAGCACCGTATGCGCACGTTCCAGGGCACATTCCACGCCAGCCCCGACTATGCGTTGTGGTACGGCTGGAGTGAAATGCAGCGCGACTTAACGGAGATCAAGGAACTAGCCGCCCAGATGCGGCGGGAGAAGCGAGGAGCCACGCTCAAACCCGCAGTTAAATGAACACGTTGGGGACGCTTTGGATTTGCGCTTCATGATCTCTGCGGTCTTCTTAACGTTCTCAGCGGTTTAAGATTTTCCTTTTTACAGCAGATCGGGTCGACCGATCCTCATCCAGCCAACGACTCAATCGCGTACACAGCGGCGGCGGGAAGATCAAGCTGCAAGCTGCCAAGGTCCTGCGTCATGTGCTCGGCGTTTGACGTGCCCGTGAGCGGCAGCATGCCTACTATCCGGGCGAAAACAAATACAAGCTGCGCTGGGTTTACGCCCAGCGTATTGGCAAGCTCGACGATTGCGGCATTTTGAACGATATCTCGATTCGCCGTAAGCAGGGAGAATCCCTGATAGACAATCTTCCGTTCGCGACAGAACATTCGAACTTCGCGATCCCATCCGAATCGCGCAAGACAGCGATTCTGAACGAAACGCGGCATTTCCGATCCGCTTGCCTCCATCGCCTGCAACTGCTCCAGCGAAATATTGCTGATCCCCAACAGGCGCGTGCGACCGGCATCGCGCTCTTTTCGCATGGCTTCCCATACTTCGACATCGGCCTCGTTCCATCCGTAATTGGATGACGGACCATGCAACACAAAGCTGTCGATGTAATCAGTCCCGAGATGCTCGAACGAGCTCGCCAAAGACTGGCTCACCTGCTCGGCAAGCGACGAGCCCGGATCGTAGGGAAGCCGGTGATCCTGCCCGTCCTGGTAGGTGTACTTGGTTTGAAGGAACAAGTCTGCGCGAGTTACCACGCCCGCGCGACAAGCGGCCGCCAGCCCCTCGCCGACTCCCGCTTCAAAGTAATGCCGCCGCTGGTTCGCCGTATCAATCCCGCGAAACCCCGCTCGCAGCGCCAGTTCCGTGAGGCTCGCAGTGTGATCTTCTTTCCAGGCAGTTCCATAAAGGAATGGGGGCATGGGCAGATCCAGTGGCATCGTGCCATTGTGCCATGAATGCCTGTACAACTCGTGTCCTCGGTGATAGACATCGACGTTCTCAGCGATCTCAGCGTATTTTCTCAAAGATCTCAGCGGTGAAAGAGACCGCGGAGTTCGCAGAGAACTTCAGAGATCTCAAAGAAAGGCATCAGGGGGCGTCGAGTAGGTGACCTCTCATTCCCGCCCGTTATATCCTTGAACTCCTCAGGAGGCTTTCCGTGAAATTAGCTCTAACCATGTTATGTCTCGTCGCGTGCTCCACGGTCTCGCTCGCACAAAATGCAGCAGCGAAACCCCCAGCGCCCACCAAAGACCCCGTCTCCAGCTCATTGCGTATGCAGTTGCAGCGGTCGCAAAATAACATCGTGGGCGCGGTCGAGGCCATGCCCGCCGACAAGTTTTCCTACAAGCCCACCCCCGACCAGATAACCTTCGCCCACCTGGTGGTTCACATCATCGGCTCCAACAATACGCTCTGCGCCAAAGTGGCTGATGTCCCTGCCCCAAAAGCAGAGGAACCTAAGGAGACCGACTCGAAAGACCAACTCGTAGCTGCCGTCAAAGCATCTTTCAGCTTCTGCAGTGAGGCCTTGGCCAAGATGGACGACTCGAAGTTAGGCGATGATGTCGAACTCTTCGGTGGACGCCACTTCCCGCGCGCGATGGGCGCTCTGGGACTCGCCGGCGGATGGGCCGACCATTACGGCGCGGCGGCGATGTACCTGCGCCTCAACGGAATCCTGCCTCCGAGTGCACAACCGAAGCACTAAAACTTCTTCGATTTGGCCTTGAAGGGGCCGTATAGCCGCGCCGCACTCTGCGGCAAAAGAAAAAATGAGCGTTAGCCCCTGAGGTTGGCTTACTCGATTTGAACCAACTCGTTGGCGGGAACTGCCGTTGGAATCGGCTCAGCCGGCCGCTGCGGAGCCCGCCACGAATCGAAGATCGACACCTGATGCACGCACGAAACCGTGCAGTGCGGTGCGCATCCTTTCTCGGTCAGATACTCGCGCCGCAAATCCTCGCGCGTGTATTCTTCGAGCGGAACCCCTGGATACCCGCGCTGCTGCGAGCAGTAGTGCACCAGTCCATTCTCACAAATGTACAGGTACCGCGCCCCCGCGCGGCAACGCCAGTCGTTCGTCAGTCCTTTGGCGATATTGTCCTGGAACTTGTTCACACGGGTGAAGCTGCGCTTCTCGAGCGCCTGCATCTCGTGATAGATGCGGCGTTCTTCATCTCCGAGAGGCTGCAATTGCCCGCTGCCATCGTGGATGATGCCGATCGTGGAGCTGAAGCCCAGTTCGACGGCGCGCTTGCCAATCACCAGCGCATCCTGCGGATGCGAAATCCCCCCGCCCACAACGGAATTGATATTCACATGAAAGTCGGCATACTCGGCCAGCAGTTGCAGCTTCTTGTCGAGCACCTTCAGGCTCTTCTTCGAAACCTCGTCCGGATTCACGTTGTCGATCGAAATCTGCAGCCACTCGAGCCCCGCACGGTTCAAGCGCTGAATGCGCTCGGCCACCAGCAGGTATCCGTTTGTGATCAGCCCGGCGATCATTCCATTCTTGCGGATGCGCCGGATGACGTCGTCGAGCTCCGGATGCATCAGCGGCTCGCCGCCCGAAATCGTAATGATCGATGTCCCCAGCGCACCCAGCTTGTCGATTCTCCGGTACATCTCCTCGATCGGAACCGGCTTCGAAAAATCGTCGAACTCGTTGCAGTAGGTACACGCCAGATTGCAGCGACGCATCGGAATAATGTGCGCCAGCAGCGGATGGTCCGTCGAAGCGAATGCTTTCGCCACCATCTTCGCTCCCCGCAGGTTGCGGTGCAGGGACTTCAGATTGCGGCGTAGAGTTGTCAGGAGCGATGGCATGCGTATTGGTTAATTCGTTATTACAACACAAGAGCGCATGAATGTGCCCCTGCACTGCAGCATTCGGTCAATTCCAGGGGTTAGATGGCAAGAAATGGCGACAGGCATCCCAGGATTTTCTTAGCGTTCCCTGGCTGCATCTCTGCGATCTCTGCGATTCAAGCCCCTGACTCGCTGCCCGTCTGGTCGGTCCTCACCCGAGTCATTTAGCCACAAATTCGTGACCTGCTCCCCGTAAGGCACTGATCGCGGCGCCAGCCCACTCTTCCGGGATCAAAACGTAATCTGTGTCATACGTGGCAATTGCGAAGATAGGAATCCCATTCGATGATAGCGGCTCGATGAATGACAACAACACTCCGGTCTGCGAAAACGGAAACGGCCCCTCCAGTTTCAGGCAAATCCACCGCTGTGAAGAAACGTCGGCGGGAAGATTCTCGAGCGGGCACACGATAGAGAGCTCATCGCTTGTTCGCGTAATTGAAGTGAACTCCCCGCGAGTGGCCCACTCAGGAACAGCAGAGTCCGCCGAGTGCCGCACGATCGCGTAGAGCGACTTTAACCGCCGAAACTTCAGTCGATGTGATTCTGTCATCAATTCAATTCAGACGGGTGCCCCACTTCTGGCCGCTTTTGCCAGAAGTGGGGATTTTGACTTCCAATATAACGACGAGAGCCTAAATCGGTCCGGTCCGTTCATCCCTCCACCGCTTTCCGCACCGCCGCCTTCGCCAACAACCGAGTCGAATCCAAAGTCGGCAGCGGCGACGTTTCCGGCGACACCAGCAGCGGGATCTCGGTGCAGCCCAGCACCACCGCGTCGCAGCTTTCGTCCTTGAGCCCGCGAATCACTTCGACGTGATAGGCCAGCGACCGCGGCAGAAATTGCCCGTTCACCAGCTCATCGAAAATAATTCGATTGATGCGTTCGCGCTGCTCAGCACCGGGCACACGATGATCAATCCCCGCAGCTCTCAGCGCCTCGCGATACACCGGCCCCTCCATCAGATACTTCGTCCCCAGCACAGCCAGCCGTTTATGCCCGCGACTCTTCGCCTCCGACGCGACTTCCCGCGCAATATGAAGCCATGGCCGCGGCGACCGATGTTGCACCAGCTCGAATGCCTGATGAATCGTGTTGTCCGGACAGATCAGAAAATCCGCGCCAGCCTTCGCCAGCTTCTCGGCGGATCGCAGCATCAATTCGGCCACTCCCGCCCAATCTCCCGCATCAATGCTCTTCATGTACTCGGCGAGCGAAAACGAGTGCAGCGAAACCTCGGGATGATCGTGTTTCCCGATCGTCTTCCCGCCTTCAAGCGAGATGGTGCGATAGCAGAGCGCTGCTCCTTCAGTGCTGCATGCGACGATGCCGATATGGAGCATAGAAATGAAAAACGTCGTTAGTCGTTGGTCCTTGGTCGCTAGCGACTTGCTCGCGTCGTACTCGCCAACAACCAACGACTAACGACCAACGACCCCCACTGCATACGGACTTGCATCCCGATACCGCTTCTCAAACTCTTCCCGCGTCACGACCGTCTTTACGTCTGTTACGCGGTCGATCGCGAGAATGCCATCCAGATGATCAATTTCATGCTGCAAAAGCTCAGAGAGATTTCTCTCCTCGCTCGCGCTGAACTCGCGAGTATCGGCCTCAAGAGTCTGATAATGCACACTGATCTCCCGATGCCGCTCCACCTGCATGAAGATCGACAGGAAACTCAGGCATGCATCCCA
>Ga0335082_10001866_pt1 | contig 22545 bp, 21 predicted proteins | sample Lox_Sample_41_FD_206718 | JGI IMG/M metagenome (GOLD analysis project Ga0335082, IMG submission 206718) | Soil microbial communities from Loxahatchee National Wildlife Refuge, Florida, United States - Lox_Sample_4.1 | ecosystem: Environmental > Terrestrial > Soil > Wetlands | place: USA...
CATGTCCTTCCGCGTGGCCTCCGACTCGACCCGTCCCTCGAGCAGGCTCGACGCGGCGCCGGTGATCGCCCCGAGCGGCGTTCTCAGGTCGTGCGACAATGAGGAGAGCAGCGACGTGCGCAGCCGCTCGGCCTCGATCTCGACCTGCTCGCGTTGCGCCTGCTCGGCGAGCATCGCGCGCTCGAGCGCCAGCGCCGCTTGGCCGGCGAAGGTCTCGAGCAGCTGCCGCACCGCTGGGTCCTGAAACCGGCGGGGATCGCTCGGCCTGACACCCAAGACCCCGATGCTGCCGCTCGCGGCGACGAGCGGGATGTAGAGGCCCTGCGACGCGGGCAGCGTATCCGTCCCCGCTCCCGCTGCCTGGCCGTGCTCGAACACCCAGGTCGCAACGCTCCGCTCCTTGTCATCGATCGAGACCTCGGGCGACGACGCCTTGGGAAGCCGGAGATGCCGTGATTCGTCAGGCAGGAGAACCAAGGCGGGCGCGCCAAACGTATCGCGGACGTGGGCATTCACCGTGGCGACGAGCTGGTCCTGCCCCCGGATCGCCGCCAGCTCGCGGCTCATCGCGTACAGCGCGCCGGTACGCCGCTCGCGCTCGCGCGCGGTTTCCGCCTGCGCCCGGATGCGCAGCGTGAGATTGCTCATGATGAGGGCGATTGCGAACATTACCCCAAACGTGAGCAGGTAGCGCACGTCCGAAACCGCGAAGGTCCCCTGAGGCGGAACGAAACAGAAGTCGAACAGCGCGATCGACAGAAACGACGCGAACACGGTGGGGCCCCGGCCATATCGCGAGGCGACGAGGGCCACGCCGAGCAGGAACACCATCGCCACGTCGGTAATCGAGAGCACCCGCATGATGGCGAAGCCCAGCGCCGTGCAGATGACGGGCACGACCGCGGCGCGCCCGTACTCCGACCAGGGGGATGGTCGTCCGGCAAGCGGCACGCGGCGCGGCGCCTTCTCGTCCGCGTCGCCCGAAATCACGTACACGTCCACGTCGCCCGAGCCGCGGACGAGCTTGTCGAGCGTCGATCCGTACAGCTTGTCGCGCCACCGGGCGTGCGTCGGCTTGCCGACGACGATGCGCGTGGAATTGTGGTCGCGCGCGTACGCCAGCACCTCGTCCCCGACGTTCTCGCCGGACACCGAGACCACCTGGGCGCCAAGCTCCTGCGCGAGCTGCAGGTTCTGCTGCAGCGCCTCCCGGTCGCTGGCCGAAATGCGCTGCCCCGGTGCCTCGCAGTAGAAGACGACCCAATCACATTTCAGCGTGGTGGCGATGCGCTTGCCCGCGCGCACCAGACGCGCCCCGGCGGGATTCGGCCCGATGCACACGAGCAGCCGGTCCCCCGCGGGCCAGGTCTCGTGAATGCCGTGCTCCTGCATGTAGCCGCGCATCTGCGCGTCCACCCGCTCGGCGGTGCGGCGCAGCGCCAGCTCCCGCAGCGCGATCAGGTTCCCCTTGCGAAAGAACTCCTGAATGGCGTGGGCGGCCTGGTCGGGAACGTAGACTTTCCCTTCCTGCATGCGGCGCAGCAGATCGTCGGCGGAGAGATCCGCCAGCTCGACTTCGTCGGCCTCGTCGAGCATGGTGTCGGGTACGGTCTCCCGGACCTGAACGCCCGTGATCTGGGCGACTACGTCGTTCAGACTCTCGAGGTGCTGCACGTTGAGCGTGGTCGAGACGTTGATCCCGGCGCCGAGGAGTTCTTCCACGTCCTGCCAGCGGCGCGCGTGGCGGGAGCCTGGGGCGTTCGTATGCGCCAGCTCGTCGACCAGTATGAGGCTCGGCTTCCGGGCGAGCGCGGCGTCGAGGTCGAACTCCCGCAACGCCACGCCGCGGTACTCGATCGTTTTCCGCGGCAGCACTTCGAGCCCTTCGAGGAGCGCCGCGGTTTCGGCGCGACCGTGGGTCTCGACGAGCCCCACGACGACGTCCGCACCTTCGCGTTTCTTGGCGCGCGCGTCCTCGAGCATGGCGTACGTCTTGCCTACGCCGGGCGAGGCGCCGAAGAAAATCTTGAGATGGCCGCGGCCGGCGCGCGCCTCCTCGGCGCGCACCCGCTCGAGCATCGCTTCGGGACTGGGGCGCTCGTTCATTCCGAGACTAAACCTAGGGACGGGTCACTGGCGCGGAAGCACGCCCGAGGAAGCTAGGCCAGCAAGCGTAAAGATGGCATCAAAGACTCTAAAGGACTGCGCTGCTCCACCGCACGAAGCGATGCAGGCCGGTCAGTAAAGACCCAGGTAGCGGCTCAGCTCCCATTCGCTGACGCGCCCGATGTACTCGCGCCACTCGCGCTCCTTGGCTTCCACAAACCGCTCGACGATGTGCTCGCCCAACGCATCCCGCACTACGTCGTCCTTCTCCAGATACTCCAACGCCTCGTGCAGGTCGCGCGGCAGATCGTCGATGCGCAGGTGGCGGCGCTCGCGATGGCTCATCTCGAAAATGTTCTTGTTCACCGGATCGGGCGGCGTGAAACCCTCTCTGATTCCGTCCAGTCCCGCCGCGATCTGCACGGTCAGCGAGAGGTAAGGATCGCCTGAGGGATCCGGCATGCGCAGCTCACACCGCGTGCCGTCTTCCCGCCGATCGGGGATTCTGATCAAGGGCGAGCGATTATGCATGGACCAGGCAACATGCACCGGCGCTTCATAGCCGGGCACGAGGCGCTTGTAGCTGTTCACCAGCGGATTCGTGACGGCGCAGAAGGCGCGCGCGTGCCGCAACAATCCGGCGACGTATTGCAGCGCGGTTTGCGACAGCTCCCACTGCGCTTTCGAATCGTAGAAGGCGTTCTTGCCCTTCTGGAACAACGAATGGCTGGTATGCATGCCCGAGCCAGCCTGCCCGAAAATCGGCTGTGGCATGAACGTAGCGAGATAGCCATGGCGATACGCTACGTTGCGCACCACGAACTTGAACGTGGCCACGTTGTCCGCCGTTTGGAGCGCGCTCGCGTAACGGAAGTCGATCTCGTGCTGCCCCGGCGCGGCCTCGTGATGCCCGCCTTCGACTTCGAACCCCATGGACACGAGGTCGCGAACAATCAGGCTGCGAATGCCTTCCGCGCGGTCGCCTGGAGTGAGATCGAAATAGCCGCCTGAGTCTACGGTGCGGGTCGTTGGACGGCCGTTGGCGTCGAGCTGGAAGATGTAGAACTCGGCTTCCACCCCGACCATGACGTCGTACCCGAGCGCCTGCGCTTTGGCGATCTGCCGTCGCAGCGCCCCGCGCGGGCAACCGATGAACGGCGTGCCGTCCGGGTTGTAGATGTCGCACAAGAGCCGCGCCACGCGGCCGCCTTCGTCATCGTACGGCAGCACCACGAAGGTGTCGAGGTCGGGCTTCAAGACCATGTCCGACTCCTCGACGCGAACGAAGCCCTCGATCGCCGACCCGTCGAACCGAACCTCTCCGGCCAGGGCTTTCCCGAACTGACTCTCGGGCACTTCGACATTCTTGTTGACGCCGAGGATGTCGGTGAACTGGAGCCGCAGGAAGGCGACGCCCTGTTCGTGACACAGCGACAGGATGTCCCGCGCCGTCGCGCCGCTGGTCTTCTCGGCGGAAGGTTTCATTGCTGCGTGGTCGATCTTTCTCGCTGTGGAGTGGGTGCGCCGGTTGCGAGTTGAACGTAGGCCTGGCGGCGACTTCCGTCAACGAAACCTGTGCATTTCAGGACGAACACCACGCAAGTCTCGTCCTGGCTGGGATAGAACCATGCACCGTACGGGCGAGCCAGACTGTACAAGCCGCAAGTCTTTTCCCGCGAGCGCCTTAGCACTGCTTAACTGGTGGAAACTAATGCAATTTACGCAAATTTTGTAGCGAGAATGGCACATAATTGCGAAAATGGTGCAAAATGTGCACATAATTCTTGACGGACTGCAAAACAAGAGTAGCTTTCGCGCAGCTCGCTAACCCCGGCCTCTGGAGGCACGATGCCCGCGATGGCGCTGGTCGCTGCGGTGTCCCCCCGCCTGCCCTTTCCCCGTCCGTGAGCGACGCAGTGTTCGAAATCGGCATGCTCTCGGATCTGGGTGGCGGATGGCCCGGGAATGAAGACGCCTGCGCGCGGTGTCAGCTAACCGACGGTGAACTCCTGGTCGCGGTCGCGGATGGCGGGGGCGGGAACGGCGGTGGTGATGTGGCGAGCCGACTGGCGATCGACACGACGACCCGGTTGTACCGTGCGGGTCCACCCGGGCGGGATCCCGGCAAGTTTTTGACACAGGCGGTGCGACATGCCAACATCGCGATCCACGACGACGGGCTCGCCACTCCCGCCCTGTCGGGCATGGCCACCACGCTGACCGCCGCGATCATCCGTAGCGACTCTTTATGGGCAGTGCATGTGGGCGACACGCGCCTCTACCTGGTGCGGGGCGACTCGATTCGCTCGCTCACACGCGATCACCATGTGGCTTCCGCGCCGGTGAGGTTGCGTCTCCAGGGAGCGGAATCGGCGCGGCGCAATCCCGAGCGCTCGCCGCTCACCCGCCCGCTCGGCGCGAGCCTCGTCCCGTCGGTCGATCGGATCTCGAGCTCCATCGAGCCCGGCGATCGCATCGTGCTCTGCACCGACGGCATTCACACTCTGGTCGCAGATCAGGAAATCCTTGGGTACTGCACCGGGCAGACGGCGCGGATGGCGTGTCGCAGCGTGGTGGCCGCGGCCAAACGCCGCAATCCCACCGATAATCTCACGGTCGCGGTCGTGGCCGTGAATGACGTCTCGCACAGCGCGCCATACGGGTGGCGCTCGCGTCTTTCGAGGCTGCTCGACCTCGTCATTTGACCCTCCTCCGGGCGAGGACTACGTTTCGCGCGCTCTCTCGCTGACTAGGAACGGGCGGCCCGCGTGGACGAAGTCAAGATCGGGGCACCCGGCCACGAGTTATCAAAACCGGTCCGTGGGTGGCGCGGCCCCGGGCACACAGACCCCCCGTTAGCCTCACCCCGAAGCCTGATACCCTTCTTTCGGCGCGAGTCGCTTCAGCACGTAGTGCCCGCGCCAGCTCAATTCTTCTCGCTGTCGGAGTGTGCCGTTGCCGAATCACCATCGAATTGCACTCCCCCTTTCCGCATCGCGGAGAGGGGGCAGGGGGGTGAGGCTGAAATTCTTACAAGATTCTTACGCCTGTTTCCCTATGTCCCTCGCGAGGACTGAACGCGAGGATCCGGTGGAGCATCGAGAAGTCGCGGAGTGACTACGAGCTACACAAGGAGGAGCGGAAAGCCTACCAGCGCGGGTACTATGCCGAGAACCGGCAACGGCGGGCCGAGTACCAGCGCAATCGGCGCGCGCAGCGCGCGAGACCCGCATGCGCGCGACCGACACCTGGTTATCTCAGAACTGATACGATAGGGCGAGTCCACCCGTCAGCTGGCTCGAGCTGGTCGATCCGGGGTCGCCGAAATCGTCGTGGTTGGAATGCTCGTAGCGAATCTCGGGACGGACGAGTGCGTGCGGCCACGCCTTGATGTTGAACGTCATGGTCGCGCTGCCAATTTTTCGGTCGGGCGCGATCGGGAAGCCGAGAACGCCCGATGAGCGCACCCCGTCTTGATCATCCATGTAGTCGCCGCGCAGTGCCAGCTGCAGCTTGCCATTGAGATCGAAGACGCCCCACACGCCCGCCCCCCACCAGTGCGCGTCGCCTCCAGCCGGCGCGATCCCCTGCTCCACCCCGATATCGTACTGCAGATACACCGTGGTATTGGCGTGGGGCTTGAACGTTCCCACGAACTCGCCCCCGTAGCGCTTGTTGGTCGTGTTGCCGGCCTGTTCCGGCCCGTAGTATCCGAAGAACGCGAGTGCTACAGGATCACTGGGGGTGATGCCCAACCGTCCCATGAGCGACTTCCCGTTGTTGTTGTCCACGACGACGTCCCAGCCGTTAATGAGCCGGAACTCCGCATCGACCTTCGGGGAGAATTTGGCGTCGATTCCCAACCCCGTGTTCGTGAAGTTCGTCAGGTAGACGTATTCGTATCCGTGCGAGAAGTTCGGATTCAGCACCTCATCGACGACTTCCACGTCGAGCAGCGTCCACATCTTGCCGCCCTTGAACTGCACGTACGTCCCTTTGCCGGTCGGCACGTTGAGCGTCGCATACGCCTGCGGCATATCGCCCTGGTCGCCGAGCTTGAACCCTACCGATTGCAGCGGCGGGGCGTTTTCGCCGAACAGGACGTCCACGTGCATACCGGCGTCGACCTTGTCCGTCGCGACGGGCTTGTCAAAGCTGATGCGCGCGGCGTTCATGATGATCCGGTTGTGGAACCGGTCGTACAACCGGCCTACGATAAGGCTGTCGGTCGGGTGGCCGGCGTAGAAGTACGAGGCGGTGACGTACCCCGAAATCGTGATCGCACTCGTCGGAGCCGGGGCGGAGGGTGCCGCCTGGGTCTTTCCCGTATCGGCGGGCGCGCCCTGTGCCGTAAGCTGTGTGAGCGGGGCCAGTCCCAGCAGGATGAGAACGCCAGCACGCATGTCAGTGGCTCTGGGATAGGCTGTCGAGAGCGAGGTTCAGCTTCAACACATTCACGCGCGGGTCGCCGAAGAACCCGAACTGACGGCCGGCGATGTGGCTCTCGACCAGACGCTGCACCACGGCGCTATCGAGATGCCGCGCGCGCGCCACCCGCGACACCTGCAGATACGCGCTCCCGGGAGAAATGTCGGGATCGAGCCCCGAGGCGGACGACGTCGCCAGGTCCGCAGGCACCTTGCCCTTCACCGCGCCGTCGAGCTTCACCGCGCTATCCACCGCGCCGGCGATCAAGGTGTCCGCCAGCTTGAGATCCGTCGGCCCTTTGTTCGTGCCGGCCGACAGGGTGTCATCGTATCCCGCCCCCGCCGCCGATGGCCGCGGGTGGAAATATTCGGGCTTGGCGAACGGCTGCCCGATGATCTCGCTGCCTCGCACGGTGCCGTTCGGCCCCGCGATCAGGCTGCCGTTCGCCTGGTGTGGGAACACCGCCTGGGCGATGGCGGTGATGACGCCCGGATACACCAGGCCGGTGATGACGCAGAGGAGCAGTGTCAGGACGATCGCCGGACGCAGTTGGTTCTTGAGCATGGTCAGACGAGCCTCGCAAGGACGAGCACGACATCGATCGCCTTGATGCCGATGAAGGGGATGATGATGCCGCCGACGCCGTAGATCCACAGATTGCGGCGGAGAATGGACGCGGCGGGTGCCGGTTTGTACCGCACGCCGCGCAGCGCGAGCGGGATCAGCGCGATGATAATGAGCGCGTTGAAGATCACGCTCGCGAGAATCGCCGACTGCGCCGAGTGCAGCCGCATGATGTTCAGCGCCTGCAACACCGGGTACGTCGTCACGAACATCGCCGGAATGATCGCGAAGTACTTGGCGACGTCGTTCGCGATCGAGAACGTGGTCAGCGCGCCGCGGGTGATCAGCAGTTGCTTCCCGATTTCCACGATTTCGATGAGCTTGGTCGGATTCGAATCGAGATCCACCAGGTTTCCCGCCTCTTTGGCCGCCTGGGTCCCCGTGTTCATCGCCACCGCCACGTCGGCCTGCGCCAGGGCGGGGGCGTCGTTCGTGCCGTCGCCCGTCATCGCGACGAGACGACCGCCCGCCTGCTCCTTCCGGATCAGCGTCATCTTGTCTTCCGGGGTCGCCTCCGCCAGGAAGTCATCCACGCCGGCTTCGGCGGCGATCGCGGCTGCGGTGAGCGGGTTGTCGCCCGTGATCATGACGGTCCGGATCCCCATCTCGCGCAGCTGGCCGAACCGCTCCCGAATGCCGCCTTTCACCACGTCCTTCAGGTACACGACGCCGAGCGCGCGCGCCGTGCCGTTCTGCCGCTCGGCGACGACGAGCGGCGTGCCGCCCTGCTTCGCGATGCGCTCAACTTCGACCATGAGCGCCGCGGGCATTTCGCCACCGCGGTCCCGCACCCAGTTCCCGATCGCGTCGGACGCGCCTTTCCGCAGCTCGAGGCTGCCGGCGTTCACGCCGCTCATTCGCGTCGTGGCCGAGAACGGCACCAGTTCCATGGGCTGGTCGGATGAGCCGTTGTCCTTACCTGTAATGCCCTTCTTCCCCTCCGACAGCGTGCGCGCCCGCAGACCAAATTGCTTCGCGAGCACAACGATACTGCGTCCCTCAGGCGTCTCATCCGGTAGGGAAGCGAGTTGGGCACGATCGGCGAGATACTCCTGCTGGACGCCCGGGGCTGGCACGAACTCGACCGCTTGGCGGTTGCCAAGCGTGATCGTGCCGGTCTTGTCGAGCAGCAACGTATTCACGTCGCCCGCGGCCTCCACCGCGCGACCACTCATCGCGATGACGTTGTGCTGGATCATCCGGTCCATCCCCGCGATGCCGATGGCCGACAGCAGCCCGCCGATCGTCGTAGGGATCAGACACACGAGGAGCGACACGAGAATCGGGATGGACACCGAGCCACCCGAATAGATCGCAAACGGCTGCAGCGTGACGACGGCGAACAGAAAGATGATCGTCAGGCCCGACAGCAGGATGATCAGGGCGATCTCGTTCGGCGTCTTCTGGCGCTTGGCGCCCTCGACCAGGCCGATCATCCGATCGAGGAACGTCTCGCCCGGATTGGCGGTGATGCGGATGACCAGGAAGTCCGAAAGGACCTTCGTGCCGCCCGTGACCGCGGAGCGGTCGCCGCCCGACTCGCGAATCACGGGGGCCGATTCGCCGGTGATCGCCGATTCGTCGACCGACGCTACGCCTTCGATGACTTCACCGTCGCCGGGGATCATGTCCCCGGGCTCGCACAGCACGACATCGCCCTTGCGGAGCGCGGACCCGGGGACCGCGTCGAACGATTTCCGGTCGCGCTGGTTACGCAGCCGCTTGGCGGTCGTTTCGCGGCGGGACTTGCGCAGCGTTTCGGCCTGCGCCTTGCCGCGTCCCTCGGCCATCGCCTCGGCGAAGTTCGCGAACACGACCGTGAACCAGAGCCACAGGGTGATCTGCAGCGTGAATCCGAGGTTCCCCGCGTGCGTCGCCACATCGCGGATGAGCACGAGCGTCGTCAGCACGCTCCCGATCAGGACCACGAACATGACCGGATTCCGGACCATGTGCCGGAGGTTCACGGTCTTCGCGAACGCGTCGCGCGTGGCCTGCTTGACGATCGGTGGGTCGAACAGCGGTCGCTTGCTGAGCGCCATGTTAGAACAGCCTCCCCGCGTGCATCAGGAAATGCTCGACAATGGGACCGAGGGACAGCGCTGGAAAGAACGTCAGAGCGCTGACGATCAGGATCACCGAGATGAGAAGAATCACGAAGAGCGGTGTCGTCACCGGGAACGTACCACTCGACTCGGGCACCGCTTTCTTCTCGGCGAGAAATCCGGCAAGCGCGAGCATCGGCACCTGCATCGCAAACCGGCCGATGAGCGTGTTCAGTCCGAGCAGCGTGTTGTAGAAGTACGTGGATCCGGTGAGACCGGCGAACGCGCTGCCATTGTTGGCCGCGGTCGACGTAAAGGCGTACAGGATCTCGGAGAGCCCATGTGGGCCCGAGTTGTTCAAGCCCTTCAATCCTGCCGGGGTCACGGAGGAGATCGCCGTCAACGTCAGCACCGCGCCGGCGAATACCAGCACGTACAACATGGCCATCTGAACTTCCCGCGCCTGGATCTTCTTGCCCAGGTATTCCGGCGTCCGGCCCACCATGAGCCCGGCGATGAACACCGTAAGAATAATGTTGACCAGCATGCCGTAGAGCCCGGCTCCCACGCCGCCGAACACGACCTCCCCGAGCTGCATGTTCACGAGGGGCACCAGCCCGCCGATCGGCGTGTACGAGTCGTGCATGGAGTTGACGCAGCCGCACGACGCGTCGGTCGTCAGCGTCTCGTAGAGCGAGGAGTTCGCGAGACCGAAGCGAACTTCCTTCCCTTCCATGTTGCCCCCGGGGTTCATCGCCGACGCCACGATGTCGACGCCCCGTGCCGCATGGATCGGGTTGCCGCGCGCTTCGGCCCAGTACGATGTCGCCACACCGCCAAGGAACAACACGTACATCGCCGCCCAGATCGCCCAGCCGTGCTTCTGGTTCTTCGCCATGCGGCCGAAGGTGTACGTCAGCCCGGCCGCGACCGCGAAGATCGCGAGCATCTGCCAGAAGTTCGACCACGGCGTCGGATTCTCGAACGGGTGCGCGGAGTTGGCATTGAAGAACCCGCCGCCGTTCGTGCCCAACTGCTTGATCGCCTCCTGGCTCGCCACCGGACCCATCGCGAGGACTTGTTTCGCGCCCTCGAGCGTCGTGGCCGTCATGTAATGAGAGAAGTTCTGGATCACGCCCTGCTGCACGAAGAACAGCGCCAGTACCGCGGAGAGCGGCAGGAAGAGGTACAGCGTGCCGCGCACCAGGTCGGCCCAGAAATTCCCGAGGCGGCCCCCGGCCTCCTTGCGAACGATTCCCCGGATGAACGCCACGGCGACCGCCACGCCGGCCGCGGCCGACATGAAGTTGTGGAACGCGAGCTGGGTCATCTGCGAGAAGTACGACATCGTCGTCTCGCCCGAGTATGACTGCCAGTTCGTGTTCGTGGTGAACGACGCAGCGGTCTCGAACGCCTGGCGGTCCGGAACGGCCGCCATGTGCTGCGGGTTGAGCGGCAGCAAATGCTGGAGCCGCAGCACGACGTAGGTCAGGAGCATCGAGGCGAGACTGAAAATCAGCATGGACGCCGCGTAGGCGGTCCAGTGCTGATCCTCGTCGGGATTCACGCCGGCGAGCCGGTACAACAGCCGCTCGACCGGCCGCAGCCAGGTGAGCGAGCCCTCGTACACCTTGACCATGTACACACCCAGCGGCTTGGTGATGAGCAGCAGGGCCACCGAATAGAACGCGATCTGCAGCCAACCGTTCAGGGTCATATCAGAACTTCTCCGGTCGAACCAGCGTGTACAGGAGATAGAACAGGATCGCGACCGACACGAGGCCGCCGAGAATCGTATCGAGTATCATCAGGAGCGCTCGTCTGCCGATTGCCGCTTGCCGAGCGAGTCACAGCCGCGGACGTAGACAAGCATCAACGCGAAAAAGACAAACGAGAGCGCCACGTAGGCGAGGTCAAGCATGCGTCACCTCGGTAGGAGTTGGTGCAAGCGTTGCTGCCGCTTCATGAGGCTGGAGTGAAGCTGCCGTGAGCTCTTCCTGTGCCCCGACCCAGTCTTCCGCGAAGCTCCGGAATGCCGCTTCCTTGCGGTCCCACAGCCGGACGAGCGTTTTCGTGGCGTACTCGTTGAGTCCGATGAACGGTTCCCGACGCCAGCCACGGGAGAGGCCCGCGCGGAGTCCGAAGGGCCGGCCTCCCGTCGCGCAGGCGACAAAGCAGTCGCTCCAGGCATGCCCCTGGGAGCGCAATCCCCGCTGGACACGCATGATCCCGAGGCGCTCGAACGCGGCGCTCAATTGGTTCTCTTCCGTTTCGGTGAGTATAGCGTTGGCGTCGGCGCGCCGGGCAAGGTATCTGCCGAGTGGCCGCACGACGAACCACATCCCCAACACCCATGCCAGCATTTCGACCCACTTCATGACGACACTCCTGCACCGGACGGCGGGACGATAGTGGCGTTCGGGTCAGGGCGGGCTCAAGGCTTGGCCGCAGGCATCAAGATTGTGTAAGGAGCATCAAGATTGTGTAAGGAATAGATTTCCAGCCTCATGCCCCGCATAGCGTCGGGAATTCAGAATTCCGCAGTCGCTCAGATCTTCGATGAAGTGGCGGACCTCCTCGAGATTCAGGGCGAGAATCCGTTCCGCGTGCGGGCGTACCGCAACGCGGCCCGCACGGTTCGCGATCTGCCCGAAGCCGTCACGGACCTGGTGCGCCGGGGCGAGCGCGACCTCACCGAGCTGCCGTCCATCGGCACCGACATCGCCGAGAAAATCCGGACCATCGTGACGACGGGCGGGCTGCCGCTGCACAAGGAGCTGTGCGCCAAGGTCCCGCCGGGCCTGCTGCAGCTGCTGCGCATCCCGGGGCTCGGCCCCAAGCGAGTGAAACTGTTGCACGCGAAGCTCAAGATCACGTCCGCCGCCGATCTCCAGACAGCGCTCGACTCCGGCCGTGTCGGGAAGATCAAGGGCTTCGGTCCCAAGACCCAGGAGCAGATGCGCGCGGCCCTGGGGCAGAAGACGATGGAAGCGGGACCGCGCCGGCTGCTGCTGTTCGAGGCCGAGGAGCAAGCGGAGGCCCTGCGACGGTGGCTCGAGGACGGCGGCAGCTTCGACACGCTCACGGTGGCGGGGAGCTACCGGCGCAGGCGGGAGACGGTGGGCGATCTGGATTTTCTCGTGACGAGCGCCGCTACCGCGAACGTGATTGCGCGGTTCACGAGCTATCCCGGCGCCGTGCGCGTGATCTCGAAAGGCGAGATCGGAGCGGCCATCGAGCTCCAGAACGGGCTCCGTGCCGACTTGCGCGCGCTCGAGCCGGACGCCTACGGAGCGGGGCTCCTCTACTTCACGGGTTCAAAGGCACACAACATCGAGCTGCGGCAGATCGCGCAGGCGCGCGACCTCAAGCTCAACGAATACGGGTTGTTCAAGGGATCGCGGCGCGTGGCGGGCCGGACCGAGGCCGAGATCTACGAGTACCTCGGCCTCGACTTCATCCCTCCCGAGCTGCGCGAGGCGCGCGGTGAGATCGCGCTCGCCCGCGAGCACCGACTCCCGAAACTCGTCGAGCTGGCGGAGATCAAGGGCGATCTCCAGATGCACACCACCGCCACCGACGGACGCGCGACGCTCGAGGAGATGGCCGCGGGGGCCCAGAAGCTCGGCTACGAATACATTGCGATCACCGACCACTCGAAGCGGGTCAGCATGGCGCTCGGTTTCGACGCCGCGCGGTTGCGCGAACAGTGGGCGGCGATCGACAAGCTGAACGCGCGCACCAAGGGCTTCACCATTCTGAAAAGCATCGAGATGGACATTCTCGAGAACGGCGAGATGGATCTGCCGGATGACGTGCTCGCGGAAGCCGACTACGTGGTCGCCACAATTCACTATGGCTTGAACCAGTCGTCCGAGCAGCTCACGCACCGGCTGCTCGCCGCCATTCGCCATCCGTTCGTCGATGCCATCGGCCATCCCACGGGGCGGCGTCTGGGCCGGCGTGAACGGGAGTCGTACGCGGTGGACTTCGAAACGGTCGTGCGTGCCGCGGTCGAGTCCCGCTGCCTGCTCGAGATCGACGGCCATCCCGAGCGCATGGACCTTCCCGACACACTCGCCGCTGCCGGGAAGCGCGCCGGCGCCCGCTTCGTCCTGTCAACTGACAGTCATGCGGTGAATAACCTGCCGTTCATGAAGTACGCGGTGGATGTGGCGCGGCGCGCAGGACTCGAGTCCCGGGACATTCTCAATACTCGTTCCCTGGCGGAGTTTCGGAGAGGACTGAAACGGGCGGTCAAGAGCGGTAGCAAGCGGTAACCGGCAGGAGGTTTGCGTGCTTCCTACCGCCCTTTTACCGCTCATGACCGCTCATGACCGCCCTGGCAATGCCCTCCAGCTCCAGCTGCACCACCGGCGCGAAACTCTTGCGATGGTGCGCCGTAAACCCGAGCGTCGCCAGGGCCGCAAGATGCTCGGGGGTCCCGTAGCCCTTGTTGTTGGCCCAGTCGTACGCGGGGTGGCGCGGGGCGAGGCGGCTCATGAGGCGGTCGCGAATCGTCTTGGCGATCACGGATGCGGCGGCAATCGAGTGGCACAGCGCATCGCCGTCGATGATCGCGATGTGCGCGCGACCCAGCTCGGGACAGGCTACTCCGTCCACGAAGACATGCTGGGGCACCACGCGCAGCCGTTCGAGCGCGCGCCGCATGGCGAGGATGCTGGCCCGGCGGATGTTGTAGCGGTCGATCTCACAGACACTCGCGGCACCGACCCCGACCGCGAGGGCGCGCTCGCGCACCTGCACCGCGAGGCGCTGCCGCACGCCGGCGGCCAACAGTTTCGAATCCCTGAGGCCCCGGATCGGCTTGCAGAAGGGCGGAAGCACAACGGCCGCGGCAACCACTGGACCGGCCAGTGGACCGCGGCCTGCTTCATCAACACCGGCGATGAGCACCGCACCACCCGACGCATCCCAGAGCGCGCGTTCGCGCTCCAGGGTCGGGCGGGGACCCGCTCTCACGCCCCCTGGGGCGCCGTTTCCGCGGCGCCGGTCGCTGCGCCCGCTCCCGCCGGTCCCCCGGCCGCCGCCGCACCTCCCGCACCGCGCTTCTCGCGGATCCGGGCGGCTTTGCCGGCCAGCCGCCGCAGGAAATACAGCTTCGCGCGCCGCACCCGTCCCTTGCGGACCAGATCGATCTCGGCGATCGACGGCGCGTGCAGCGGGAAGATCCGCTCGACGCCCACGCCCGCGGAAATCTTCCGGACGGTGAACGTCTCGTTGATGCCGCCGCCGCGGCGCGCGATGCACACGCCCTCGAATGCCTGCAGCCGCTCTTTTTCGCCTTCGCGAACGCGCACCATCACGCGAACCGTATCACCGGGGTCGAACGCGGGAATATTGGTCTTCAAGCCTTCCCGTTCGACTGCTCGTAACCGCTCCATACGTTCTCCTGGTCGTTCAATCCCACGTGCCGTCGTCGCTGTACTTCGCCCACAGGTCCGGGCGCCGTTCGCGGGTCAGGCGGATCGCTTCCTCCGCCCGCCATGCCGCAATTTTCTCGTGATCGCCACTCAACAATACCGCGGGCACTTCCATGCCGCGATAGCTCGGCGGCCTCGTATAACTGGGCGGCGCGAGCAGCCCTTCATAATGCGAGTCACCCGCGGCGGATTCGTGATCGCCGAGCGCGCCTGGCAGTAGCCGCACCACCGCGTCGATGACGCACAGGGCCGCTGGCTCACCGCCCGAGAGCACGAAGTCCCCGATCGAGAGCTCTTCCGCCCCGAGCCCGTCGGCCACGCGCTGATCGACGTCTTTGTAGTGGCCGCACAGCAACGTCAGCTCCCTGCCCACCGAGAACCGCACCGCGTCTTCATGCGCGAACCGGCGGCCTCGCGCGGAGAGCAGCAGGATCGGCGGGCCGACGCGCAGGTCCTCCGCCGCCTCGAAGAACGGCTCCGGCTTGAGTACCATCCCGGCCCCGCCACCGTACGGATAGTCGTCCACCGTCTGGTGCTTGTCGTGCGTGTATTCCCTGAGCTGCACGACACGATACCGTACCAGGCCGTGGGCGGCTGCCCGGCCCATGATGCTCGCGGCGAGCGGAGCCGTGAACATCTCGGGAAACAGCGTGACGACGTTAACCGTCAGCATCGGGCTGTTCGATCGCGACGAACTGCTCGCGCCACTGCTCCACCACGGCGCGACTCGTGATCCCCGCGAATCCGAGCAGCCATTGCCGGTGATACGCCCGGCGCCGCGCCACGACAAGCGGTCCCGCGAGCACGCGCTGCTCGGCGTCCACGATCGTTACCTGCGCGCGCGGGACGAAGATCGCACCGGGATTCTCGACGAGGGGAATGATGGCCACCTCGCCCTGCTGCCCGTGCGGCTTCTTGAGTCGTCCGACTACGCGGGTCGTTTGCCGAGCACTCCCACTTTCTTGAGGAGCGACCGCACGGTGTCAGACGGCAGCGCGCCCTTGGCGAGCCAGCCGTGCACGGCCTCCGCGTCGACTTTGATCTCCGCGGGATTGGCGCGTGGATTGTAGTGGCCGAGCGTGGCCACGAATCGACCGTCGCGCGGCGACTCCTGGTCCGCGACGACGATGCGGAAGTATCCCTGTCCTTTGCGCCCGACGCGCCGCAGCCGAATCCGAGTGGCCATGAGTCTTACACCCTCTGTATGAGCTTGCGCATCTGCTGGAACTGCTCCAGCAGCTTGTTCACTTCCTGTACGGGCCGTCCCGCCCCCTTCGCGATCCGGAGCCGCCGCGACCCGTTGAGAATCTTGGGATCGGCGCGCTCGCCGGGCGTCATCGAGAGCACGATGGCTTCGATGTGCTTGAGCCGTTTGTCGTCGAGCGAGACACCCTGCAGCATCTTGGCGTTCACGCCCGGCAACAGGCCGACGATCTGCTTGAGCGGCCCCATCGACTGCATTTGCTTCAATGCCACCAGGAAATCGGAGAGGTCCATCCCCTTCTTCGATCGCGCTTTTTGCTCGAGCTTTTTCGCCTGCTCGGCGTCGATCGTCGCGGCGGCCTTCTCCACCAGCGCGACCACATCTCCCTGACCGAGAATCCGTCCGGCCATGCGAACCGGATCGAGCGGTTCGAGCGCGTCGGGCTTCTCACCGGTACCGATGTACTTGATCGGCAACCCGGTCACACCGTGAATCGACAGCGCCGCACCGCCGCGCGCATCGCCATCGAGCTTCGTCAGGATCACGCCCGTGAGGCCGACGCCTTCGTGAAATCCGCGCGCCAGTCGCACCGCGTCCTGCCCCGTCATGCCGTCCGCGACGAGCAACACTTCCCGCGGATTCATGCCCTGCTTCAGCGCGCGCAGCTCGTCCATCATCTCGGCATCAACCTGCGTCCGCCCGGCCGTATCGACGATCACGGTGCGGCATCGCGCGCGTTCAGCTTCCCGCGCCGCGTCCTTCACCAGCTCCGGGACGCCCTTTCCCCTTCCCCCTTCCCCGTTCCCAAAGACCGGCACCGCGATCTGTTTTCCGAGCAGCTCGAGCTGCTCTCCCGCCGCTGGCCGGTACGGGTCCGCCGCAATCAGGCCGGGAGCCTTCTGCTCGTTCTTCAGTCGCCGAGCGAGCTTCGCCGCCGTCGTCGTCTTTCCCGAGCCCTGGAGCCCGACGAGCAGAATCACCGTCTGGCCGACTGGCGCGAACTCGAGGGGGACCGCCCGGCGGATGCCGACGCCGGCCGCGATGTCCTCGTCGGTGGCACCCAGCATCCGCGCGATCTCATCGCGCACGAGCTTCGCGACCTGCTGCCCGGGTTTGACCGACCCCAGTTGCATCGCGCCCACCGCCTGCTCGCGCACACGCTCCACGAAACCCGCGGTGACCTCGAAGCTCACGTCGGCTTCGAGCAGGTAGCGCCGAATCTCCCGGAGTGCTTCGTTGACGTCATCGGCCGAGAGAACGCCGCGTCCCGTAAGCCGCGTGAGGACGGCGCCGATCTGCTCGGAAAGGCCTGCAAACATAAGCCTTGCAAGCTACTTAGGCGGTAATGAGCGGTAAAGGGCGGTAAGAAACCGTAGGGGTTCGTGGCCTACCGCCTAGTACCGCTCGCTGCGGCTGAGTACCGCCTTATGGGATTCTGACCTTCGGCAGCTTCTTCCACCCGGCCCAATCCGCCGGCGCATCGACGAGGCGGACCCCGGGGTGGCCATCCACGGCGAGACGCTCGATCTCGTAGCGACGGCTCCCTGGCTCGGCGGCGTGGCGCTTTTGCCAGGCCCGCTTCAAGCCGCTGGCAAAGCGATCGGCGGCGTGAGTGTCGTCCCATACCGAGTACCACACGATCGCGGCACTGGAGGGCGCTGGGCCGAGTACCTGGTAGCGGTCTCCACCCCATCCCGTCGCGAGCACGGCGCTCGTCGAATCGTCGTAGAGAAATTGTTTGAGCAGGAGCCGCGTCTCGAACTCGCCCAGACCGTTCTCGTACTGGACGGAGTCAACCTCCGAGCGTGTGAACACAATTTCGATTGGCTTGTCGCCCGCGTTATACCGATCCGTATGCAGGATCTGTTCGGTCGACGTGGGCATGAACGGGCCGAACGGCTGTTTCTGGGGATGGGTGCGGTCGAACCAGCGCACGAAGTCCGCGCCCGCCAGATACGGGAAGATGAGCGTCTCTCGAAGCCACATCGGGGCGTGGGCAAATTGCGGCATCTGCTGTTGCTGTTGTCCTACCGCTTCGCGAGTGTCCCACAGCATGGGAAGGTTGTCAAGCTGCTGTTCCGGCATCATGACCAGGAGTTGGGCGAGAGTCGCTTGGCCTTCGAGCACGGCCTGTGCCGCGGCACGGCGATCGTTTTCCTTCTTCTGCTGCATGATGGAATCCAGGGATACGTATTGCTCCTGGAGGGCGTGCACCAGCTCGTGAGAGACTACTGTCCTCACCTCGACAGGATCCACATCGGCGCCGATGAACAGCGCGTTCGAATCGGGATCGTAGTAGCCCGCCACCTGCTCCGAGAGCAGATCCACGAGGGTGTGCTGCAAATCCACGGAATCCGGCAGCAAACCCAACAGCGTGTAGGCCTCCTGGATGCCTCTCAACTCTGATGGAGGGAGGTCGTTTTCGGACTTATGGATGACGTATAAGCGTATCTGGGCGCGACTGCGACGCAGCACGACGGGGTGACTCTTGAACTTCATGCCGGTCGCGCGCTGCACGGCAGGCATCATTTGGTCTACATCGCGTTTGAGCTGCGCTTCGCTCTGGATCTCACGGGCCCGTTGGCTGCACGCGAGTGCCGCGGCGGCCGCGCACGCGGCCGCCACGAGCCAGCGGCGGGTCACGGCGTCCACTCAATGGTTTTTCCGACCGCGGCGCCGACGGCGCGCGCGACCTGCTCGCCTCCCACCACGATGCCCTGCTTCTCGAGCTCGGCGCGGAGGAGGCGGTCGAGCTCCGCGCGGCGGGTCGCAAGTTCGGCGGATCGGCGGATCGGCGGATCGGCGGATGGGGATGGGGGCTGCGGTGTCGATCCGCCCATCCGCCCACCCGCCGATCCGCCGAAAATCCGTTCAATCTCCTGTCCGATCCGCTCCATCATGGGAAGAATGTCGCGAAACAGGTCGTCCGGCCCCGCGCCGCCCTCGGCCTTCGTTCCGCCCAGCTCTCGGCGAATCGCCGCTTCGACCTTGCGTCGCTCCCGGATCAGGCGCTCGAGCTCCGGCGACACGTGCGCGGTGGCCTGCGCGTGCGCGCACGCCTCGTCCAGCACGTCGATGGCCTTGTCGGGGCGGGCCCGGTCGGGAACGAACCGGTCGGTGAGCACGATCGCGGCCTTGAGCGCGTCGTCCGTGATCGCAACCGCGTGATGCCGTTCCAGCCGCGGCCGCCGGGCGACCAGGACTTCCCACGTCTGGATCTCGTCCAGCTCTTCGACGGTCACCGGCTGAAACCGGCGCTCGAGTGCGGGATCGCCGCGGATCCAGTGGTCGTATTCGTCGCTCGTCGTCGCGCCGATCACGCGCACGTCGCCCCGCACCAGGGCGGGCTTGAGCATGTTGGCGGCGTCCATCGCCGCGCCGAGCGCCGTGCCCTGGCCGATCAGGTTGTGCAGCTCATCGACGAACAGAATGAGATCGGGGTCCGCGGACAGCGCGCGCACCAGCAGTCTGATGCGCTCCTCATATTGTCCGCGGAACGACGTGCCGGCGAGCAGCGCAACGTGGTCGAGCGCGATGACGCGCGCGTCCTTGAGCGCCGGCGGCACTCGGTCGGCCGCGATGCGCTGGGCCAGTCCCTCCACGATCGCCGTCTTGCCCACGCCGGCTTTGCCCACGAGTGCGGGATTGTTCTTGCCGTGCCGCAGGAGGATATCGATCACGCGCGCGATCTCGGCATCGCGGCAGCGGACCGGCTCGAGGTCGCCGCGCCGCGCCTGGGCAGTGAGGTCGACCCCGATTCGTTCGAGAATGTCCTTGGACTCAAACAGTCCGGTGAGCGGCTCGCTCACGGGTTCAGCTGCTCCGCAGGAATTGGAGATACCATTGAATCACCCAATCGCCGGCGACGAACGTCGCGGCGGCGCCCAGAGCGAGAAATACCCCGAACGGGACGAGTCGGCGCCGCTTGAGCGACAGCGGCAGGAACACGAGGCTGCCGATCAGGGAGCCCAGAAACACCGTGAGCAGCACGCCCTTCCACCCCACGAAGGATCCCACCATCGCCATCATCTTGATATCGCCGCCGCCCATCGCCTCTTCCTTGAAGGCCCAGCGCCCCGCGAGCGCCACGACAAAGAGTAATCCGAATCCCGTCACCGCCCCGAGCACCGCCTGAAGAAAGCCTTGCGCACCGCCCGAGAGCGAGAGCGCGAGTCCGAGGACGAGTCCTCCCCAGGTGTACTCGTCGGGGATGAGATAGTGACGCGCGTCCGTCACCGCGATGCCCACGAGGATCGTGCCCAGCAGGGCGGCCTGAACCGCCTGGAGCGTCGGACCGTACCACAGCACCGCGCCGACCCACAGAAGACCGATGCCCGCTTCGATGATGGGATATTGCTTGGAAATCGGCGCGCTGCAGCGGCGACATCTCCCGCGCAACAGGAGCCACGAGACTACGGGAATATTGTCGCGCCAGGTGATCCGGGCACCGCACTTGGGACAGGACGAGGGCGGGCGCAGCAACGAGTGCTCGAGCGGCAGGCGAATGATGCAGACATTCAGGAAGCTACCGAAACACAGGCCGAGCAGTGCCGCGCCGAGCACCACCAGGCCTTCACCGCCCACGCATGACCTCGTACAGGAGGATGCCCGCCGCCACGGCCACGTTGAGCGACTCCGCACCCTGGGCCAACGGGATCGCCACGCGTGTCGTGGAGAGCGCGTTCAGCTGTGGCCGAATACCGGCGCCCTCGTTGCCAACGATGACGCCGATCGGGCTACCGCCCCGGTTCCCGACGTCCCGCTTGCCTCCGCCCTCGAGGGCGCGATGCAGCGCGACGCCGTCGGCCGCGGCCGCCCACAGCGTGACCCCGTTCTTTCGTGCCCACGTGATGAACGCGGCGTCGTCGAGCACGATCACCGGATGGCGGAACGTTGCTCCCATCGCGGCCCGCAGCGCCTTGGGGCTCACGACGTCGGCGGTGCCGCGCAGCGCGACCGTGCCGGCGGCACCGAGGGCGTGCGCGGTGCGGATCAGCGTCCCCACGTTTCCGGGATCCTGGACGCCGTCGATCACGAGCACCACCGCGCGGCCCTGAAGCGCGAGCTCGTCGGGTGTCCATTTTTTCGGCTCGACGACGGCGATGATGCCCTGCGACGTATCGGTGTCCGCAAGTTCGCCTAGGGCGCGTGCCGAGACCTCCTCGATCGGGACCGCGTGCCCTTCGAGCTCGGTTCGCAGTGCGGTGCCACGGGCGGTGCGCTCGAGCTCCCCCGAGACGAGCGCGCCCTTGAACTTGAGACCCGCGTTCAGCGCCTCTTCGACCAGGCGCACCCCCTCGACGAGCGCGAGTCCACGACGGCCTCGCGCTTTGCGACGTTGAAGATCGCGGAGCGTCGACTGCAGATTACTGGCGATGGTGAGCACCCTTATGGCTTGGAAACCGGTCGGGACCCGCTGCATTAAACCTCGCCGACCTGCTGAAATTTGCCAAGCGCGACCGGTTCCGTGAAAGTCGCCCTGACTATCGCCGGGTCGGATTCGAGCGGCGGCGCCGGGCTCCAGGCCGACCTCAAGACGTTCCACCAGTACGGCGTCTTTGGCACGAGCGTGGTCACCGCGGTGACCGCGCAGGATAGCCACGGCGTACGGGGCTCCGAGCCCGTCTCCCCGGCACTGGTCGTCAGCCAGCTCGATGCCGTAGCGCGGGATTTCCCCCCCGACGCCACGAAGAGCGGAATGCTCGCCACCGCGCAGATTGTGGCCGCCGTTGCCGACCGGCTCGCGGATTACGCCCTGCGGAATTACGTCCTCGATCCCGTGCTGAAAGCGAGCTCGGGCAGCTTGCTCGTGGAAGCGGGAGCCGAAACCACGATCCTCGAACGCCTCTTCCCGCTGGCAGCGCTCGTTACGCCGAATATCCCCGAGGCCCATGCGCTGACCGGACTCACGATCCATGGACCCGACGATATGGTGCTGGCCGGAGCGGCGCTGGTCAGACGCGGTGCGGGAGCCGCTCTCGTCACGGGTGGGCACCTGGAGGGCGATTACGTGATCGACGTCCTGGTTTCCAACCACGGGACTCGCCGCTTCTCCCACCCGCGTGTCGCTACCACGTCAACTCACGGCACCGGATGCACGCTTTCGGCGGCGGTGGCAGCCGGACTGGCCCTCGGTAAGCCGTTGGAGCAGGCGATCGCAGACGCGATTGGATTCGTCGAGCGGGCCCTCCGAACCGCTCCCGGACTGGGCGCGAGGGACGGGCGCGGTCCGCTCAATCACTTCGTCTAGACGGCGAGCGTTCGGAGTACGGCTTCGATAAGGGCGCCCAAAGCGGTCGCGGCGCGTGCTCCCGTCGCCAGCACGTCCTCATGCGACAACTGCTGCGGGGAAAGTCCCGCGGCGAGATTCGTGATCACCGAGAACCCGAGCACGCGCATCCCGCGCGCACGGGCGACGATCACTTCCGGAACGGTCGACATCCCGACGGCATCGGCGCCGAGGCGCGCGAGCATGCGGACCTCGGCGGGCGTTTCGTACGACGGACCGAGCAGGCCGGCATAGACGCCTTCCTCGAGCGCGATGTGATGCTTCAGCGCCTCGGTGCGAGCCAGGAACCGCAACGCCGGATCATACGGCTCGCTCATGTCCGGAAATCGCTCTTCCCCCTGGACCAGCGGACCCGCGAGGGGAGATCGCCACATCAAATTGATGTGGTCAGCGATCAGCATGAGC
>Ga0335082_10001867_pt1 | contig 22533 bp, 18 predicted proteins | sample Lox_Sample_41_FD_206718 | JGI IMG/M metagenome (GOLD analysis project Ga0335082, IMG submission 206718) | Soil microbial communities from Loxahatchee National Wildlife Refuge, Florida, United States - Lox_Sample_4.1 | ecosystem: Environmental > Terrestrial > Soil > Wetlands | place: USA...
AGCAGCCGGGATCACGGTGATCGTCTGATCCGAAGTAGTCACCGAACTGCTGACCGACAAGCTGAGTCCATTCCCGGCTGAAACGGTTATCGTCACCGGGTTGGCGGCCGTGGGTGGCAGCGAAGTGCCCGCGGCTGGCGCCTGCGAGATTACCACACCGAGCGGTACGGTGTTCGAAAACACGGGGGTATTCGTCACGGTAAAGCCTTTACCGGTGAGCGTTAGCGTAGCTGACGCGCTCTGCTGGCCGACGACATTCGGTAGCACGACTGGCATTGGGCCTTGCGAGACGCTGAGGCTCACCAGCTCGCCTTGCGGAAGGGATGTTCCACCTCCAGGTGATTGCCCGAGCACAGTTCCTGCCGCTGCCGAACTGTATTGCTGCGTGACATTGCCGGTCTTAAGAAGCGCGGCTGTCAGCGCAGCGCCAGCAGCCGTTTGGGTCATTCCGATAACGTTAGGAACGTTTGTCGTTCCGGCAGCATGGTGCATAGTGAATCCCTGATAGGTCACGTCGCCAAAGTTATCCGTTGCGGTGATGACGATCGCTTGATCGCCGTTGAACATGTTAGTGATGTGGACCTGGCCGGTCGTCGGATTCACTGTCACGCTTGGGTTGTCTCCCAAGGAAAAAGAAAACCCGTAGGTAACTGTGCTACCGGCATCGGGATCCACCGCCTGCGCGAAGTAATCCATTGTTTGCCCGTACCAATAAGTCGGAGGCGTGGAGACGAACTGGGGTGGATGATGTTCCACTGCGATTGTGATATTGACGGTGGCCGGGTTCGATGGACCAGCGTCGTTGATGGCCTCATAGGTAAAGGATGTTTGCGCAGGAGGCGTCCAATTGGGCGGGTAGGGCGCCTGGGGCTGCTGGTTGAAGATGTTGGTGTTCGGGATGGTGGTCTGCCGGGTGTAAGTCTGCGGAATCGAGCCATTCACGTTGAAGTTCGAGCCCCAATATGCCTGCTGGTTGAAATGAGTGGGCGCGTCCAGCCACGGCACGGTATTGCCCTGCAGGATCTGCAAGAAAGTGGTGCCATTCCCATCGTCATGTTGGAAAATGACGCTGGCGTGCCCGCTGTTGTCGATATCCGCGACGAGAGGGCTGGCAGGGCTTTGTCCGCCTGAATAGCTGGTGTTCGGATAGGACCAGGATGCTTCATCCGCGCCCGTGTCGCCGCGCAGAAACCGTATCGAGTTGTTGCCGTATTGGACGACGATCTCAGGAATGCCGTCGCCGTTTAGGTCATAGACCGGAAATGAAGCATCGAAGCCAAACTGGAAGTTGAAGTTATCGGTGGCGTTGCTAATATTCTTGAGCCATTTGAGATTGCCGGTTCGGTCGAAGAGGAAAAGGGTGTTGTATATGCCGAACAGGATTTCCGGTAGACCATCGCCGTTAACATCGGCGACCGTAAGCCTGGTTCCGACTGTGCTGCGACCGAGCGGAAAGTTCCACATCAGGGTCCCATCAGGTTTCCAGGCTTTGAGTGCGCCCGCGGACTGGTTAGACCATCCGTCGTCCAATGTCACGATTGCCATTTGAGGACTGCCATCAAGACCCACCACCACAGAGTCAGTTGTCGCGAGCCCGGTGGCCGCGGTACCGTCGAACTGTTGCCTTATCGTGCCGTTGAGGCTCCACAGCGTGCCTTCATAAAGAATCGAATTCACGCCAGTGTTGTCTACGTCGGCAACGATGGGCGCCATGAAGCCGCCCCATGCGGCGTCGTAGGCATCGATAGGGCCCGACGGCGCGGAGTAGTAAGTGCTGTTGATGGTGCCATCGGCGCCGTTCACGGCCATCACAAAGCGGCAGGCCCCGTCGGTCGATGTAGGTACCGCCGCGGGACAACGGGCGCCGTAGAACCAGTATGTGTGACCGAATAGAATGACTGGCTTGTCGCCCGGGCGCAGCCTCGCTATGGTATATGCCCCGGCATTGGTGAAGTTGTGCACCACTGGCGCCAGCGTATTCGACAACCACTTCACCCGATAGTTGTAGTCCACTTGGGTTGGATCATAGACAATCGCGACCAGGCGGTTGGATATGTTCACGTCGAAAACCCCGCGCGTATCGCCGTCGTCTCCCTGGCATTGCGCCGGAAGTACCAGAGCGATCTGCCCGGTGTCATCAATATCGGCTGCGGCATGAGCTGCGTTTCCCATACCGTAGAGAGAACAATTCATCCCGCCGATTTGCGCCGCGGGCAATTGGTTCACGTGGTAAATCAGGTTCCCGGTTGCGCCGTCGAACGCGTAGACGTCGCTGTTCGCCTGACTGACAATGACATCCGGTTTGCCATCTCCATTAATATCGGCCACCAATGGCTGGTTCATGCCAATCTGGATACTCTGAGGGCTCGACCAATCGCGAACTTTCTTCACATCCATCACCGGCACGGGTGATGTCGGCGGCGCCGTATACATGAAACTACCGTTGGAATTAAATGGCGAAAGGGATCCCTTGTCGGGTAAACTCAGCGGCGTCGCGGTCAGCGTGCCGCCGTCCGGGTCGACATCATTGCCAAGCACACCGGGCGCGGTGATCGATAGAACCTGGCCCAGTGCGACCTGATAGAAGTCATTCACCACGACAGGCTTGGCTGCGGTGAAGACAGTAAGTTTGAATCGGGCAGCATCGAAAAGGCCTCCTGGATCACTGGCCTTGACCTCTACAAAGTAGTCTCCAGGAGTATTGGTAATGGGGCTCCAGGATAGTTGGTTGCCACTAAGAGTCAGTCCTTGCGGTCCTGAGACAAGCGAAAACGTTACCGAATCGCCATTGGGATCGGTGGCGCTAAGTGTCCGTAAGAACACTCCGCCCGCTGGGATTCGTTGGTCTGCTTGCGCCGCTAACTGAGGTCGAAGGTTCGCCTGAGTTACCGTGACATGGAAGGTCGTGCTGGCGGTCTTCGATGCGCCGTCTAAGACATGGGCCGTGAAAGTATTGAGGCCTACCTGCGCAGTTGTCGGTGTCCAGGAGATGACTGGATTTGGATTGAAACTGGCGCCGTTCGGAGCGGCATCAAGAAAATAAGTGAAAGTATCAGCCACGTTGGCATCCTTAGCGGCCAATCTCGTAGTAAACGTCGTGCCTAGTGGGATCGTGCGGTCAGGAATCGGGCCCAAGGATGGTCCCGGGTCTGTGACGGTGATCTGAGTGGTAGCACTGGAGGACAATGTGCCGTTGCTGCCCGTTAGGCGCAAGGTGTAAATTCCGGGCTGCACGAAATTGGCCGTGGTTATCGCTTTCGTCGGATCTGTTACGATAGCTCCCGGTGGTCCGGAGTCCTGGGTCCAAGCGAAGGTAATCCCAGCGGGGCTTCCACTACCGTTGAGCGCGGCCGCCGCAGGCATCGTAACCGTCTGGTTCGAGCCGGCATTGACAACTGGAGCGGGGTTCGAAACCATTTGAAAAACGGCGCTGATCGATCCCGAATTCGTACTGTAGTTTCCCGGGTTCCCTTGGAAGCCAGGCGCTGCGGCAAAGCCCAGATATAGCGCGGTCGCCGTAGTCGGTACAGCAAACGACTGGGCCGTTCCCGTACCAGTTCCAGTCATTCCGTCCCCGATGAAGAAAGGTTGGTTCAGTCCCGGGGCGAGGGAGGCAAATGTCGTTCCGATCTGCGTGAAATCAAGGCTCAATGGAGCAGGGCTAACAGGCACGCTTCCAGTTGTAAATAGGCCGACCAGAAACATCGAACCAGGCGCCGTAATACCCGCTACACCGCCGTACGAATTGATCTTGGTTACTGCCGCGCATCCGGTGCCACCCTCAGGGCTGTTTGAAGGTGTTTGCAGATTGCACTGGGCTTTTCCGCCCAACTTAATGAAACTTAACAGCCGTCCTCCAGAAGCGGAAAATGTGAATTTTGGTGGCAGTGTGCCGCCACCACCTGTTAGCGCCGGCACGCTCGATTGGCCGGCAACAAATATATCCGCTGTCGCTGGCACCGTTAGTGAGCCCGAAATGGTTTGTGCCGCGCAAACTGAGGTGAGGAGAGCTAACGCGCCAGCGATTCCGACTAGTCGGACGTTCATGCTCCGTTCTCGTGCAAGGGCAATTATGCAAAAGGTTTGCTGAAGCCAAAGGCTGGACATTTGTTACCTCCCTACAAAAGAAAGATCTGTCGAGGTCCCTCTAGAGAGGTAAGGTGCGGAAGTACTAGGAAAAGTGCCAAGGTGGTGCGACGTGCGTTGTGGGACTTGGCTGTTTTTCCGTGTCGCGTCGATAGAACTAGCCGTACTCTAATCTTGACTAGCCCATCTGGAGAATTGAGCTAACTCAAAGGCAGTGTTACGTTCCCAATGGACACTATGTGTCCGTGTAGTCATGAGATCCTTACGTTTTGTCGCGGTTATTTGCGGTCTTTTCGCCTGCATCGCCCAGGCGCGGGCGGCCAGCCAGGCTCTATATGCGGCCACATCCTCGAACGGTGTCGCCGGTGATCTCTACGTCATCGACCCGATAACCGCTGCATCCACACTCGTTGGCCCGCTATTAGTGGGTGCTGCACCAATCGGAATTACTGGGCTAGCCTTCGATCCGGTAAATGGCATTTTGTACGGTGTTACATCGAACAAGAGTCCGAACTATGTTCACAGTCTGGTGACGATCAATCCACAAACCGCAGCTGCCACTTTGATCGGCGATCTTGGGTCCGCGGTCGGAGATATCTCATTTAGCGGCTATGGAACTCTTTATGGATGGTTTGCGTCGACTGGCGGCAACAACAGCCTGTGTTCGATCAATCTCACTACTGGCGCCGCCACAGCAATCGGCCCGATGGGGCCAGCAGTCACGGGTGCAGGAATAGCATTCAGTCCCTTTGGGACTCTGTACGTAGACAACACGGGCTCTATTCTTCGAACTGTGGATCCGGCTACTGGAACAACGACGGATGGCCCGGCGATCACGGGTGCACCGAACGGGGGCACTCTGAATGCGCTGGCGTTCAACGCTGCCGGAATACTTTATGGCTCGAATCCGGACCGCTCCATCCCCTCGACCACGTACTTGGTAACAGTCAACACGAACACCGGCGCCGCGGCAACTATCGGCCAGCTTCCGGACAACACAGACGCCCTTGCGTTCACCCTTGTTTCCGATGCATTTCAAGTGCGCTATGTGTCCAACCTAGACCGGGGAGATGGGGTAATAAACATCACAAACAGCGGCAGTTCCGGGGGCAACATCTGTGTCAACGTCTACGCGTTCGATCCCTCCGAAGAGCTCGTCTCCTGCTGCTCTTGTCTGGTAACGCCGAACGGACTAGTTTCACTCTCAGCCCAGGCAGACTTGATCAGTAATACGCTTTCCCCGTCAACACCGCAATCCCTTGTAATCGAACTAGTGGCGACGACTCCTGCGGGGGGAACCTGCAATCCGGGTGCCTCCGGTTCCCAGGCGGCGGGCATGCGCGCCTGGGGAACCACACTGCACGCACTGCCAACTACACCAGTGACTTATGGAGTCACAGAGGGGCTGTTCCTGGACTCCGCTGTTCTGGGCCCGGAATCGCAGCACCTGACGTCCTTCTGCGGCTTCGCCCAGAGTAACGGTAGCGGCTTCGGAATTTGTAAGTCATGCCGCGCTGGTGGCCTCGCAGGTGCCAGGCGGTAACTTTCGGTCAACGGGCGGGAATATCAGGGCGTTGCCTCAGCCGCCGGTACAACCATGCTTTGACGAAGGCGACTTCTCGTTTCACTGTTCGCGGGGATATGTCGAGCAGATCGCCAACCTCCTCGATATTACAGCCGAGAAGGAAGCGTAGTTCGGCTATCTGAGCCTTGCGGACGTCCAATTCGGTGAGCTCATCAAGCGCTTTGTCGAAGTCCAACATGTCAGAGCTGTCCGCATCCACCCATGCTAATTCTTCGTTGAGGGGCACGCGAATCGCCCCACCGCCCCGCTTCTCCGCCCTACGGTTGCGCGCCCATTCACGCAAGATAAGACGCATCAGGTGACCCGCATAGAGAAAAAATCCAGTCCGGTTCTCCCACGCCACCTCTTTCCGCTTTATCAGACGCAGGAACAGCTCATGTACCAGGCCTGTAGCTTGCAGCGTATGCCCCGGACGCTCCCCGCGAATCAGCGCGCCAGCCAGGCGTCGAAGCTCAGGATAAACCATCGGCGCTAACAAGCGTAGGGCTTCCTGGTCGCCCTTACTACAGTGCGCGAGAAGTTCCGACACGTCAGCCGGAGGCTCAACGGCGTCCATACAAACATCCAATTATATAAAGATTTCCATCTGCTGTCCCCCATTTGCCTGGAAGTGCACATAATGAACGAGGGCGAGTGTCAGCGGATATTCAATTTCGGCAAGCGGAAGCCATCTTCTGCGATGCACTGGAAATCCCAGCCGCGAAGCGCCCGGATTTTTTGCGGGAGCGCACGATGGGCGACACTGTGCTGCTCGCCGACGTCAGCTCGTTGCTGGAGGCGTACGAACAACAGGAGCAGCTCAACCGGCAAGCGGATTGGGAACCCGTTGTCACCGCGGCGCCGCGGCGCGTTGGGGTCTACGAACTGGATCGTCTCATCGGCAAGGGTGGCATGGGTGCGGTCTATCTCGCTCATCGTGGAGATGGACAGTTCGAACAACAAGCTGCCGTCAAACTCCTTGCTTTGCCGCTCGAGATCGACGCTTTCCGTCGGCGCTTCCAGCAGGAACGCCAGATCCTCGCGACGTTGGATCACCCCAACATCACCCGCCTGATCGATGGCGGCCTCACTCCACAGGGCGACCCATATCTGGTCATGGAGTACGTGGCTGGTCAGCCCCTGGACAGATACTGCGATCAGCGCCGGCTTCCGGTAAGCGAGCGGCTCGCTCTCTTCCGGCAGGTGCTCAGTGCCGTGGACTATGCACACCGGCATCTTATTGTGCATGGCGACCTGAAGCCGTCGAATATTCTGGTCACCGAGGAGGGCGCAGTCAAGCTGCTCGACTTCGGGACTTCGCGTTTTCTCGATGAAGAGACCAAAACCGTAACGGCCGCGGCATTGACCCCGAAGTACGCGAGCCCCGAGCAGTTGCGGGGCGAACCGCTGACCATGGCCTCGGATGTCTTTTCACTGGGCATGATTCTTTATGAGCTGCTCACGGGCGGTTCGGCTTTTCGGGCAAGTGGCTCGTTCCTGTCAGTATTCAAGCGGGCTCTTCAGGAAATGAATCCCACGGAGCCGGCTGCCGCGGTGACGGACGACGCCGCTGCACAACGCCGGGCATCTTTGTCAGAACTGCAGCAGTTCGTACGCGGCGATTTGTCAAGCATCCTGCTCAAGGCTCTCTCATACGACCCGTCCCGCCGGTATCAATTGATAGCCGAATTCGAAGCGGATCTTGAGTACCACAGGCTGGGTCGGCCGGTGCTGGCACGTCGGCAGACATCTCTATATCGCACCGGGAAGTTCGTCAGACGGCATCGGGCAGCTCTCGGTACCGTGGCGGCGGTCGTAGTCAGCCTCGGCGCAGCCGTCTCCTACGCTTATCGTGAACAACGGAGCGCGCTCGAAGAAGGCCGGCGGGCGAAAGTTATGAACACGTTCCTGATGCGGCTATTCCAGTCCATCAATCCAGCCTACGGGGGACGCTGGAACATGACGCCGGTTGAGTTGGTGGATCGTGCCGCCACGCAGGCGGACAAGATGCTCGCGAACGAACCGTCTTCACGGGCTCAATTCCTGCTCGGTGTCGGCGGCGACATGATCTTTACCCGAGGCGTCTCCGAGGCGCTCACCGTGTTCAAGAAAGGACTGGAAGCCGCGCGCCAGGGTGGGGACGCTGGCCTCGAAGGGGAATCACTGGCTTTCATTGGATATCTGCAGGCCGCGGCGAATGATTGCCCGGCGGCGCTGAAGTCGATGCACGAGGCCGAGGCGATTCGCCTGCGCTATCAGGGCAAAGTTGCGCCGGAATGGCGGTTTTCCAACCTTTTGAACGAAGCCGACACCGCCTTGTTATGTGGAGGCGATTTACGGGCGGCGCGAGAAAAATCCGCCGAGGCGGTCGCTTTCGCGCGGAGGATTCCCGATGACAGCCTGGAAGAAGGCACGCCACCGCGGATCATGAAGGCGGTCGCATTGGTTCAAGCCGCGCAGTTGCAGGGGTGCGACCGTGCTCAACCTCTGCTCGACGAAGTGCTGGCCATGACGCATAACGACTCAGACATGGCCGGCCAGGAAGCGAATGCACTGTTTTCGGAAGGGACATGTTTGGTGGCTCGCGGCCAGTGGGCTGACGCACTGCCTCCTCTAGAGCGGGCAGTCGACGTGGCGCTCCGTCTCTGGGGAGAGACAAACGACATCACCAGAGAATTTCACGCGTTTCACGCGTATGCTCTGGCCGAAGCTGGTCAGTCGGACCGAGCCATCCACGAAGCCCTTGCAAGTGTAGTTAATCTGGAATGCCATATCCCGTATTCATGTGACGCAGCGCTCGCCTTTGCTATGGAGGCGCTGATGACGGCAGGCGATCAGGGGCACGCGCTCCCGCTCGCGCGCCAGATTGCCGACGCGAACATGGGAGTGTCGGTGATCGGCAAAACGGGTCTGTTCGTTGCTTACACAGAGTCGAATCAGAGCGTGGCGGCGCGTCCTTACCGGTCGGCTGCCGAGAGATTCGCGACGAGGATCGCGCGCGGGAAGTGGCGGTCGAGGATTGAAAGAGCGCTGCGCAACGATTAAGTCAGAGCCTCACGGCAGCGATTCGAATATCGCAGCCGAAGACGCATGACCGCTTCCCGAATGGTTGAAGAAGCGGTGATGAGCTTCCAGAGATAAGAGGCGAACTATTCCCGGCCAGGCTACTGGGCAGTTAACACGAACACAATTCCGTCGAATCGCCGTGATCCACTTGGAATGTTTGTCGCAGACACAGCGCCGTTGATTACAGAGGAGTTGCTGAAATGGGGTCACACGCGATTTGAGGGAGGTCGTGAGCAAGGTTCTGGTGCAAAGATCGATGCCGGGCGAGACGATGAAGGCATGCGCCAATTTGAGCCGTTGGATTCGATCTTCAAGGGTCGGCACTTTGAACGCGAGATCATAGATTTCCCGCTTTTGCGCCAGGATTCCTGGACCGGGAGGCGAGCTTCGCTCGCGCTCCCGAAATCCCGGCCCCTGAGTCGGCGCTCGGGTTGCGTCTCCGCAGAGCCCTACCCTACGCTCAGGTCCGTTCAGTCTGCCAGGGATGCAAGGTTAGAAAATGATTGGCCGTTTACACAAAAAACTTGACGCGCCCTATCGAAAGCCTCTCGGTGCTTGAACAGCAGGAGATCGCCGGGGCATCTGAGACGATCTGCTCGCTTATCCGGCGTCGTATCAACGTACCCGGCCGAGAACCCATATGACGGTATTCGTCCGGACGCTGCCGTTGACCTGACTACATGCCGCTAGCGAAAAGCGGAACGTATCATCCCGCGCCCAAGAAGTGGGATCTGATCGATTAGACTCGTGTAATATACAGGCGTCTCGATCGCGCTCGCCGGGCGACGCCAGTCATTCTCGGCATCCTTACGCTGCTTAGTGTAGCAGTGCTGCTCCTGGGATATTGTCCCGACTCGCTTCCCCGCTAATGCTCACGCCGTCCTCGGCGCACTCCAGCTGGTGATGATTGCATTTACCTACCTGGTCTACCAGAGTGTGCACCGGCCGCCGTGGCGGGAATTGGTGAAAGCGATTCTGCTGGCCGCGGGTTTTCGCGGACGGTTTGGAAAACGCAGGCGATCTCTTCGGATCTGGACTCATTCTGTTTGCATTGCATATTGCTTCCAAACCGCCCGACAGCGACCACCCCTACGGACACGGGCGATCCGAGACCATTGCCGGCCTGGCTGTCGGTATCATGCTGGGCGTGCAGCGGGCATAGCGATCTGCTACGAGTCCATAAGACGGTTGCACGTCGCGGCGGAACCGCCCCACTTGTATGCGATATGGCCCATGATCGCCTCAATTGTGGTCAAGACGGCCCTATCCCGAGGGAAGTTCAAATTTGGCCGCCGTCTTGGGAGCGCAGCGCTTGTAGCTGACGCCTGGCACGACGGGATCGAGATCGTGTCCGGTGTAGTCGCGCTGCTCGCGCTTGCGCTTACGCTTACGTTGTACGATCCTCAGCATTTTTCTGCGGCCGATCACTGGGGCGGATTTGCAGTACGGCTGATCGTTTTCGGACGGTCAAGGATTTTGTCGCCCCGTAAAAAAGGGACAGTGCCGCCAATTGGCTTAATCCAGCGCGTCAGCGGTAACCAGGCTTGCGCAGATTCCGCTTGACTGTTTTCCAGACCGGAGTGATGGATGGTCACGACCGCAGCCCGGTCAAGGAGAACAGCATGGAAAACGAAACGATCGAGACCACATCAAAGCCGCCTGCAGATGCGCAGGCTGCCGTGAAAACCAAGTCGAAGGGCGCAGGTAAGGGCTCGAAGGCAACGAAGAAGACGAAAGCATCGAAGGCGAAGCGAGCGGCCACGAAGCGGAGCGCCAAACCCGCGGCCGAGCGCAGCAACAAGAAAGCCGAAGTCATCGCTCTGATGAAGCGCGCGAAGGGCGCGACGCTTGATGAAATCGTTGCCGCTACGGGTTGGCAGAAGCACACCGTCCGCGGTTTCGTGAGCATCCTCGGCAGCAAGGGCGGCGAGAAGATCGAGTCGTCCAAGAACGCCGACGGGGAGCGCCTCTACAAAATCGCCAAGTGAACTCCCAGGCAACCGTCCGTCCAAACGCCGCCACGCCCACGCAGGTCTGGCGGCTTTCTTGCTCTGGGCCGAGTAAGTGACGTGACGGACCGGTCACGTCACTGTTTCGGGGCTTTTGGACGCGAAACCATTTCGTGGCTCGCATGTTTCGGCGGGCAAAGGAGCCACGATAGCGGAATTTGGGGCGGAAACGGCCCTTCCTGGCGTTTGCGCTGGCGCGGTGGGAGTCTGGGTGTCAACGCCGGAATAAAACGACCGCAGTTTCGCCGGTTTTGTGTTTGGGCAAAGAATAGCCATCGGCGAGGAGGCGGTACGCACTCTATAAGAGATTCTAAATTCCCCTTGGCTGAATCTCAACGCAGGCGGTACGATCAAGCTTGCGCCAATTGGTCAAGCTCCCGTGGACAGGACACCGATGCGGCGCTGTGTTCCTCATGCGGATCGCGATACGCAGGTTGTCTACCAGACTCGATTGTTTCTTGAAGCGCCGCTCGTCAGGCCCGATGTGGCCTTGTACGGCAGGCGTCATCGATGCTGCCGGTGGACTCTACCTCGTGCTCGAATCGACCCGCCGGGACACAACGCCTCCGGTTTTCTACAGCCCCAATTGCTGCTGACGGCGCGGAGGGTGCGGAGTTGGTCTGAGAGATGGCTGGGGCCGAACTCGGTATTTGCGGGCGCACTCAGGCATTCCGCGTCGACGCATTTGTGTGCGCCTCCGAGGAAGCCGCGACAAAAACAGCGTCAAAATCGGGGGAATCGCGGGTGTTTTAAACCGGCGCTAACACAGCATCAACAGGATTTGAAAGGACTGCTCCTGGAGCCGGATCCGTACCCCATTTTTTCGTAGCTCTCCGGCGCGCACGTAACAGCAGTCCAGCCGGTGTTACGCTCGTCGTGAAAATAGGATCCCCAGCTGATTCGGCAGTTCCATTCGCCTGTTAACGGGATTCCCAGGTTCGATATCCTGTCCTTCGCCAAAAATACAATCGCGCACGGGAAAATGACTGTCAGCAAGAATAGTCCTACGTATGGCGACTATCATTTTGTCTGTTTCGGTTTGTTCGACAGCTAGGCTGCGGACACCAAGCCGTCGCTGTTGAGAACCTGGCCTTGCGGCTCCAACTGGCCGCGTATAGGAGGAAGCGCAACCGACCTTTACTTACGGAATGGGATCAGAGCCCACGGCAGAATGCATACGTCGAGCGATTGATCGGATCGATCCGCAGGTGACAACTGCCTCGTGAATCTGTTTGGCGGTCCAGCCGCCGACGGTACTGCCGTTATGCAGCAGAACCTCCAGAAGCCGGATTATCCGGGTGTCATGGATTTTGATGCCGGGGTAACGGACGGAACCGATGTTGATGGGCAGAGCGATCTTCTGCAGCAGGGGAAAGTCCACATGTACATTCAGGCATTGTGCCTGGAGGTGGCGAAGCGGTCGGTGATGGTTTGGAATCTTTGGCGAACGGCGTCGAGATGGTCGAGTCCCTTCTTCAGGCCGAAGTCGCGCAGGTTGCTGGAACAGAGTTCGTTGCGCAGGAAACGGGAGAACTTCTCGTACTGCTTGAGAAAGGCGTGTTTCCAATACGCCCGGAAAACGTGATGTCCGCGCTCGATCTGATCGATCACCGTGGCCAGTCTCCCGCGCAGTCTCTTATCCAGCCGGACGCCAAAGATCTCGCTGATGCGGTTCGCCGTCAGCCGCCACAGGCCGATCTCGCAGCTGCGCTCGAAGATCTTAGCGTGATAAGCCCTGGAATCAATGTTCTTTCATGCACCGCAAAACACCTGGCGTTTAGGACAAAATTTAGTGCAGCCATCGCCGGCTCTGTTATCGTCACGAGAAATCATGCCAGCCTCTGAGATGATCGGTAGGATGGTTTCGCACTACCGCATTATGGTGGAGCTGGGCCGTGGGGGCAGGGGCGGGAACGACAGTTCGCTGGCAGGCCAATCGAACCGTGCGGCGCGCTAAACTGAGTAGAATTGCATGTCACTTTCCGCGGGGAGCCGGCTTGGCCCCTACGAAATCCTCGGACTCATCGGCGCCGGCGGCATGGGGGAAGTGTACCGCGCCAACGATACGCGCCTTCAGCGAACCGTAGCTATTAAAACGCTCCGTCGAGAGCGGACGGCTGAGGGCGGCGGCATTAAGAGATTCTTGCAGGAAGCTCGTGCCGCCTCGGCACTGAATCATCCCAATATCATTACCCTGTACGACATTGCCAACGAGGCCGGTGTCGACTACCTGGTCATGGAGTACATGTCCGGCCAGTCCCTGGACAAGCTCATCACACCTGGGGGAATGCGGCTCAGCGACGCGTTGGAATATGCCCAGCAAATTGCGTCTGGCCTCGCGGCTGCACATGGGGCAGGTATCATTCACCGCGACATGAAACCGGCCAATGTGGTTGTCGGCTCCGAGTCGCAGGTGAAGATCCTGGACTTCGGTCTGGCGAAGCTGCTCGAACGCTCTCCGGACCCGGAGGGCGATACGATCTCGGAGGTTGCCCTTACAGAGAGAGGGACCGTCATGGGAACCATCGCGTACATGTCCCCCGAACAGGTAAGCGGGTTGGCCTTGGACCACCGAACGGACATTTTCTCGCTAGGAATAATGCTCCACGAGATGCTCGGCGGGACGCGCCCGTTTGGAGGCAAAAGTCGAGTCGATGTCATGCATGCGATTGTCCACGAACCAGCGCCGCAACTAAGCGGTTACCCGGCCGAGTTGCAGGAGATTTTGGACAAGGCGCTGGCCAAAGAGCTCAAGGATCGCTACCAACACGCTGGTGACTTCGGGATCGATCTTCGACGGTTCCAGAAGGCTTGGCAGTCGAAATCGCTCCCGAGCATGAGACCCATAGCCTCGGCGCCCGCCAGGAAAAGCTATCGATGGGCGGCAATCGGAGCCGCTATCGCGGCCGCTGCCGTATTCCTCGCGGCCGGATGGTTCTTGGGTGGCAGACAGGCGCCTGCCGCGAATCCCCTTGGCAACGCACAATTCACTCGCCTGACGGATTTTCAAGGATCGGAGAACGAGGCTGCTATCTCGCGGGACGGCAGGTTCGTAGTGTTTCGCTCGGACCGCGATGGTCCGGTAGACACCTGGGTGAGTCAAATCGGCAGTGGACAGTTCGTGAACCTGACTCATGGCGCACGGCCGTCGGTGCTGGTCCGAAATGCCGGGTTCACGCCGGAGGGGGAGATCTGGTTTTCCAGTCTGGTCGGTGGCGACCGGTTGCGAAAGATTCCGCTGATGGGCGGCACGCTTCGCCCGTTTCTGGGGGAACACGCACAAAACGTCGCCTGGTCGCGCGATGGGACGCAGTTGGTGTTTCACGACAACACACCGGGCGATCCCATGTTCGTTGCGGACAATTCGGGGTCGAATCCGCGCCAGATCTTTACCCTGAAAGCTGGCGGGCATAACCATTTTCCGCTCTGGTCGGCCAACGGTGCGTGGATCTACTTCGTCAGCGGAGTCTGGGATGCCAAGGAGATGGATATCTGGCGCATTCGTCCAGCAGGCGGTGCGCCGGAGCGCTTGACGCATAACAACAACGATGTCCGCTACTTGGCCCTGCTGGATGATCGAAACATCTTGTATGTTTCGCCGGATCGGAATGGCGCGGGACCCTGGTTGTGGTCGCTCGATCCCTCAACCAAAGTGAGCCGTCGCCTGAGTTCCGGGCTGGAAGTCTACACGTCGGTGGACGCCAGCGCGGACGGACACCGGTTGGTGGCCACAGTCGCCAGTCCAACTGCCAATCTCTGGAGCTTTCCGATTCTCGACCGTTCCGCCGAGGAAGCAGACGTGAAGCCTTACCCGCTGCCCAGCTTGCGCGCGCACTCCCCGCGATTCGGCGGCGCGGCTCTCTTCTATCTGTCGTCGCGCAGCGGCGGCGATGGAGTGTGGCGTTATGACAACGGTCAAGCGGCTGAGATTTGGAGGGGTTCCGAAGGCGCATTGTTCGAACCGCCCGCGGTTTCCCCGGATGGGAATCGACTTGCGATCGTTTTGCGCAAGCAATCCCGGCGCACGCTGTTTACGCTGTCGTCTGAAGGTGTAGATGTCCGGCCGTTAGCTCCGGCCCTGGAGGTGACTGGTGCGGCAAGCTGGTCGCCCGACGGGCGGTGGATCGCAGTCGGCGGAATTGACAGCAACGGTCCAGGCCTCTTCAAAATCCCCCTCGACGGAGGCGATGCGGTCCGTCTCACCAGAGGAATAGCAGCCAATCCGGTGTGGTCGCCGGATGGATCGGTCATCGTTTATACCGGAGCGGTCGTCGGAGTGATGGGGCCGCTTCTGTTCGTTCACCCGGACGGCAGTCCGGCGGACGCACCAGCGGTCCGCGTAGGGGTAGGCAGCGAACGTTACCGCTTTGTGCCAGGAACACGTCAATTGGTCTTTATCCCGACCACATCGCAGGCAGCACGGGATACGTTTTGGCTGCTGGACCTGTCCACGAAGAAAACCCGCCTGCTCGGGAATTTCGACAGCCGCGCGACACAAACCTTCGATATCACGCCGGACGGTAAGCAGGTAATCCTCGATCGACTCCATGACAACTCGAACGTAGTGCTGATCGAGCGGACTGAAGAAAAGCAGTAATAACGGCTCTGGTGCAAATTGTCTTCTGAACAGAATTGGCGTGTAATTGAATGTGCGGGGGCGGGATGTTAGGCGGCAAGCGCAGCGTCCCAGAGGTCCGCGAGCGTCGCTTGTTTGCGTCGGCTCAGCTTACCCATTTTGAATTGTCCGTTCTTGATCTTCTCGGCCAACTCGATTCCACTGACTGTCACTACCGCGTTGTCGAATCGCTTGAAGCCGAGCATCGGACCAAGCCGATGCTTGACTCGGCGGTGATCCTGTTCGATCACATTATTCAAGTACTGGCTCGATCGAACTTTCAACTCTCCCCGGCAACTCACCGGCCTCCTTCATCTCTCGTACTGCTCGATGTGAAGCCTGGTAGGCGTCCAACGTGATCTTCGTTGGGGTTCGCGTTGAGCTTCTCGCCTTGCGGAGAAAGTTCAAAGTGCCGACTTTTGAACATCCGATCCAGCGGCTCGAATTGGAGCATCCCCCCATCGTCTCTCCCAGCTCCCGATTTTGCACCAGAACCGTTTTTCGGACCATACGGGAGTGGTTAGCGGTACTGCGAAGCCTGCTGTTTCGCGCCGCCGGCACAAAAACCAAGAGCGTCTTTCCGCCGGTGAGCAGGAAGACGCTTTCGAGATGGACTTAGCTTATTGCACATGGTGCGAGGACTACTGCTTCGCTCCATTCAGTCCACCAGCGCGGCAGGACTTGCAAATGCCAAAGCCGCTGCCGTTGTTCTCGATGAAGCTGCAGAACGAAGAAAGGTGGTGTGTTTCGTTAGAATTTAACACATTGTTGGGTGGCGCTCCCATAAACTGGAAACCGCTCTCCACCACACCGTAGGTTCCGTTTGGCAGCGCATGCAGGGTCGTGCCCCAGGCACGCATCCCAAAAGCGATGGCAGATCCTATGTCAAGCGCAGGATCGCACGGATGCACCGATGGATCGGTGGCGACGAGCTTAATCACCGCACTGGTCGGTGTGGAAGGGCTGAGTGTGTTGCTGATCAGATCGCCTAGCGCAGCATTTGCCAGCATGAGGCCCACAACCATTTGCCGCATGGCCTACTCCTGGCGCAGTGCCTTAAGCGGGTCAAGGCGACTCGCCGCCAACGCCGGCACATAGCACGCGATGAAAGCCACGGCCAGCAATAGCAGAGCCGCTCCTCCAACACTGAACGGGTCGGTCGCGCTGATGCCGTATAGGGCCCTCGACAGGATCCGCCCAGCAACGAGAGCCACGACAAGACCGACTGCCATTCCGATCCCCACCACTGTGAGGCCCCGCTTCAACATCAGCCTGAGTACCGTGCCCCGGCTCGCGCCCAACGCCATACGCACGCCGATTTCCCGTGTCCGCTGACGAACCGAATAGGCCATGATTCCGTACAACCCCACGCTCGCCAGCCCGAGCGCCAGCATCCCGAAGACGCTCAGAAGCATGACGGCGATCTTGGCTTGGAACAATCCGTTGTCCATAATCGCGCGGCCGGTCCGGATATCGTTCACCATAATCCCACGCCCGGCCGCGCGCACCTCTCGTTGCAGCGGGACCATGATCTGCTGCGGATCGCTTTTGCTGCGCACATATAGCGTCATGGCATCGGAATAGTTCTGTTCCAACGGAGTATAGATGCACGCCTGCGGCGGCTCCGCCAGTGTGGAATAGTTCGCCGTTCGCGCGATGCCCACGATTTGACGCATCGCGGTCTCACCAGGCAGCTTGATGCGTCTCCCCAATGCACTCTGCCCAGGCCAGTAGTCGTGGGCCATCTTCTCGTTAATGATTGCGACCGGAGCGGAACCTTCCCGGTCCATTTCCGTAAAGTCGCGGCCATTCTCGATCCGTATGCCGGCCGTTTCGAAGTAGCCAGTATCAACCGTGTTGAGAATACTCGAAATCACGTCGGCCTTCGAGTGTGGCTCGCGCCCCTCGACCTCCACTCCGTGTATCAGGCGGCCCCACAATGGCATGTTGGATGCCCAAGATGCGGATGCTACGCCTGCCATGCGGGTGACTCGCGCCCGTGCCTCTTTGTAGAACGTTTTCGTCTGCACCTTGCCGTACCCGGCCTGCCCAGGGTTCGTCATGAAGATGGCCAGATGCGCGGTCTGGAAGCCCGGGTCCATTTGGTATGCGCGACCGACGCTTCGGAGGAACAGCGCGGCCGTCATGAGCAGCAGGAACGAGAACGCCACCTGTACGGCAAGCAGCGCGTTGGCCATGGACAAATGTTCGCGGCTCCTACCCACAGTGCGTCCTTCTTCCTTCAAAGCATCCGCCACACCCACACGCGAAGCCCTCAGGGCCGGAGCGGTTCCGAATGCGAAACCGGTGGCCAGGGACACAATCAGCGTAAGGACAAAGACGATTGGGTCCAGCTTCGGAGCGATGAAGTTCGCGCCTGGTGGCAGGGCAGACCACAAAGCTCGCACGCCGGCAACGCCGACGACAAGACCCGCCATGCCGCTCAGCAGTCCGAGAGAAGCGCTCTCCGTGAGCAATTGGCGAATCAGCCGTCCACGGCTTGCTCCGATGGCCAGCCGGACGGCGATCTCGTGGTGCCGCGATGCTGCGCGCGCCAGCAGCAGGTTCGCTACGTTGGAGCACGCGATCAGCAGAACGATTCCCACCACGGCCAAAAGGATCATACCGCCGAACATAATGTTGGATGTCCCGGAGCTCGCACTATTGAAAATCGCGTCGCGAATCGGCCCTACCGTGGCGCTGCGGCCTTCGTCGGCTTCCGGATATTGTCGTGCTAGAGCCGCCGCGACAGTTTCAAGGTTTGCCTGGGCTTGTTCACGGCTCACACCGGGCTTGAGGCGCCCGGCGCCCAGAAACATGGCCTTGCTACGCTCCGTCAGCGCACCGCGCATTTCATTTGGCATAAGTTGCTCGGCCATGGACGCGGGAATCCAGAGGTCAGGTCCGAAGATTGCGTTCACGCCGATGAATTTGGGCGGGGCGACGCCGATCACGTTGAAGGCCACCCGATTGATCCGTAGCGTCCGGCCGATTACGTCCGGTGCGCTTCCGAAGTACCGCTCCCACGTTCCGTAATTCAGGACCGCGACCGCATGGGTGCCGGGAGCGCTGTCCTCTTCCGGGAGGAAGAATCGGCCTTTCGCTGCGTTCAGATCCAGCGTCGAGAAGTAGTTCCCGGTCACGAGTTCCACAAAGATTCGCTCTGAGCCCTCGCCCGTTTCGAGAGTGACGGGTCTTGGGCTCGTGTAACCCGCAAGCGAGCCGAACACTTCGTTCCGCGCCTGAAAGTCCTTCAGATTGGGATAAGAGATCGGAAGCGGCGCGGACGATCTCGCGGTATGGGCTACCTCCGAAGCCGCTACTGAGGTCAGTTCGGAAGAAGCCGGAACGGGCAGCGGATTGAGAAGCAATGTGTTGACGACTGTGAAAACCGTTGTGTTTGCGCCGATTCCAAGGCCCAGGGTCAGCACGACGAATAACACGAACAAAGGATTCTTCCGCATCGTCCGCCCGGCAAAGCGAAGATCTTTCCAAAGGTCAATCAACCAGTTGCCGGAACGTTCACTGCCGACCTGTACTGTTTCACTTCGAGACATTTGGTGCCCCCTCCTTATGAGCCCGCAGATGGCGTCTTGATCGTCGACTTCCGCTGCGGCCTGCCGGCATGCTTCCGCCTCCTCCGCGCCACCCTGCAAAAGCTCGCGGTAACGATCCTCCAGATGCTGCGTCAGTTCCTCGGTGAGATCTGCCTCCACTTCAGGCGTCAACCGTAACGAAGCGATCCGGCTGCGAATGAGGCTCTTCCAATCAGGCATGTTCGATCCCCGTCACCCGGCCGATGGCCGCTACAAAGTCTTTCCAGCTCTGCCGCTGTGACCGGAGTACCTTTCGGCCCTCGGGCGTCAGGCTGTAATATCGCCGGCGGCGTTGTTCGGCTTTCTCCACCCAGCGCCCCAAGACCAATCCACGCTCCTCCAGCCGGTACAGCAGAGGATAAAGTGACGTTACGTGAAATCGAATGGCGCCGCCGGAGCGAGTCTGGATTAACTTCGAAATGTCGTATCCGTGTCGAGGCTGGTCCTCCAACAACGACAGGACGAGAAGCTCGGCGCTCCCCTTCTTCCATTCATGATCAGGCTGGCTCATGCTCTGCGGTCCCTTATATGGGACTCACAAACATTGTACGCGATCCAAAACAGATTGGTTCCGGTAAAATGATCGCGCGCGCATGATGGGAGCAGACGCGGTGAAGGCATAGATTTCTCTAAGAATTGATCGAGGGAGGCTGATCCGTCGCTCGGCTTTCCAGCTTCCGATAATCCCGCGCTACGTCAACTATGGAGGAGTCGCCATCCCGGAATAGTGCCTACGTGTCCCGGAAACATTCACCCAGGGCGAGAGGAATACCACACGTTATTTTGTATTGTCGGTAGCGTTCGCTAACACCAAATCCCTGTAACAGCATCGAGGGCAATCGGCCCGTAATTTTGAGCACTGCTGCGTCCACTCGCGCAGGAACGTGCTCTATAGGGCGGCTCTCTCCTCCGTGGTACATGGAGCTAAAGGCTCACCTCGATCCGCAGGTCACCCCGCGAGAAATAAGCCGTAGCCTAGTAATCGCGATTGGTGGGTTGTAAGACCGTGCGAACCACGCGGCGGTAATAAACCTGTTCCTACCGCGTCTGATGTAGTCTCAGAGAGTTGCCGACCTGCGAAGTTCGTATCCGTGGGAAAAGATGTTTTCAGCGGCAATCCTGACTTGGATCGCGCTCGAACTTCGCACGTCGAGCGCAAGGACGGATCGCTTCGCCAGTGGTGCAAACGGCTCACACGCCTGACGTACGCATTCTCGCTCTCATGGACAACCTACGAGCTGCGCTGGCGCTGCACTTCGCACAATGCAATCTGTGCCGAATTCACGGCTCTCTGAGGATCACGCCAGCTGTAACCCAGGTCAAACTTCGCGCGCCGGTTCTATAATTAAGTCGTTCCACTTTCGGCATCATTTGCAACGCATGCCGCGACGATACAGGAGAGAACCCTTTCGGAAAGGAATCGGAATGGACTTAACGAGGCGCGATCTTGGAAGGATGGCTGTCGCCGCAGCGGTCGCCGGCAAGACATTCGCGGTGCCAAAGCCCGATTCGAACTTCGGGGGCGTGCAGGTGGGCGCCAATGTGCCCTATAGCTTCCATAACATGTCCGGCACGGCGGATAAGATTCTGGAATACATGTGTGAACTTAATCTAAGCGCCGCGGAGCTTCGGTTGCAGCCGGTGGAAGCTTACCTGGGAGCGCCCGGCGTTTACGCTTCGAGCTTTGACGCTCCTGGCGGAGGGCGGCGGGGGGCTGGCTCAGGCACCGCAAAGGGTACGAGCGGCGCAGGCGGCGGCCGGACGCCCCTCACTCCGGAGCAGCAGGCTGCGCACGCCGAAGCGGCCAAGAGGCTCTCGGACTGGCGCCTCTCGCTCTCCATGAATAAGATCAAGGACTTCCGCAAGAAATACGAGACCGCGGGCGTTCTGATCCAAATCCTCAAGATCGATAACTTCAACTCCTACAGTGACGACGTCACCGATTATTTCTTTGAAGTGGCGAAGAATCTCGGCGCGAATGCGATTTCCACCGAGGGCCGGTTGGGCGATGTCGGGCGGCTCGGGAAGTTTGCCGATAAACACAAAATGATGGTGGGCTACCACGGTCATACCGCCGGCCCCGGCGGCGAGGCATTCGGCAGTCCGGAAAATTGGGAGAAGGCCATGGAGGTCTCGAAATATAACGCCATTAATCTGGACCTTGGCCATTTCCTGGTGGGCAACCATACCTCGCCAATTCCCTTCATGACCAAGTATCACGATCGCATCACGCACGTCCATGTAAAGGACCGGAAATACGACGGCGCCACGGTGCCGTTTGGCGAGGGCGACGTACCGATCGTCGAAGCTCTTCAACTCATCAAGAAGAACCAGTGGAACTTTCAGGCCACCATCGAATTCGAGTATCCGGTTCCCCAGGGTTCGGACCTGCTCACCGAAATGGGCAAGTGCGTCGAGTACTGCAAGAAGGCTCTCGCCTAGGAAACCGTCCAGAGGATAGCGCCACCGCTGTCTTGAGTGCAAGAAGCCTGAGATCAAAAAATCTTGTCAACGTTAGCCGCTAATTAGAAGACCGATTACGTGTGAGCGGTTGCAAGGCAGAGCTGGATCTCATCGTTCGGAGCATGAGCGAGATCTTGTTTTGTGCCTAGATATCTCTCCGTAGTCTGAATCGACGGGTGACCGAGCAACAGTTGAATCTGTTCAAGCTTGCCACCGGCAGCGCGGCAGAGTTTGGCACACGTGCGACGAGCATCATGTGGCGCAAGATGTGGAATACCCGACGCTCGCGCGTAGCGCGGAAGGATCTGCCAAATGACCTTCTCGCCCATGTGTGAGCCTTGCACTCGGTTCGCACGATTCACCGGTCTGAAGATGGCGCCCTCGCCAATTCCTGCAACGGACGCCCAAGCATCAATCGCAGCTTTCACCCAAGATGGCATCGGTACTGTTCGCACGCGACCGTGTTTTCCGACGAGATCAACAATGCACCAGCGCCGCGCTGGCATATGTGTTCAAAAGTGAGAGCGGCAACTTCTGATCTTCGAAGACCACAACCGAGAAGAACAGCGAGGATTGCTTGATCGCGGAGTCCTCTCATGGTGGATACATCGGGTGCGTCGAGCAGAGTTTGCGCTTGACGGAGTGAGAGCCAGTTCCCGACACGCACGCCCTTAACTTTCGCTCCTTTCACGCGGAGGATTCCAGCAGCGATCTCCGGTGCGAGCAATCCGTTGTCTGCAGCCTCCGCAGCTAACTTGCGAATCGCCGCGAGACGGATGTTGATAGAGGAAGAGCCCAGACCACGGGCCTCGAGCGTTGCCCGCCAGGCATTCACGGCCGACTTAGTGAAGCCGGATTGCAGTTCGTGATGGTGCCATACGAAGAACTCATCTAGTGCGAGATTGTAGAGACGACGTGTATTAGGCGGCGAAACATTATCGAGAACGAGCGCCTTGAGTCTAGTCCATTGATCTTGTTCGAGAGAGACTACAAGTGCAGTCATTGTTTGCGCTTGTCCCCTCGGCTGACACAAACAGTTAAGACACTGTTCGCCGTTCGCTGAAAAATCCTCGACCGGCCATACCCTTTCATAGCAAACTGAACGCATCCGGCGAAACGGAGGCGGGCCATGCT
>Ga0335082_10001868_pt1 | contig 22527 bp, 15 predicted proteins | sample Lox_Sample_41_FD_206718 | JGI IMG/M metagenome (GOLD analysis project Ga0335082, IMG submission 206718) | Soil microbial communities from Loxahatchee National Wildlife Refuge, Florida, United States - Lox_Sample_4.1 | ecosystem: Environmental > Terrestrial > Soil > Wetlands | place: USA...
TGGTGTGTGGCTCGGGGGTGCCGTCGCGGTGTCTGTGGGCGTTGGCGTTGTGGTCGGGGAGGCCGTTGGAGACGCAGTCGGCGTCGGGCTCGGGCTCGGCGTTCTGGTCGGGGTGTGTGTCGGGGTCTCGCTCGGCGTCGCCGTGGGGGTGTTGGTCGCCGTTGCGGTTGGAGTCGGCGTACTCGTTGGGGTGGCGGTCGATGTATTCGTCGGGCTTGGCGTCGGTGAAGCGGTTCGTGTGTGGCTCGGGCTCGGAGTGCTGGTGTGCGTCGGCGAGGGGGTGGGGCTCGGCGTCGCCGTGCCGGTCGCCGTGGGCGATGGCGTTTCGGTCGTTGTTGCTGTGAGGGTTGGCGTAACGGTCGGGCTTGTCGTTGGTGATGGGCTCGGCGTTGGAGGTTCGGTGGGCGTGCTACTTGGTGTCTCTGTTGGAGTCACGGTCGGCAGCGCGGCGAGAGCGGTGAACGAGTATGTGAAGTCCAGTCCGCTCGGGATTGCTGCCGTATCGCGTGCCGAGATGTGGACCTGAACAGGGCCGGCATCGAGCAATTGCGCTTCACTGGTGACGACGAAGCCCCGCACTTGCAGACTGCCCCCGGCGCTGCACGGTGTCGCCGTCGAGTCGTCGCACTGATTGAGCGCGACCGGGAGACTTTGGGAGATACCGTTCTGGACTATGTCGAGTGTAATCGAAGTGGGGTCAACGTCTCTGCTGCCGTCCACTACTTTGAAACCGAATGAAAGCGGGCTGGCGATCGAGTCGCCAGGCGCTGGCGTCAAATCCAACAGGAAGGGAAGCGCAAGAATATTGACGTCACCGCCGCGCGCGCTTCCTCCTGGCACAATGACAATCTGCGCGGGTTGATTCTCGAAGGCCGGCGTAGCTGATTGCCCCACGTCACAGGGCTTACCGGCATCGGCCGGTTGCACGGGGCAGACATCGGTTATTCCGTCTAAGGCAGGCGCGAAATCGGTGGCGAAGCCTGCGACCCTGAGAGTCGCAGGTCCCCCCGGTAGGTCAGCAAGTACCAACTGCCCTCCGCCACCGTTGACGATGTCGATGGCGAGGCAACAGCGCAGTCCTGCGGCGGAGTCAAATACAATCCGGACTGTGTGGACGGCGGCCGGGATTTCGTTGCTCATGGTCTGGTCCGGCTGTTCCCACAGGATGCGTACGTCAGCCGCTGAGTTTCCTGGTGTGCGGGTGAAGGCGACGGGCGGCGAAGGAGTTCTGGTCCCAGTCGGCGCAGCACTCCCCGTCGGCGCAGGACTCCCCGTAGGCAGCGGCGTGTTCGACGGTCCAGCTCCGCCACCTCCACCACCTTGACAGGCTTGGAGAAGTGCGAGGGCGGCAACCGCAGAAAAGCGGCCGACCAATGCGGTGTAGACACGGGCGGCAGGGCGCGTCGTTGGGGCAATTAACACCGGAAGGCTACACTCCCTAGGCATCGTCCAGTTGGCCGCTTTCGTACAGTTGCAGTGGATTCAGTCTCTTCCATTCTCGGTTGATCCTGGGGACACAGGTCCCCCCGGCATTACTGCGCCCTTTAGGAGCCGCAGTATCACCAATCGCGCACACCGGCCTGCCTCGCGGCGGACCGCGCGGTGCGCTTCCTGCTTCGTCTCTTCTACTCGAACTGCCCCTCTTGACTGCTATCGCAGCACTGACGCCTTTAGCAAGGGAAAAGCTTCGACGTGGCTGGTGGTGCGTTGGCCGTTGCGTGCGACCATGAGGCGGTCTGGGTGCCTGTGAAGGGAGCAACGAGGCAGGCGCCTGCCTGCTAACCGCTCACAAGAGTCCGCGGGCTTCCGCTCGACCATCCCAGCTTGACGTAGCCGGACACCGCCGATAGAGGATTGCACCATGGCGGCCAAACGCGCCGGCGCATCCTCGCCGCGATCGAGGAGTTGCTGGCCAACGACGGTGTAAAAGGGGAGGTCGGTCATGAATCGTGAAAGCGCAACCAACCCGTTTCTGCAGGGCAACTTCGGGCCCATTCAAACAGAAGACGACTTTGCCGACTTGCGCGTGATCGGTGCGATCCCGCGTGAGTTGAACGGCACGTACTACCGCAACGGGCCCAACCCGGCCTTCGAGCCGAAGGGGCGCTATCACTGGTTCGACGGCGACGGGATGATCCACGCCGTCACGCTGCGCGACGGCAAGGCGACGTACCGCAACCGCTGGGTGCGCAGCAAAGGTCTCGAGGAAGAGCGGCAAGCCGGCCGCGCGCTGTATCCGGGCCTGCTCGACATCGGCGTAGAGATGACCGAGGCGCCGCAGTTCAAGAACACCGGTAACACCAACATCGTGTCGCACGCCAAGCGGCTCCTAGCGCTGATGGAAGGGGCGCTGCCGACGGAGTTGAAGGCCGGCACGCTGGAGACGTTGGGCGAGTACGATTTCAACGGCAAGCTGCAGACCGCCATGACCGCGCATCCAAAGATGGACCCGGAGACCGGCGAGATGCTGTTCTTCGGCTATGCGCCGTTTCCGCCCTTCTTGACCTACCACGTGGCCGACCCCGCCGGGCGCCTGGTGCGCAGCGAGGAGATCGACATTGCCTGGCCCTCGATGATCCACGACTTCGTGACCACGCGCGACTACGTCATCTTCATCCTGTGTCCCCTGGTGTTCAGCATCGAGAACGTCGCCGCGAAGGGGACGGTGTTCACCTGGGAACCGGAACGCGGGACACGCATCGGCGTCATGCCACGCAGCGGCGGCAACGCCGACGTCAAGTGGTACAGCACCGATGCCAGCTACGTGTTCCATCCGATGAACGCGTATGCCGAAGGGCAGCGACTGGTCGTGGAGGTCGCACGCTTCGGCAAGCTGACGTTCATGGACCCGAAAGAGCAAGAGAAGCCACAGGGGCCGGAGGCGAACCCGCGCCTGCATCGGTGGACCATCGACCTCGCTGCCGGCGTGGTGAAGTCAGAGCCGCTCGACGACCGGGTCGCCGAGTTCCCGCGCGTCAACGAGGGCAAGGTCGGGTTGAAGCATCGCTACGGCTATATGGCCGGCGCCGGAGAGTCGATGGAAGGTACCCCGACCTTCAACGCCATCTACAAATACGATCAACAGACGGGTCGGCAGGAGACGCACGACTTCGGCGCCGGCAAGGGCTGCGGCGAGGCCGTGTTCGTCCCGCGGAGCGCAACGGTGGGTGAAGACGAGGGCTACCTGATGACCTTCGTCTACGACGCGGCCGGCAATTGCAGCGAGTTTGTTCTCCTCGACGCGCAGAACGTCGCTGGCGAACCGCTGGCGCGCGTGCAGATCCCGCGCCGCGTGCCGTACGGTTTTCACGGCAACTGGGTGGCGGCGGCGTAGGCGGCCACGCACCGAAGAAGAATCCGTTGATCTTTTGCGAGGACGCCCCTCGATACGGCCCCTGAGAAGAAGGGGCCTACTCGGGGTGAACGGATATTTGCGTCTTTCTCCATAGGTATTGAACCGGTTACCCCGAGTAGCCGCCTTCCTTTGGCGGCGTATCGAGGGGCGCGTTGGTGCGCCTGCGCGCCGATTGCGCCGCGCGCCCTCCCTGCACTAAGGAGAACAGGGGAAAGCCCATGCACTTCCGCGACGGCACGGTTCGGCAGAAGGCGCTGTTCGCCACGCTCGTCGGCGTGTACGTCCTCGGGCTGGGCATCGCGTTCACCGACAAGCTGCAACGTATCGGCCAGCCGGATGTTGGTTTCGTAATGGATGGGCGCGACGTCTTCCCGACACGTGAGGATGCGGGTGCTGCCGGGCTGTACGGCGGTGGGCGTGCCTTGCGCATCAACGGCCAACCTTTGCAAGGCCGCTTGTGGTGGCTTGAGATGCGGTCAAACCTGCGCACCGAGGCAGGCGTCAGTAACATGCTGACCCTGCAGCGTCCCGACGGCACGGTCGCGGACGTCAGCGTGCCGGTGCGAGCGCTGCGCTGGCCGGACGTGTTCTACGCCGAGGGGTCCACGACCGGGCTCGGGGCGCTGTTTGTCGCTGTCGGGGTCGCTAGCTTTCTGCTGCGTCCCTTCACCGCCAGCAGTTGGTCGCTGCTGGCATTGTGCTGCGCCATAGGCGGCGTGCTCACCGGCCAGTTCGTTGGTGCTCGTGGGGACACGTTTCTGCACGTCCTGTACTTCCGTGCCATGGTCGGCTTCATCTGCTGTGTGCCGTTCCACGCCGGCCTGGCATTCCCGGTCGTGCATCCGCTGCTCATCCGGCGGCCGCGGATCCTGCTGCCGGTGTACGGGCTCGGCGCCGCCATTGCCGGCGCGCAAGTGGCGGCGTTGTACACAAACTATGTTGGACCGTTGCGCTACGTCGGTGGTGGTTTGGACACCACGGTCCTCCTGCTGGCCATGCTGTTTCTCGTCGGTCGCTGTTGCCTCCTCGCGGTGCGGGCACGTGATCCGCTGGTGGCGCAGCGCGCCCGCGTCGTGCTTGCTGGCGTGCTGTTTGGTGTTCTGCCACTCGTGGTCCTGCTCTTCCTGCGCGGCGCACTGCAGGTGGTCGTCATCGACATACGCCAGGTGTACTGGTCGCTGACGGTGCTCCTGGTGGCGCTCGGTTACCTCACGGCGCGCCACGACCTGTTCAACGCCCGCATCGCCGTGCGGCGCGCTGTGATCTATGCAGCGGTCGTTGTGGTCCTCACGGCCCTCGCGGTGTTGCTCACGACGGTCCGCCCCTATGCGGTAGCGGTGTTGCTGCTGCCCCTGCTCTATTGGTGGCCGCTGTTCGACGAGCGGCTGAACGCCTGGCTGTATCCGAAGCGCACGCGCTTTCCGGATATTGTGCGCGCCATCGGCGGTGAACTCGCGGCCAGCCCCACGGTCGACGCCGTGTTGGCCGCCCTGGCGCGGGCTCCCGAGCGCCTATGCGATGCGCACAGCTGCGTGGCGTTCCTGCTGCCCGACGAGCACGTGAGTGCGGTCGGTTGTGCGCTGACGCCCGGGCGCCGGTTGACAGACGAAGTGTTGGTGCGGCTCATGAGTACGACGCGGCGCGAGATCCTGCGCGACCACATCGCCCTCGAGCCGCAGTACGCCAACATCAAGGGCGACTGCTATGCTTGCTTCGAGCGCTTGCACGCGGAGGTGCTGCTGCCGTTGCTGCGCGACAACGTCGTGGTCGGCGGTCTGGCGATCGGCCCGCGCGCTACCGGCGACGTCTACGCAGTGCCCGAGCTGGCCGCCCTGTCGACGGTCGCGCAGCAGGCCGTGCAAGCCATTGCACGCGTCGAGGCCACCGAGCGCCTGCGCGATCGCGAGGCGGAGTTCGCCGACCTCAAGCGCTTCTTTCCGCCGCAGGTCATCGATCAGGTGATGGCCAGGGGCGGTGCGGCTGAGCTGCGCAGTCAGCGCAAGCTGGTGACCGTGTTCTTCGCCGACCTGCGCGGCTTCACCTCCTTTTCCGACAGCGTCGAGCCCGAGGAGGTGATGGCGACGCTCGCCGAGTACCACGCGGCGATGGGACGACGCATCGCCGAGTTTGCCGGCACGTTGGAGCGTTTTGCCGGCGACGGCTTCATGGTGTTCTTCAACGACCCGGTCGATCAGCCCGACCACGTCGAGCGCACGGTGCGCATGGCGCTGGCGATGCGCGCCGACGTGCAACGGCTGCGTGACGAGTGGACGCGGAAAGGCTACCAGATCGATGTCGGCATGGGCATCCACACCGGCTACGCCACCTGCGGCTTTGTCGGCTACGAAGGCCGCCGCGACTACGCGGTGATCGGCAACGTCACCAATCTCGCGGCGCGGCTCAGCGCCGCAGCGGCGGGTGGAGAGATCTTGATCACAGCGCGCGTGCGTGGGGAACTGCATGACGGTTACCGCAGCGAAGCCGCCGGCGAGCTGACGTTGAAAGGCTTCCATCAGCCGCAAGCGGCGTACCGGCTGCTCGACGCGGACGTGCAACGGCGCGCCGCCGGGTGAGGTGCTGGTTCTCGATCTTGTGGCTCGTTCCGAGTGGACTCCGGCCCTCAGACTTCAGACCTCGGACGTCGGATTTCAGGAAACCTCTTGTACCCGAAGCCCGAGGTCTGAAGTCCGGAGCCCTGTTGGCGAAGGTTGCGGTCAGCGATCCAATAGCTGCAACCGTTCCGCCGCGGCAAACTGCTTGCGCAAGGCCTCGAAGTCCGCGTCGGTAAACGGTTGGAAGGCGCCGTCGCCGCGGCGGCGCCAGTAGATCGGTTCGCCGCGCCGGTAGTGCGGGTCGAAGTGCTCCTTCTTCAGGTTACGGACCAGCACTTTCTGCGTCTTGGTGTACTCGAAGTCGTCGACGACGCGCACGAAGTCGGGGAACCATTTGCGGTCCATGCTGGCACCGTTCACCTGTGCCTCGCACCAATCGTAGAATGCCTTGGGGTCGAAGGTCACGCCCTCTCGCAGCTTGATCGCTGCCATCACCAACTCATCGGAGATCGCGCATGGCACCCCGTACGCGACCGCCAGGGCGACGTCCGGATGCTCCGAGATGATGCGCCCCACTTGCCCAGCTGAGAAGTTCTCGCCGTCCTTGCGGATCCAGTCGTCGGTGCGTCCGTCGAAGAACAGGTAGCGCCGCCCGTCCTTGATGAGGACGTGGCCGAGGTCGCCGGAATGATAGATGCCGTCGCGGTACTTCTCGGCGTTCGCCTTGGGATTGTCGAAGTAGCCTTGGAACAAGCTGGTGTCTGTGGCGACGCGGCAGATCTCGCCGACCGCCTGCTCGTAGTTGAGCAGCTTGCCGTCTGCACCGATCTGCGCCGGCGCGCACTCCTGGCCGGAGGGGCCCAGAATCTTCACCGCGTCGTCGGTCACTTCGCCGACGCAGCCGCGCGGATCGCCCTTGCGCCGGAATGTACTGATGGCGGCCTCGGTCGAGCCGTAGATCTCGAACATGTCTTCGAGCCCCATCCAGCGCGTGAAGCGATCGATATCCGGTGGCGCCGCTCCATTGCCGGCGGCGTAGCGGAATTTGTTGCGCGGGTTGTTGGTGATCTCGGCGGCGATGCGCGCCTCGTCATGGCCGTACTTCTTCTGGATGGCGGCGAGGACGTAGTGCACCGGCTCGCCCACGTAGTTCCAGAAGGTCACGCCGTAGCGCAGCACGTCGGGCACGAACTCGCTGGCGCTGAAGCGTTCGCGCAAGCCCATGGCGCCGCCGACCCAAAACGCCGGCATGAAGCCGACGAACATGGAGTTGGAATGGAAGAGTGGCATGCAAGCGTAACCGACATCCTCGTGCGTCAGCTCCAGGTTGGATGCCACCAACATTCCCGTGGCCAGGAGCTTCATGTGATTGTTGTTGATACCCTTTGGCAGGCCCGTCGTTCCCGACGTGTAGATGACCATCAGATTGCGGTCCGCGGTGACAGCGACGGCGGGCGCATCGAGCGACTTCTCGGGTCCGCCCACCTCCGCCGCGACACAGGCCTGCAGCTCCGCCCCCACCGGAATCTGAGCCGCATCCTGCGCATCTTCGGCGCGCAGCGCCAGGACGTTCTCCGGTGCGATGTGCTGCAGCGCGTCGCGGATGCGATCGATCTCCGGCAGCAGGTGTTGGTCGACGACGAGCAGGCGCGCGCGCGACTGGTTGATGACACCTGCGAGCACCTCGCCGCGCAAGCCAGTGTTGACGCCGAAGAGCGTGAAGCCGGCGTAGCCGCAGCCGCCGTATAGCGCCAGCAGCTCGAAATGGTTTTCGAGCAGCATCGCCACGTGGCCGGGGTGCGCGTCGTCGATGCGCCCGAGGCGGCGCAGGAGGAAATGCGCCAAGCGCACCGACTCGTCGCGGAACTGCCGGTAGGTCCACGTACGGTCGCCCTGCATCAGCAGGACCTTGCCCGCGGTCACCGGGTGCGCCGCGCGTGCGTCGATCTGCGCGCCGAGAATGAAATCGGCGTTGAAACTCAGAGGCTCTGCCACGGCAGTCTCCTCACGAGATGACTGGTTACCTGACTCTTACGGCCAGCGGGCGCCGCCGTCAACAGCGCTGCGAGGGGGTTTGGGAGCTCAGGCTTCAGGCTCCAGGCTCCAGGCTTCAGGGTAAAGAAGAAGATCCCCCTGAAGTCTGAGGCCTGAAGTCCGAGGTCCGACGTGCGACCCTTGCGGCGCGCGACGAAATCGAGAAAATCAGCCTTGAGATCCGATCATGTCCGACGCAATCGCCCTGTTCGCCACCACGGCCAAAGGCATGGAGGATTTGCTGCTCGACGAAGTGCACGCCCTGGGTGGGCGCAGCGCCGAGGTGGCCCGCGGCGGGGTGTCATTTGCCGGCAGCCTCGAGGTCGCCTACCGCGTCTGTTTGTGGTCGCGCGTGGCCAACCGCGTGCTGCTGCCGCTGGCTGGTTTTGCGGCGCCCACGCCGCAGGCCCTCTACGACGGGGTGCGCACGATCCGCTGGTGGGAGCAGCTCGACGCGCGCCGCACGCTTGCTGTGGACTGCGCCCTGTCACGTTCCAGGATCACGCACTCGCACTTCGCGGCGCTGAAGACCAAAGATGCGATCGTCGACCAGTTGCGCGAGCGCACCGGGACGCGACCGTCCGTCGACGTCGCGCATCCGGATGTGCGCGTCAACGTGTACCTGCATGAGGACCACGCCACTGTCAGCCTCGATCTCTCCGGCGCGAGTCTGCACCGCCGCGCCTACCGGCACGGCGGCGGCGCGGCGCCGCTCAAAGAGAACCTGGCGGCGGCGGTGCTGTTACTCGCCGACTGGCCGCAGCTCGCCACTGCCGGCGCGCCGTTCGTCGATCCGATGTGCGGATCGGGCACGCTACCCATCGAAGCGGCGCTGATGGCTGCGCGCATCGCGCCGGGACGGCAGCGCATGTACTTCGGCTTCCTCGGCTGGCATGGTCATCAGCCGGCGCTGTGGGCGCGATTGTGCCAAGAAGCCGAGGCGCAGGAGATCCGTGATCCCAGACGTCTGCCGCCGATCCACGGCTACGATGCGTCTGCGGCCGCCGTGCGCGGCGCACTGGTGAATGTCGAGCACGCCGGCTTGCGCGGCCGCGTGCACATCGAGAAACGCGCGCTGGCCGACAGCGCGCCAATCGCTGCGCGCGGCTCGCACCACCTTCCGGGCATCGTGGTTGCCAACCCGCCGTACGGCGAACGGCTGGGCCATAGCGCCGGGCTCGGCGCGTTGTATGCCGAGCTGGGCGACACGCTGCGGCGCAAGTTCCCGGGCTGGACCGGCTACGTTCTGACCGGCAACCCCACCCTCGGCAAACGCATCGGCTTGCGCAGCGCGCGCCGGCACGTGCTTTACAACGGCGCCATCGAATGCCGCCTGCTGGTGTTTCCGATCTCGTCGAAACCGGTCAGCGGCGCGGCCGCGCCACGTTGGCGCCGCGCCGCGGCTGGGGAGGCGGCGCGCCAACCCCCGAGTGCACGAAGGGGCGGCGGATGATTGCGGAGAAAGGTGAGAACGGCCCCAGCGGCTCAACGCGAAGTCCCCTCGGCGAGCATGAGGAGCCACCGGGGCTTGGTGATCTCGAGGTGGTGAAACCGAGCACGCAAGAAGTAGCGGCGCATCTCGTCTGTTGACGCGATACCGGAGTGCGCGGGCTGCAGCCAGCGTTGCAGCTGGTCGAGCGCTGCCATGAACAGGTTGTCGCGGCAAAGGTCGAGGATCAGCAGGCGGCCCCCGGGTCTGAGCACACGGGCGATCTCCCGAAGACTCGCTACGGGGCGGCTCCAGTGGTGGAACGAGATGGTGCTGACGACCACGTTGAAGGTACCTGCACCAGACGGTATCGCTTCACTGCTGCCGACCTCGAAGCTGAGGTTCTTGCGGCGGTGCTGCCGCCGCGCGACCCGGATCATTTCTTCGGCGGGATCGACACCGAGCACGGTGCCGTGCCGTATCCGTTGCGCCAGGCGTGCCGCGAGCTGCCCGGTCCCGCAGCCGAGGTCGAGAATACGTGCATCCGTCGCCGGGTCGACCGCCTGCTCGATCAGCCGGTGGTTCTCCCGGAACCAGATCTGCGCCAAGCTCTGGTCGTACCGCCTCGCCCAGCGGTTGAAGTAGCGCCGTGAGGCATCGGCAACGTCAGCGTCCGACGAGGACATCAGTGTTTCGTGTGCGTTCCACGCGCCAGCACAATCGTAGCAGCCGCCACCGTACCCCAGTCAAGAAAATTCGATCCTTTGACCGCGCCAGGTTCATGGGCACGTTGACGGATACCCATCGTGAGGTACATTGAGCCTCGCGGAATCGCGACGGCAGTCACGCACAGCCTGGCAATGAAGAAGGTTGTCTCAAGACTCGCGCGGCGGGCGTCCGGCCGCATCCAGCCCCTTCCAGTGGGCTTACGGCGACTCAGCCGTGGAATTTGATTCCACGGCGACGCGGTGGCAGGAAGGACCGCGAGGTTTTGCGACACCTTGTGAATCGTCCGCCCGAAGGCAGGCGAGTTTGTAGAGGGACGATGATGGGCGAGGTCGCGGTCCGTCCCTATCGCGAGGCGGATCGCGAGGCAGTGCGCGCGATCGCATTCCAAGCCGGCTACTTGGGCGACCCGGCGGATGCGTACTGGCGCGACTTTACCAGCTTCGCAGACATCTGGACTTCGTACTATACCGATCGCGAGCCGGACTCCGCGTTCGTTGCCGAGGACGAGGGACGCGTGGTGGGCTACCTGCTCGGCTGTGTGGACTCGGCGCGTGCGCCGAGCCCGGCTGCGGTGCTTGCGCGACAAGTGATCCGGCGCTTCCTATTGCTGCGCCCCGGTACGGCGGGTTTTCTCTGGCGGTCGATATGGGACACCGCTCGCCAAGGGCACTCCCCAACTGGCGAGCTGAGCGACCCGCGCTGGCCGTCGCATCTCCACATGAACCTGCTCCGCGAAGCGCGCGGCTGCGGTGTCGGTGCCCGGCTCATGAATACCTGGCTCTCTCGGCTGCATGAGGTCGGGTCGCCCGGGTGCCATCTGGCCACGCTCGCCGAGAACGCGGTGGCGGTCGCGTTTTTCGAGCGCATGGGCTTCCATCACTTCGGCGCCCCTGTTCTCGTTCCTGGGATGCGTCTGCGCTCCGGCGGCCGGATGCATCTGCAGCTCATGGTTCAAGGCCTCTCCGCTTGACCCAGCTTGCAACTGCGCCGCCCCTGGCTCAGCGTGCGTAACGGTCGTTGCGCCACGGATGCGCCGTGTTCGAATAGCCGTTGCTCTCCCACAGGCCGGGGCGGTCGAGACGAGTAAACTCAATGCGCCGGATCCACTTGGCGCCTTTCCAGGCGTACAGCTGCGGGGTGATCATGCGCACCGGACCACCGTGCTCGCGCGGCAGAGGATACCCGTCGGCGGTGTGCACCAACAGCACGTCGTCCTTGAGCACCTCTGTGAGAGGGAGATTGGTCGTGTAGTTGTCGTAGGCGTGACAGACGACGAAGTGCGCCTCCTCCGTCGGCTCGGCGAACGCGGCGACGGTGGAGAAACGCACACCCCTCCAGCGGGTGTCGAGCTTCGACCAGCCGGTCACGCAGTGGAAGTCGCTCTGGTCCTCCGCTTGCTCCAGTTCCATGAAGGCCTGCCAATTCAGACGCAGCGGGTTGTGGCATTCGCCGTCGACGACCAGCTCCCACTCGGTCACCGAAATCAGCGGCTGGCGGCCGAGGTCAAGGACGGGCCATTTTCCCGGCGCCGTCGCATGCTGTCCCACGGGGAGTTTGGGCATGCCGTGACGATTCGGAGGGCCACTGCCCAGGGGCTGCCCATCCGACATGGCTGGCGTCTGCGCGATGCGCGCGAGGAAGCGCTCGCGCAGCTTCAGCCGTGCCGCAACGATGCGGCTCGCCGCCGTACGGTCCTCGATTTGGCCGCCGTTCTCCATGACGATTCTCAGATGCCGGCTGGAGGTCTGCGTTTCCTCCACCTCGAAATTGCCGAGAGTGCGCTGGCTTTGCAAGCTTGCCGCTGCCGCTGCTTGAATCGCCCCAGCCAAGCTGCAACAAACCCCTCATGCCCTCGGTTCCGCAGCGTTTGCTGAAGGCGATCGGCGAGAGCGGTCTCTGGAAGCCCACCGGCCGGCTGCACGCGTGGGTGTACAGGAACACCGGCGGCCGCATCGGACACCGCGCTGGGCACATCACCAACCTGTTGCTGACAACCACCGGGCGGAAGTCTGGTGAGCCGCGCACCGTGACCCTGACCTATATGGCCGACGGTGAGCGCTACGTCCTCGTCGCCTCCAACGGCGGCGCGGATCGCCACCCGGACTGGTGGCTCAACTTGCAGAAGCACAAGCGGGCACAGGTGCAGGTCGGTAGTGCGATCTTTCCGGTCGAGGCGACGGCGGCGGACGCCACGCAGCGCGCGCGGCTGTGGCCGAAGCTGAAGGCGTACAATCCATTTTACGCTCAGTACGAGCAGATCACAGATCGGCGTATCCCGGTGGTCGTGCTGAAGCCGCTGCGCTGAACACTACGTTGGAGGTAGGTCATGGAGATCGACATCAACCAGGACATTTCGATTCTCGACCAGGTGAAGATACAGGCGCAGGTGCTGCTGCCGGTGATCCGCGCTTTTCGGAAGGAGCTGGGCGACGAGCGCGCCAACGCCATTGTGCGCGCGGCGCTGCGCGAGTGGTCGCGCGCAGTGTATCAGGCCATTGCGGCGCGTACGCCGGGCACCCCCCGCGAGAAGTGGGCGGCGATGACCGCCGCGGCCATGCCTCGCATCGGGGAGGCCATCGACGTCGACTTCCTCAAGCATGAGGCGGACACTGTGGAGTTCAACGTCACCGGCTGCCGCTACGCCGAGTTCTTCCGCGCGCTCGGTGAGCCCGAGCTGGGCGGCCTGCTGCTGTGCGACGGCGACGTGCACGTCGCCGAGGCCGGAAGTCCGGAAGTGGAGTTTCGGCGCACGCAAACCATCATGCAGGGCGCCAAGTACTGCGACTTCCGCTATCGCATGAAGCGCGGCGGGGCAGCAGAGTAACGCCGCTCGTTGCCTACCCCGGCGCCGCTTCCAACGAACCGAAGAGCCCGTGCTCCTCATCGCCTGGGCCGGCGGTGAAGAACAGGGTGTTCATGCTCCCTGCAAGTGTACCGTTACCAACGGTCAAGGCCCACAGGCCCTCGATGGCGATCGGCACCCCGTGTGTGTCGGCGAGTTGGCCGAGGAACGCACCAGAATTGACGTTGAAAGCATTGATCCGACCATCACCGAAATTGCCGACGAGCAACGCGTTGCTGAACTGTCCAAACGAGGCGGGGGCGAGAGCGATCCCCCACGGCGAGTTCAGTGTGCCTTGCGAGGCGAACCGTTGAACCAGGACGCCGTTGGTGTCGAAGATATCGACGTAGCCGTTGCCCGGCCCGGGCTCATCGTCTTCCTTGTTCTCGTCCTGCTTCGCGTAGGTCACGTAGAGGAGGTCGCCGATGTTTTGGATGCCGAACGGGGCGAACCCGGCCGGAATGTCCGGGTCGGCGAAGGAGCCGGCCAGCGTAGCGGGCGCAAAGTTCTTGTCGAAGGCGTCGACCCGCCCGTTGTGGAAATCGGTGGCGAACAGGAAGTTTTCCGAGTGATTGGCACCGAGGGCCAGGCCCTTGTAGATGGCGTTGCTTCCCGAGTTGTCGACGGCGAGAATTGCCGCCGACACGTTCACGCCCTGGCTCCATCCGGACAGCGTGCCGTCCTCGGTCGAAAAGATGAACAAGCTGGGCCCCGACTTCGAGCCGTCGGTGACCACGAAGTCGGAGGTACCGTTGAAGACTATCCCCGTTGGTGCGGCAGGATCGGAGCTCCCAGGCGGTGCAGGAATAGTGACGACCAACGGTGTCGGGCTGGGGAACGGGTTACCGCTCCCGTCGTACAGGGTGCTTACTCCTGCGTGGTTGTCGCTGACCCAAAAGGGACCGGTCGGTGCATATGCAACGCCCCACGGATTCAGCAGGTTCGGGTCGGTATTCGCAGCGCCGCCGGCGACGTCCGTGACGAGATTGGTTTGCACAAACCCCGATGCGGCTGGTGTCGTGGGTGTTCGCGTTGCTACTGGCGTGGGTGTTCGCGTTGCTACCGGCGTGGGGGTTCGCGTTGCTGTCGGCGTGGAAGTTGCCATCGGACTCGAGTTGTCATTGCCGCCGCCGCAGCCGAGCAGAAGAACCGGCGTGCTAAGAACAATGATCGATCGAAAAGCGAGTCGACAAAGGCTTCGCGACTGCTGTCGGTGCATGGGCACGCTCCTTCTCGTTAGACCGAGCTGTGATGCCTCTCCTGTGGCAATCCGTCTCGGTGCTCCATTGGTGCTTCGCAAACTGCAAACCATGGAGCCGGCGGGAAAGTTCCACGGATCGAGAGCGATGTGTGAAAAGTGATTGACGAAGAGGTTCGTGTCTGGCCTAAAGTGCATCACCTGTAGCAGGGGGCACATGGAACCACGCACCACCATTCATCACGCTCGGCCTTGCCAACCTCCAGCGGTCGATCGAGAATGCGAGCCAGGAGATCGGCCGGATCGAAGCCAGCGTCGCCGGCGCAATGGCGACGAAGTAGCCAACGCGTCGGGCGTGCTCTCGACGGCGCAGCTTTACCGGGTTCACCCGGAGGGGTAGAAGTGGTGTGCGCAGTCAGAAGGGAGGGAGTTCCATGGCAAAGTATGCCTACGATCGCCTGACGTTTCTCGACAACTCGTTCCTCCTCATGGAGGGCGCCAATAGCCCCATGCACGTCGCCGGCACGGCGATGTACGAGACCGGGCCGCTCAGAAACGCAGACGGCGGCATCGACATCGACAAGATCCGCGACTACGTCAACGCGCGCTTGCACCTCATCCCGCGCTACCGGCAACGGCTGGCTTACACGCCGGTGGAAGGGCAACCGGTCTGGGTCGACGACGACCACTTCAACATCCACTACCACGTCCGCCACACCGCGCTGCCCAAGCCCGGCGACGAGCGGCAACTCAAGCGCCTGGCGGCGCGCATCATGTCGCAGCACCTCGACCGTGCCAAACCGTTGTGGGAGATCTGGGTCGTCGAGGGCCTGGCCAACCACGACCAGTTCGCGATGATCAGCAAGATCCACCACTGCATGGTCGACGGTATGTCGAGTGTCGATCTGCTCAATGTGCTCTTGAAGTCGGAGCCCACTGAACACTTCGAGCCGGCGCCGCGCTGGATGCCGCGGCGTGCGCCCACCTCTTGGGAGCTCGCGACGGACGCGCTCCTACGCTATGCGAGTCTGCCGATCGAGATCGGCCGTAACCTGCCGGAGGTCATCCGCGCGGCGCGCGACCCGCGGTCCGACATCCGTGCCCGGCTGCGCGCACTGCGTGACACGCTGAGCACGGGCATCCGCGGCCCGTCCGAGACGCCCTTGAACCAGCGCATCGGCCCGCATCGCCGCTTCGACTGGCTGCTAATGGACCTCAAGGAGGTGAAGGCCGTCAAGAATCGGGTGGGGGGGACGCTGAACGACATTGTCCTGGCGACGGTTGCCGGTGCCGTGCGGCACTTCCTGCAGCGGCGCGGCGTGAGTGTCGACAACCTCGACTTCCGTGTGATGGCGCCGGTGAGCGTGCGCTCGCCGGAAGAGCGCGGCACCATGGGCAACCGTGTCTCCGCCTGGATGGTACCGATGCCGCTCGGCGAACGCGACCCGGTCCGCCGGCTCGACAAGATCAGTGAGACCACGACCCATCTCAAGGAGACGAAGCAGGCGCTGGGTGCGGAGATGTTGACGCAGGTCGCTGACTGGACGCCGTCGACGCTGCTGTCACTCGGTGCGCGCATGGCGACGCGCGCGCTCCCGTTCAATCTCGTGGTTACCAACGTGCCGGGTCCGCAGGTGCCGCTCTACCTGCTGGGCGCCAAAATGCTCGACAACTATGGCTTCATTCCGCTGACCGATTACCTGTGCCTCGGCGTCGTGCTGTTCAGCTACGCCGGCAAGTTGTGCTGGGGCTTCACGGCCGAGTGGGACCTGCTGCCCGACCTGCATGAGTTCGTGTCCGACATCGAGGCGTCGTTTCGCGAGTGGCGCGACGTACCGGAGCGCAGCGCATGGCGTGAACGCGGACGCAAGGTTGCGCACGGCAAGCGTCGGCCGGGCCCAGTGGTTGCCGAGGCTCGGCCGGCGTGAACCGCGACGACGTCAGGCAGCGCTCGCGCTACCGGTGGTTGACGAGGTGCTCGCCTTTTCTGCCGGGCTTTGCGCCGGCGGCGTGTAGTCGATGGAGAACCGCAGGCGCGGAAAACTGCCCGGCAGACGCATGAGATTGGCGACGAAGACACCGGTGGACATGCGATCGAGCCAGGAGGATAAGGGCCAACCCAGGTGCACGTGGACATCGTGGCCTGTGAACTCCTCCTGCAACAGCTCCAGCACAGCGGTGATGCTGCGGAACACGCCCGTGCCCTGCAGCGGGAAGCGAAAGTGATTCTCGGCAACCTTAGGTGGAATCGGCTGGCGCGGGGAGAAGAACGTGATGAACACCGAGCCCTGTTCTTCCCGTGATGCTTCCAGCTCACCCGGCCGGCGGAAGTAGATGTGGAACGGCCCATCGTGCTCGGCGAGGGCCAGGATCATGTCCATGGGGAAGTCGCTGCGTCGCTTCTCCTGCGCTTCAGGGCCATAGCGTCGCGAGAACGGGATGCCTGCCGCCAGCAACACCGCGACGACGCCCGCCCACAGCATGGTGCCGTACGGCTTATGGATGGCCAGATAGATGAAACAGGCGACCAGGATGAACTCCAGACCCAACGTTGCGGCCCGTGAGGTGTAGTAGGCGCGGATGTCCTTGGTGCCGCGGAAATAGCGGTAGATCAACAGGCAGCCGACGTTGATGCAGAAGCTCGCCAGCAAGCCGATGGCGTACATCTCGGCCAGGATCGTTTGCGAGCCCCGCGTGATCAGGATGATCGCGGTGTACATCGCGCCATTGATCAGATGGACGCGATACAGGGATGCGCGGCGGTTGGTGACGATCAGCCAATCGAAACGGTAGCGATGCGCCACGCGTTCGAGCAGCTCGCTCGACGCGACGTAGGCGGTGTTGACCGCCATGATCAGAATGACACTGCCGAACAGGCCGACGATGGCGCCGAACAGATCATTGCCGACCATGCTGGCCCAGTGCGGAATGAGGTCGCCTTCGTGCTCGGCGAAGTTGATCGGCGAGGAGAGCGCCAGCGCCGACACGATCGGCGTGACGATCCCCACGGTCAGTGCCAGGAACCAGTACGCACGCGAGATGTCGCGCCAGTTCTCGACGAGGCCGGCGGTTTGGATTACCGACTCGATGCCCGAGTAGGCTAGCACGCAGCTGGCGACGCCGATGGTGATCGCCTGCACCGCATGCGGCAAGCTGTGGCCGGCGACGTCGGTGATCACCTGCCGGGCACTGCCGAGCATGACGTCCGGACTGGCGTGGTTCATGTGTAGGAGGCCGAGCACGATCAGGTTCACGAACACGAAGGCAGCGGCGACGAAGATGCCGAAGGTGACGCGCGCGTTCTCGTGGATCCCGAGAATGTTCAGCCCACACACCGCCCAGATGATGGCCAGGATCAACACGTACTCGCCGCCCGGCCCAATGGGCAGGAAGGTCGTGCCGTTGATCACCGCGCTCACCGTCGAGATGCACGCGGTGAGGATGTAGTCGACCATGATCGAGGCGACGGCAACGAACGACGCGACCGGCCCCAGCACCAGGTAGGAGAACGAGTACACGCCGCCGCCGCGGAGGTTGTTCTGCTCGAGGATCTGGGCGATCTCCACCATGCGGCTGGAGAGCACACGCATCAGCAGCGAGGTGAAGGCGATGAAGAAGATGGCGGTGAGCCCGATGAACCGATGCGCTTCGGCCGGCGCGTAGAACACCGACGTCAGCTCGTCCATCAGCGTGATGACGCCGATCGTCAGCCAGGTGGCGTACCACTTGCCACCCTTGGCGAACCCGAGGAGTCCCGGCCGCCGCAGCAGCACGGCGAACACGACGGCGAGCCCGACGTTGAGCAGCAGCACGAGGAAATGATTGAAGTCCACGGGACGGAACTAGCCAACGGGGCGCGCGATGCCGGGGCTGGCCACAGGGTTCGCGTGACGAAGTCTCGCCGGCCAGCTACCGTGGCCGCTGCTGGTTTGAATGCGTACCATCATCCCCCAATCCCCCAGGTGGGGGGACCCGCTCATGGCGTGTGCTTAGCGCGAAAGAACGGGGAGAGCCAGAGGGGCCCCTGCGGTCCGCTTGTTCGCGGCTGCGGGGCGCGCGAAGATGTGGCCATGGTGGCCGCAACGCCCACGATCGTGCATGCGGACATGGATGCCTTCTACGCCGCCGTGGAGCAGCGCGACCGCCCTGAGCTGCGCGGCCAGCCGGTGATCGTCGGTGGCGCCAGCCCGCGTGGGGTTGTGCTGACCGCGTCGTACGAGGCGCGGGTGTACGGGGTGCACTCCGCGATGCCCGGTGTGCATGCCCGGCGCCTGTGCCCCCACGGCGTCTTCGTGGCGCCACGGATGCGGCGCTACGCCGAGGTGGCGCGACAGATTCGCGCCGTGTTCGAGGAGTTCACGCCGCTCGTCGAGCCGTTGTCGTTGGATGAGGCCTTCCTCGACGTCAGTGCGTCGCTGCGGCTCTTCGGATCAGCCGAGGTGATCGGGCGGCGGCTCAAGCAGCGCGTGCGTGAGGTGACGGAATTGGCTGTCTCCGTCGGCATAGGCCCCACGAAAATGATCGCCAAGATTGCCAGCGGCCTGTGCAAGCCGGACGGGCTGTTGGAGGTGCCAGCCGAGCAGGCGCAAGCTTTTCTGCGCCCGCTCCCGGTGAGCCAGCTGTGGGGTGTGGGTCCGACGACGCAGGCGGCGTTGGCCCGCGTTGGTATCACAACCATAGGCGCCCTGGCGGACGCCACGCCCGCAACGCTCGAACGCCGCTTCGGCAACCTGGGGACCGTGCTCTCCAGGCTAGCGCACGGCCACGATGGCCGCGTCGTCGAGGCCGGTCGGCAGCGCAAATCGTACGGCGAGGAGCAGACCTTCGATCGCGACCTGCGCGACGGCGAGCGCCTGCGCCGCACCATCACCGCACATGCCGAGGCCGTCGCCCGCCGCCTGCGCGCCGATGGCTGCCGTGGCCGCACCGTTACCCTCAAGCTCAAGCTGGCGCAGCGCATCGCTCCTGGAAAGTATCCCGTGCTTACCCGCCGTGTGACGCTGCCGGCCGCCGTCGACGACGGTAAATCGATCGCCGATGCTGCGCTGGCGCTGTGGCGCGGCGTGCAAGCGGGGAAGACGGTGCGACTGATCGGTGTCTCGGTCAGCGGGATCGAGGGCGACAGCGGGCAGCTGCCACTCTTCGGCGTGCGCGAGGTACAACGGCGTGCTGCTCTCAATGCGGCAGTCGATCAGCTGGCCGCCCGCTTCGGCCGCAACGTCGTGAGCCGAGGCGGCCCCGAGGACTCTTGAGCTGCTGCGCGGCAACGTGGCTGAGCACCTGATAGCCCGCGCGCTGGCAGATCGCGGCCACGCATTCATCAGTGGAATTCAGCGGCGCTCGTTGGAGCAGATTTTTTCAGTCCCAAGGGGCCCGCAAACGCGCTAAGAGATGAATGGTAGGAGATCTCAAGAGAGCGCAGAGCACAGAACTCAGGCATCGACGGCTGGCCGTTCGGTTGGAGGAGGAACCGTTGCGGCCGCCTCTGTCTGAGTTCTGTGCCCTGCGCTCTGTTGTCTGCGCCTTCTTCAGCTACCGCGCCTCGGCGTGGCCGCGGCCCGCGTTTTGCGCCGCTGGCGTCTCACAGCTAAGCTGCGCCCTACTTTCCGAGCGAGGAAAACGCCATGGATGCGCTACGCACACCCGACGATCGCTTCACCAACCTTCCCGACTTCCCGTACGACCCCCACTACCTCGAAGTCGACGGCCTGCGTATCCACTACATCGACGCAGGCCCGCGCGGTGCGGCGCCGGTGCTGCTCCTGCACGGCGAGCCGTCGTGGTCGTATCTCTATCGCACGATGATCCCGGTGATCACTGCCGCCGGCCATCGCGCCGTCGCGCCGGACCTGGTCGGCTTCGGCCGATCCGACAAACCGGTGCGCCGCGAGGACTACACGTATCAGCGTCACGTCGATTGGATGCGTGGGGCAATCGAGCAGCTCGATCTACGCGGCATCACGCTGGTGTGTCAGGACTGGGGCGGCCTCATCGGCCTGCGCCTGGCCGCCGAGCATCCGCAGCGCTTCGCGCGCATCGTGACGGCGAACACGTTCTTGCCCACCGGCGACACGCCGCTGGGTGAAGCGTTCGAGATGTGGAGGAAATTCTCGCAGGAGACGCCCGATTTCCAGGTCGGCGGGATCGTGAATGGTGGTTGCGTCACCGCTCTTCCGGCAGACGTCGTCGCGGCTTACGACGCGCCGTTCCCCGACGATCGCTACAAGGCGGGCGCGCGGCAGTTTCCGACGCTGGTTCCCAACTCGCCGAACGATCCAGCGAGCGCGCCGAACCGCAAGGCGTGGGAGGTGCTGCGACGATGGCAGAAGCCGTTCCTCACCGCCTTCAGCGATTCCGACCCCATCACGCGCGGCGGCGATCATCTCCTCCAAGCAGCCATACCGGGGGCGAAAGGCCAACCGCACACAACGATCGCCGGTGCCGGTCACTTCCTGCAGGAGGACAAGGGAGAAGAGCTCGCCAAGGTGGTCGTCGACTTCATGGCGCGGACGCGATGAGGCTGCGGCTCCCTCATCTGCTCGTGCTGCTGGTCTGCAGTGCTCTGCCCGCGACGGCGGCCGAGCAACTCTACTCCGGCCATGGCATCGCCATGCACGGCGATCTGAAGTACGGAGCCGACTTCAAACATTTTGACTATGTCAACCCGACTGCGCCCAAAGGCGGCGAGCTGAAGCAGGCGGCGTTGGGCACCTTCGACAGCTTCAATCCCTTCATCGTCAAGGGCAACCCAGCGGATGGCATCGGACGGATCTACGATACGCTGCTGGTGCCGTCGGCCGATGAACCGTTCAGCGAGTACGGCCTGCTGGCGGAGAAGATCGAAACACCCGCCGACCGTTCGTGGGTGGCGTTCACCCTGCGCCCGAGTGCCCGCTGGCACGACCAGCGGCCGATCACCGTGGCCGACGTCATCTGGAGCTTCGAGACGTTACGCAGCAAAGGGCAGCCGTTTTACCGCGGCTACTACAGCAGCGTCGCCGCTGTCGAGCAGGTCGGCGAGCGCACCGTCAAGTTCACCTTCAAGTCGGGGGAGAACCGCGAGCTGCCGCTCATCATTGGACAGCTGCCAATCCTTCCCAAGCACTACTGGCAAGGCAAAGACTTCGAGCGCACCACGCTCGATCTGCCCCTGGGCAGCGCCGCCTACAAGGTGGAGAGCTTCGAGCCGGGCCGGCAGGTGACCTATCGGCGCGTCGCCGACTACTGGGCGAAGGACCTGCCGGTCAACGTCGGGCGCGATAACTTCGACGTCGTGCGCTACGATTACTATCGCGATTCGACGGTGGCGTTGCAGGCATTCAAAGCGGGCGAGTACGACTGGCGCCTCGAGGTCTCTGCCAAGGACTGGGCCACGGCCTACGACTTCCCGGCGTTGCACAGCGGCGCCGTGCGCAAGGAGGACATTCCCAACAGCCGACCTGCGGGCATGCAGGCCTTTGCGTACAACACGCGGCGCCCGCTGTTCCAGGATCCGCGCGTGCGCCAGGCGCTGGCGTACGCCTTCGACTTCGAGTGGTCGAACAAGACGCTCTTCTACGGCCAGTACACGCGCACGCGCAGCTACTTCGACAACTCCGAGTTGGCCGCGAAGGGAGTTCCGGGGGCTGCCGAGATCGCGATCCTGGCACCCTATCGCGGCCAGATCCCCGAGGCGGTGTTCACCAGCGAGTACAACCCGCCGCGCAGCGACGGCTCCGGTAACATCCGCGACAATCTGCGACAAGCTGTGAATCTGCTGGGCGAGGCGGGCTGGAAGATCGACGAGAAGACCAAGAAGCTGACGCAGGCTGAGAGTGGCCGCGTGATGGAGTTCGAAATCTTGCTGGTGCAGCCTGAGTTCGAGCGCATCGTCTTGCCCTTCACCAAGAACCTGGAACGCCTTGGCATCAGCGTCGCGGTCCGTACCATCGATACGGCGCAGTACCGGCGCCGCCTCGATGACTTTGACTTCGACATGGTTGTGGGCAGCTGGCCCGAGTCGCTGTCGCCGGGAAACGAGCAGCGTAACTACTGGGGCTCGGAGTTCGCGGGACGCCAGGGAAGCCTGAACCTCATCGGCATCAAGAGCCCGGTCGTCGACGCCCTCATCGAAGCCCTGATCGCCGCGCCGGATCGTGCCGGTCTGGTCGACCGGGTGCATGCCCTCGACCGCGTATTGCAATGGGGCTACTGGGTGATTCCGCAGTGGCACCTCACCTACGACCGCGTCGCCTACTGGGACAAGTTCGGCCGCCCCACAGTCGTCCCGCCTCAGGGTGTACAGCTCGATGCATGGTGGATCGACGCGGCCAAGGCAGCGGCGCTGGAGCGGCGGAAGGGGAGATGAAGAGAGCAGGGATCAGTGATCAGTATCTTGCGTGATAACAG
>Ga0335082_10001870_pt1 | contig 22525 bp, 18 predicted proteins | sample Lox_Sample_41_FD_206718 | JGI IMG/M metagenome (GOLD analysis project Ga0335082, IMG submission 206718) | Soil microbial communities from Loxahatchee National Wildlife Refuge, Florida, United States - Lox_Sample_4.1 | ecosystem: Environmental > Terrestrial > Soil > Wetlands | place: USA...
AACCGGTGAACGTGCCCACTCTGATTGAAGCGGCGCTCGGACATCTGCACAAGGCGCTGGGAGATCGCAAGATCGTAATCCACGCGAGCGAGGATCTGCCGCCCGTGCGGGCGGACCTGGAACTCGCCAAGGACATCCTGGTCCAACTGGTGGATAACGCAAATCTCTATTCGAAAAGAGAGTGCCCCATCACCATAACTGCAGAATTGTCGGGGAATTTTATCTCCATCAGTGTTGCCGACCGCGGGCCGGGAATCGACCCGTTTGAACAAGGGCTCATTTTCGATAAATTTTACCGGGGCAAAGACCAGCGCTACCAGGTCCGCGGGACAGGTATGGGATTGCCCATCGCCAAGGCCATCGTGGCCGCGCACGCAGGAACCATTTCCGTGACCAGCCAGTTGAACGCAGGATCGGTGTTTACGTTCACCCTACCGATTGCGCAGGGGGCGGAAAGGCCATGAGCACTGCAACCATTCTTGTGGTTGACGATGAGCCGCAGATCCGGCGCGTGTTGCGCTCGACGTTGACGTTTCGCGGATACGAGCTCGTGGAATCGTCCACGGGAGAAGAGGCGCTGGAACTTGCGCGCAAGACGAAGCCCGATCTGATTTTATTGGACGTGAACTTGCCGGGTATCTCCGGGATTGAAACGTGCAAAGAGCTACGGCGATTTACGGCGGCGCCCATCATCATGCTCACCGTGCGAAATGCCGAGCGGGACAAAGTGGTGGCATTGGACGCGGGCGCAGACGATTACGTCACCAAACCCTTCGGCATTGAAGAGTTGCTCGCGCGCGTGCGCGCCTCCTTGCGGAGGCACGCGAGTGCTGAAGAGGTACCGGCGTTTCATTCCAGGGACTTCTCCGTGGATTTCGAAAAGCGGCGAGTGACCGTTGGCGGGGAAGTGGTGCACCTGGCGCCCAAGGAATTTGAGGTGTTGCGTCATCTGATAGCACAGCAGGGCAAGCCGGTTTCGCACCGGCGGTTGTTACAGGCCGTGTGGGGACCGGAGTATGGGGAAGAAACGGAAAACCTGCGCGTGGTGATCAATCAATTGCGGAAGAAGATCGAGAAAGATCCAACGCAGCCCAAATACATTTTGACGGAGCCGTGGGTGGGTTACAGGTTCCAGCCGCCCAAGACCGCGACGGCGAAGGCTAGCACACGGGGTTCCCGGTAGCGATTGTTTCGGGTTACTTCGACGCGTCGAGTTCCAGGTTTAATTCCAGAACATTCACACGAGGCTCGCCCAGAACGCCGTAGGTGCGTGGCAGAGTGTGCTTCGCAACGATGGCTCGCAATGCGGTTTCGCTCATACCACGCGCTTTGGCCACGCGCGGCACCTGGAAGTCCGCCGCCGCTGGAGAAATGTTGGGATCCAGCCCGGAACCCGAAGCGGTGACGAGATCCACGGGAATCGGCGTCCCCAGATTTTCCTGCTGGAGCTTGACCACATCGCCTTTTACACGATCAATCAGCGCCTTGTTCGTGGGCGCGAGGTTCGACGGGCCGGACGCACTGGCGTCATAACCGTTGCCCGCATTCGAAGGCCTCGAATGAAAGTACTTGTCGGCCGTGAATGCTTGGCCGATCAATTCCGAGCCGACAATCTGCCCATTCTTCCGGATCAGGCTGCCATCGGCTTGCTTGGGAAACAGGAAGTGGCTCAGGCCCGTCATCCCCAGGGGATACAGCAGGCCAAAAATCACGGTGGTGATCAGTGTGAAGCGTATCGCGACGATGAGTTCTTTGTTCATTGTTGCCTCTAAGCCAGATGCAACCAGGAAATCAGAATGTCGATGAGCTTGATTCCCAGGAATGGCGCAATCACTCCTCCCAAGCCGTAGACCAGCAGGTTTCGCCGCAGCAGATACGCGGCACCGAGCGGGCGGTATGGCACGCCGCGCAGCGCCAGGGGAATCAGTGCGATGATGATCAGCGCATTAAAAATGACCGCCGAGAGAATAGCGGATTCCGGCGTGCGCAGTTTCATGATGTTGAGCGTGTTGAGTAGCGGGAACGTGCCGGCAAACATTGCGGGGATGATGGCGAAATATTTGGCGACGTCGTTGGCCACGGAGAAGGTAGTGAGCGAACCACGGGTGATCAGGAGCTGCTTTCCGATCTCCACGATTTCGATGAGTTTGGTGGGATTGGAATCCAGGTCCACCATATTGCCGGCTTCTTTCGCGGCTTGCGTGCCGGAGTTCATGGCCACGCCAACGTCGGCTTGCGCGAGCGCAGGGGCGTCGTTGGTCCCGTCGCCGGTCATGGCCACGAGTTTCCCCTTGCCTTGCTCGTGACGGATCAGCGCCATTTTGTCTTCCGGCTTGGCTTCCGCCAGGAAATCGTCCACACCGGCCTGGCGAGCGATGGCGGCGGCGGTGAGCGGGTTATCGCCGGTGATCATCATGGTGCGGATGCCCATGGCGCGCAGATGATCGAAGCGTTCGCGAATGCCGCCCTTCACGATATCGGTGAGTTCGATCGTGCCGTAAACACGGAAATTGACCGTAACGAGCAACGGCGTGCCGCCGCTGTTGGACACGCGAGTCACCTCTCCCAGGACTTCCGGCGCCACCACCTGGCCTTTCTCCGCGATATATTTCTTGATCGCTTCGGGGGCGCCCTTGCGGATTTCGCGGTCGTCCATGTCCACGCCAGACATGCGGGTTTGCGCGGAGAAGGGGATAAACGTCGGATTGTGCGGAGCGAGTTCGCGGCCGCGGAGTCCGTATTTTTCCTTCGCGAGCACGACGATGGAACGCCCTTCCGGAGTTTCGTCTGCAAACGATGCGAGTTGCGCGGCGTTGGCAAGTTCCGCTTCGCTGACGCCGGGAGCCGCGTGGAAAGCAGAAGCTTCGCGATTGCCCAGTGTGATGGTGCCGGTTTTGTCGAGAAGCAGCACGTCCACGTCGCCGGCTGCTTCCACGGCGCGGCCGGACATGGCGATGACGTTGCGCTGAATCAGGCGGTCCATGCCCGCGATGCCGATGGCGGAGAGCAGGCCACCGATGGTCGTGGGAATCAGGCAAACCAGCAGCGAGATCAGCGCGAAAACGCTCTGCGGCGATCCGGAATAGATCGCGAAGGGCTGCAGCGTCACGACGGCAAGCAGAAAGATAATGGTCAAGCCGGCGAGAAGAATGTTCAGCGCGATTTCGTTGGGCGTTTTCTGCCGGGAAGCGCCTTCGACAAGGCTGATCATGCGATCCAGAAACGTCTCGCCGGGATTCGAAGTGATGCGTACCTTGACTTCGTCGGAAAGCACCCGCGTGCCGCCAGTGACCGCGGAGCGATCGCCGCCCGATTCGCGAATGACGGGTGCGGATTCACCGGTAATTGCCGATTCATCCACGCTGGCCACGCCTTCGATGACTTCGCCGTCACCGGGGATGAATTCACCCGCAGCGACCAGCACGATATCCCCCGAACGAAGCGTGGAACTCGCGACGATCTTGATAGTGCCGTCTGTGCACAGCTTCCGTGCCTCGGTTTCGGCTCGCGCCTTGCGCAGGGTTTCGGCTTGCGCCTTGCCGCGCCCCTCAGCCATGGCTTCCGCGAAATTTGCGAAAAGAACCGTGAACCAAAGCCAGAGGGTGATTTGCAGGCCAAACCAGAAATGGCCGCGGTGCGCAAAGAGGTCAAGCAGCAGAACCACAAAGGTAACGACGGCGCCGACTTCCACGACGAACATGACCGAATTCTTGATCATGAGCCGCGGGTCGAGCTTCCAGAAGGAATCACGAATGGCGTGCCGAAGAATTTTCGGGTCGCCCAAAGAACTGCTTTTTGCTGGACTAATCGTCGTCATATTTCCTCAAAAGGTCGTTCCCGCATTCATCATCAAATGTTCGAGAATCGGGCCAAGGCTCAATGAAGGGAAAAAGGTCAGCGCACCGACAATCAGGATCACCGAGACCAGAAGCACGGTGAACAGCGGCCCCGTCACCGGGAAAGTGCCAAGCGATTCGGGGACATGCTTCTTGGCGGCAAGATTTCCGGCGATAGCCAGAATCGGAATCACCATGAAAAATCGGCCCAGGAGCATGGCCATGGCCATCGTCGAGTTGTACCACAGGGTGTTCGCGTTAATGCCGCCGAACGCGGACCCGTTGTTGCCCGTGCCGGAGCTATAGGCGTAAAGAACCTGCGACAGACCATGCGGGCCGGGATTCGTGATGCCGGCGAGGCCCGCTTTGGTAACGATAGCCACTGCCGAAAAGATGAGAATTGTCAGCGAGCAGACAAGAATCGCAAGCACCGCCATTTTTACGTCGAACGATTCAATTTTCTTTCCTAGGTACTCTGGCGTACGCCCGACCATCAATCCCGCAATGAACACGGACAAGATCACAAATACGATCATTCCGTACATGCCGGAGCCGACGCCGCCGAAAATAATTTCGCCCAACATGATGTTGATGAGCGGCACCATCCCGGCGATGGGCGTCAGTGAATCGTGCGCATTGTTCACCGCCCCGCAGCTGGCATCTGTAGTAATGGTCGTGAACAAAGCGGAGTTTGCAATGCCGAACCGTACTTCCTTGCCTTCCATGTTTCCGCCGGATTGCGTGTCCGACGCGGTCTGATCGGTTCCCTTCAGCAGCGGATTGCCGTGGGACTCCGCCACGTACGCGACCAGAACGCCTGCGAGAAAGAGCACTGCCATTGCGCCCCACACGGCCCAACCATGCTTTGCGGATCCGGTCATGCGCCCCAAGGTGTAAGTCAGGCCCGAAGGAATCGCGAAGATCATCAGGATCTGCAGGAAATTGCTAAGCGGCGTTGGATTCTCGAAGGGATGCGCGCTGTTGGCATTGAAAAATCCCCCGCCATTCGTGCCGAGCATCTTGATGACTTCCTGCGAAGCCGCGGGGCCTTGCGCGATCGTCTGCAAGGTGACGGTCTGCGGTGTAGTACTCCCGCTAGCGGCTGGCTGTTGCACAACTTGCGGCTCGACGAGCGTCGCCTGCGTGTACGCTTTCAGGTTCTGAATCACGCCTTGCGAGACCAGCGCGAGCCCGCCGATGATGCATAGGGGTAGAAGGACCCAAAGGAGACAGCGGGTAGCATCCACCCAGAAGTTTCCAATCGTTTTGGATTCTTTCCTGGCCACGCCGCGAATGACAGCTATGGCCAGTGCGATTCCTACGGCCGCGGAGAGGAAATTGTGATACGCAAGCCCGGCCATTTGCGTGAAATAACTCATCGTCGATTCGGGAACGTAGGACTGCCAGTTGGTGTTCGTGGTGAAGGAAACCGCGGTGTTCCACGCCAGATCCGGCGCCACGTTGGCGAGTTTCTGCGGATTCCAGGGCAGCCACTGCTGCGTGCGCTCGATGACGTAGGTAAGCAGCAGGGAAACGCCGCTGAACAGCAGCATGGCGACGCCGTAAGCCTTCCAGTCTTGTTCCCTTGTTTCGTCCACCCCGCAGGCGCGGTAGATCAAGCGCTCCACAGGCCGCAGCGCGGGGTCAAGGAAGGTTTTCTTGCGCTCGAAGACGCGGAACATGAAAAGGCCCATCGGCTTGGTGAGCAGCAGAAGCACACCAAGGTACAGAAAGATCTGAAACCAGCCGTTGCTTGTCATGGTCAGAACTTCTCCGGCTTCAGTAGCGCATAGAAGAGATAGACGCAAAGCAGAATGGCAATACCGATCAACAAGATGTTTCCCAACATGGCTTTAAGCTCTCACTTAAGGCGCTCGCAAGCGCGCAGATAAAGGATGCTCAGAACAAAGAACACAATCGTAGCTACCGCAAAAACCACATCACGCATAGTTCACTCCTGGCGACATTCTATCCTCCTCGAAACGTCCTAAGAAAAGGGTGAGTGGCACATTAAGGAACCGTAAGCGCCGGCAAGAGACCCCCAGGCGGGTTGCTTGTTCCTAATGCTGGAATTATGGGAAACTCGAGAATCACTTCGCTCATGGCCGACCACGCTGCCGCTGCTTCCCCGCGATCCGTCCTAGTGGCCAAGGCTCGCACGGAATGGGCTTTTTTGCACAGCGGGTTCGTGCTGATCGGCGTCACGATGACCATGCTGGGGCCGGTCCTGCCTTATTTTATGCATCGTTGGATGGTGACGGACGGCCAGGCGGGCTTGTTCTTTTCGGCGTCATACTCCGCCAGCTTCGTTGGGACCCTGCTGACCAGCACCCTGCTTCCACGTTTTGGTTTTTCCAGGGTCATTAGTGCGGGCTACTTTTGCTATGTACTGGGAGTGGCCCTGTTGGGAGTCGGCCCATGGTATTTCTCGACGATTTGCGTAGCCATCTATGGCCTCGGGTATGGGCTGACGAATCCGTCCGTCAACCTTCGCGCCACGCAATTACCCTCCTCTAATGTGGCCGCGGCCGTCAGCCTGTTGAATTTTTCGTGGGGAATTGGCGCAACGCTTTCTCCCTTTCTGGTCGCTTTTTTCCTGGGTCACCTGGGTTTTCGCAGCCTGACGACAGTCCTCGCCGTCGGTTTTACGGTCATTTGCCTCGCACATTTTTCCAGGAAGGAGCAGGCGCCCGCGGCCGCAGTGGCAAAGCCAAAACGAACTTTTCGAGTTTGGAAAGCGCGTTTGCAAACGACGCCATGGATCTCCCTGGCTCTTCTGTTTTTCTTATATGTAGGAATTGAGGTTTCCGTTGGCGGATGGGTAGCGCTGGATGAAAAGCGCATGGCCAGCATCACAACGTCCAGCTTGGCGGCTGCGCCTGCCTCCTTCTATGGTTTTCTGCTGCTGGGACGATTCCTGGTGCCCTGGATGTTGAAATCCGTCACGCAGCAAACGCTCTGTGTCAGAGGCCTGGTTCTAGTTGCCGTCGGAGTTTCCTTCGTTGCCATGGCGCATAGCCGCCCCCTCCTCTATACCGGTGCGCTGCTGGCGGGATTTGGCTGCGCTCCGCAGTATCCGATCTTTGTCACCTGGCTGGCGTCACTTTTTAAGGATGATTCGACCTGGCTGGGAGCGCTCTTTTTCGGATCGGCGGGATTGGGAAGCGCTCTGATACCTTGGCTCGTCGGCGTGGTCGCCTCGCAAACGCATTCCTTGCGGTTTGGATTTCTCCTTCCTCTGGTTTCCGCGCTTGGGATGATTCCGTGTGCATTGCGGGCGTGTCCAAAACGCAGCGTGACTGCCAGCGCCTCTGCAGCGTGAACTGCGCCGAAGCTGTCCCCCATACCTCTCATTTTGCAAATCTCCAACATGAAAAAAGGCCTCCGACCATAACGATCGGAGGCCTTTTTTGAATGCTCCGGAATGCGTTACCGCTCGATGGTTACCGCCTCCTCCAACTTGAACGTGATTCTCTGTTCCGCCGAGAATTGCACATTCTTGCCGCCAGTTGCCCCGGAAGCCGCAAGTCCTCCACCTCCGCCGACGGCCGCGCCGATTGCCGCTCCTTTGCCGCCGCCCGCCAGTCCACCAATGAGCGCGCCCGCTGCGGCAGCGCCACCAGTGACGACGGCCGTACGCTTGCCTTTGCCCTTTTCCGTCCCCCCGTAGGTGCTGGAAGCGACCATATAACCCTTGCCACGCACCTCTAAGCGGGTCAGCTTGACGGCCAGGGTCGCCTCACCCTTGAAGGTCCCTTGCTTCTTGGCATTCACGACCGTTCCGGTGACGCCTGAACCCTTCGGGATGGCGACCTCGTTGTCCACAAGAATATCGGCAGCCACGCTGCCCTGCCATTCGTCGCCCGGTTTGGCCTCTCGGGAATTAATCGTCGAGGAAAGAATCACCGGTATTTCCGTGCCCGCCGGAACAACAAACGGCTTCGGTGGCGGCGGAGGAGGGGTAGGAGTCGCGGCCTGCTGAGAGCCGGCTGGGCCATTTTCCGTTGTCGCATTGCTCGAATTCTCGTTCTTTCCGCAGCCGGCTCCGAGTCCAAGCACGGCCGCCAGTGCGAACACTGCCCATTTCTTGTTCATGAAATTCCCTCACTTTGGTGTGCGTACGAATTCAATCCTGCCGCAAGGGTGGTTCAATTTTTGTTTGGATTTCCGCTGGGCGTTGCGGCTTTCAACCCGAATACTATCACTTCTTCCGACGTGTGAGTAGCGCAGGTCGTGCGACAATCCTGGCGGGAATTGCTCTAACGCAACCGCCCCATTACAATTTTCCCCATGATGCCTGAAGCTCGAGTTGCGGTGCCGCTCTCCCTCGAAGAGGCTTCGCGAATTGCGAAGGAACTTTACGGCCTGACTGGGACCGTCCGTGCGCTGCCCGGCGAGTATGATGACAATTTCCACCTGATCACCACCGATGTTCGCCAATTTGTTTTGAAAGTAATGCACCCAGCGCGCGAGGAGTCGTTCGTGGATATGCAGGCACGGGCGCTGAAGTTCCTTTCTGAACGCGCGCCGCATTTGTCGCTGCCTCGTGTGATTACAACAGTGCAAGGCGCACTGTTTACCCGCTTTGCGCTGGAGGACGGTGGCTCCCGGCTCGTATGGATGCTGACATTTTTGCCAGGCGCCACTCTGGCGGAGACGCAACCCCATACTCCTCAACTGTTGGCTTCGCTGGGCCGCTTGCTCGGGGAGATGGACCTGGCGCTGGTGGATTTTTCCCATCCCGCGGCGAGGCGCTTTCTGAAGTGGGATCTTTCCCGGTCGAATTGGGCACGCGATTATCTGGGTTGCATTGCGGATCCCGATCGCCGGGCTTTGGCCAAAAAGTTCCTGAACTCGTTCGAAGAAGAAGCCGTTCCACGATTCCCCCACCTCCGGCGCAGCGTCATCTATGGAGATGCCAACGATCACAATGCGCTTGTGGATGTGCAATCGCAGCGCGTGGTCTCGGTGATCGATTTTGGCGACAGCCACGAAGGATTTCGCGTGGCGGAGGTCGCCGTAGCAGCCGCCTACGCCATTTTTGGCAAGGAAGACGCGCTGGCGGCCGCGGGCGCGGTCCTTGCCGGCTATCAGGAGGTTTTGCCGCTCAAAGAAGACGAAATCGCCGCGTTGTTTCCGCTGATCGGTGCGCGCCTGGCGGTCAGCGTGATCAACTCTGCGCACCGCAAATCGCTGGTTCCTGATGAACCCTATGTGACCGTGTCGGAGGCTCCCGCATGGTCGGCGCTCGAGCGATTGGCGCAGATTTCCAGTGCCGCCGCGCATGAATATTTTCGGGGCTTGGCGAGCAAAGTGTCGGCTGCAATCGGAAAGGGCATCGCGAAGGGAACAAGCGTGAATCAGGCGCAGAAACTCTCGTATGAAGACGCGCTCGCTGCTCGCAAGAGGCTGCTGGGAGGCAATCTTTCCCTCTCTTACGAAAGGCCGCTGAAGATTGTGCGCGGTTTTATGCAGTACCTCTATGACGAGACAGGCCGCGCGTACCTGGACGTCTACAACAACGTGCCGCTGGTGGGCCACTCGCATCCTCGCGTGGTGGGTGCGATCCAGGAACAGGTGGCGCTGCTCAATACCAACACGCGCTATCTGCACGACAACATCTTGAAGTACGCCGAACGGTTAGCGGCGTTGCTGCCTGAGCCGCTGCGCGTCTGCTATTTCGTGAATTCGGGAAGCGAGGCGAATGAACTGGCGCTGCGGCTGGCGCGCGCCCACACTGGCCGGGAAGACGTCGTCGTCCTTGAACACGCCTATCACGGGCACACGAACACGTTGATTGATGTGAGTCCTTACAAATTCAATGGCCCCGGCGGGCGCGGGCGGAAACCGTGGGTGCACGTAGCGCCGTTGCCGGACGATTATCGAGGTTTGTATCGTCGCGGCGAGCCGGAGCTGGGCAAGAAATACGCTGCGCATGTCGGTGAAATCCTGGAGGCCTGCAAGAAGGAGGGGCACCCGGCGGCGGCGTATCTGGCGGAGACGCTGCCCAGCGTGGGTGGGCAGATTGTCTTTCCGCCAAATTATTTGGCGGAAACTTACCGGCACGTGCGCGCGGCCGGCGCCGTGTGCATCGCCGATGAAGTACAGGTCGGCTTCGGCCGGCTGGGCACGCATTTCTGGGGTTTCGAGAGCCAGGGTGTTGTGCCGGACATCGCCGTCTTTGGCAAGCCCATCGGGAACGCCTTTCCCCTGGCCGCGGTGGTCACCACGCGGGAAATTGCTGCCTCATTCGCGAATGGCATGGAATTCTTCAGCACCTTCGGGGGAAATCCGGTAGCTTGCGCCGCAGGGCTCGCGGTGCTCGACGTCTTGCGCGACGAGCACTTGCAGCAAAACGCCCTCAACGTCGGTGCGAAATGGACGAGTGACCTGCGATCGCTGCAGGCCAGATATACTTTGATCGGCGATGTGCGCGGTTCAGGGCTTTTTCTTGGGGTCGATCTGGTCACGGATCGAGAAACGCGTGCGCCGGCCCCGCGCCAGGCGTCGTATGTCGTCAACCGGCTGCGCGAGGAGGGCATCCTCGCGGGCACCGATGGCCCCCATCACAACGTCATCAAACTCCGCCCGCCGCTTTGCTTCAAGAACGAGGATGCAGAGCGCTTTACAAATACCTTGAGTGCAATTTTGGGTGAACAGCCCGCAGTTCCCTCGGCATAGCCTTCCCTCATCGCGCCCTTGAAAATAGCATCCCTACGGCTCCAAGTGCTTGATGACTGCTATCTGGAGAAGTCGAGTTCGACTTCGTCGACGTAGCACCAGCCCCAGGTTTCACCTGGCTCGATGGAGCGCATGATGGGGTGCTTGCTGCGATGGAAATGCTTGGTGGCGTGCTTGTTTTTGGACGAGTCGCAGCAGCCAACGTGGCCGCATTCCAGGCACAGACGGAGATGCACCCAGGTGTCGCCCATTTTCAGGCACTCTTCACATCCTTGCGTGTGCGGACTGACTTTGTGGATATGACTCAAATGTGTGCAAGCGGCCATCGATTGTCTCCCGTCGGAATGGTGTTTTCTGTTTAGAAGACGCAGCGGGCCAGCCAGTTACATAATTTGTTGCAACACAATGCTTTCGAATCGATCTAGGGCTTCTTGAGCTTCCCGGACTTTTCCTTCTCCGAAGGCGGGTAGCTTTTGAAGCCATCGACGATATCATCGTCGGCCTTCTTCCAATCCTTTTCGGGGTCGAGCAGCTTGCGCGACACATAGAGGCGCCAGGCAAGCGATTTCGCTTTCGCATCGATTAGATCGATGATCAGGTTGTTGACCCTGTTGTTGGAAGTCGTGACCGAATTATAGACGTTGCCCCAGGCGCCGCTGGTGTACGAGCTGTAAGGCGCCCAGTTGCCCATCACATCCACATTCACCTGGCTTTCCGGGGTCACCCAGTAGCGGATGACCAGATCCGGATTTTGGCCGGGAGCAACTTCGTGCAGACCCTTCTTATCCAGTTCGCGCTGCACGTTCTTGTGAATACGCGTGTAGATGAAATCGGGGTCCAGCTGCAACATGACCAGATTTCCCACGCCCCCGATGAAGGCATAAGTCTTAAACTTTGAGAAGTCCAGGCTGGAATCAAAATCGACGGTGGCTTTGGCGGCGATGGACGGAGCAACGCCGAGCAGGAGGAGAACGGTCAGAGCCACGGAGCGAAGAGATATGCGTCGTTCTGGGCGGACGCTAACTTTTCCCTGCATGACACTCCTTACGATTGGATCGGAGCGAAAAGATTTCGCATCAAGGGTAGTTTAGGCCAATCGAGCGGAGTTTGGCGAGAGTTCCGAGCAACTTGTTTCGAAAACCGGTGGATCTAGAGCGCTATTCGCCTTCCTGGTCCGGGGGTTCGTTGTTGAACAAGCGCGCCAGTTCCGCATGTTCCATGACGACGGCGGGGTCCCTCTGAATGGCGTCGAAGTACTGTTTTTGAAAGCCGTCACCGGTTTCGGTCGGAGCAAAAAGTTTGCGTGCCAGGGAGATGGGCACGTGAGCATCGGCTTCGGTCACGCCTTGGTCGCTTGCCAGGGTTTCGTCAATGCGCACCACGAATTCAGAGATATTGTGCAGCCAGGCGAATTGTGGGTCATCCACCACCAGGCGAAACAATTCGCCGGCGTTGACGGCGCCGTGGAGTTTCTCGTAGTCGCGGCGTTCCATCTCCAGGAGTGTCTTGTGCAAGCGGAGCAGCGCCTGGCGCAAAGCGACCAGCTTTTGCCTGGCCGGGGTGTCGCGGCCGTCGCCATGATTTGTATACGGATCTTTGGGTTGAGCCAAGAATTTTGCTCCTCCACTATTTTGCGACAGTTCGCAGCGGCTTGCTAGTTGGGCGCAGCGCCCTTCTCGTGAACATGCAAATTGTCGCTCACACTGGAAACACCCGAAACGCCGGCGGCGCGTGAACCCGCAAGCTTCTTGTCGTTCTCGTTGTCCACGTTTCCTTCGAGAGCGACGGTCCCTTGCTTCACAATGATATGGATGGAGGGAACGTCAGAAACGGCATAGCGTTGCAGCACAGAATCCTCAAAAATGGCACGGTAGACCGAGCGGCGGAGATCATCGTCGGTGGAAGATTTGGGAAGCACCTGAATGAAATTGGAGACTTCGGTCACGCCCTCGATACTACCGATGGCGTGCTCTGCATCGCTGCGTAGATGCGGGCGCAAGACGTAACCCGTGAGGGTGACTTTGTGGCCATCGAGAGTGAACGAGATGTAGTCAAAGACCGAATAGTAGGAAAGCACCTGGAGTTGGTGGTGGATCTCATGCGCCAGCGTATCTTCCTCGGGCTTCGCTGCGGATTTTCTCGCCTGGTTGGCGGCGGCTCGGGGAGTCTTCATGGATGCCATTCCAGCGCATGCGAGAATGGATAAGAAACCAACGAGTTTCCAGTGCGTGCTTGCGGACATGTCTTTCAGCTTAGCAAAAGGAATTCCGCGCTGTTCACAATGTTTCGATTCCTGCACCAAATGGGTTGGAATTCATCATAAAGCCCGGAGCTAGTGTTAGCATACGCTTGAGCTTCACACCCTGCGGCATCGTGCAGGGCAAGAGACTACTGAGTACGGAGCCTTCGTGTTAGCCATAGCCCATCGTGGAGCTTCAGGATACGCACCGGAAAATACGCTGGCGGCATTCCGCCGCGCCATTTCCCAGGGCGTGACCTTCATCGAAACCGATCTGCATCTCACGCGCGACGCACATTTCGTGGCCATCCACGATGAAACCGTGGACCGGACTACCGGAGGTCGTGGTGCCGTCAATCACATGACCTTGGCGGAAATTCGCCGTCTGGATGCCGGTTCCTGGTTTGCCAGCGAATTTATAGGCGAGCGCGTGCCGACGCTCATGGAAGTCTTGGAATTTTCGCGCAAGCACGATGTTGTTTTTTACCTGGAACTGAAGCCCAGCGGATTTTGGGGTGGAGAGCACGCGCTGATCAGCAATCTCCGCGAGTCCGGGGAGATTCCCCGCGTCGTGGTGATCTCCTTCGATCCGGGAATTCTGGCGGGATTGCGGAAGATTGAGCCCACGCTGATGACGGGCCTGTTGTACGACGGGCAAATCGAAGATCCGTTCGGGAAGGCGCAGGAAATTGGGGCGCGGCAATTGGCCGTGAAGGGCACTCTGGTAACGCCGAACTTCCTGAAGGAAGCCCACAAGCGCGATCTTCAGGTGGTTTGCTGGACGGTCAATTCACCAACGCACATGCGCATGCTGGAGGCGGCGGGGGTGGACGGCATCATGTCCGATTATCCGGACCGCCTGTTGGAGACACTGAAGAAATAGCGCGATAGATGGCGCAGAATTGCTGCACGCTGAGCTGTTCCGCGCGCGCATCCTCCCGGAGTCTTGATTCCTTCAACAACGCGCGAATTTGATCCGGCACCGCGAGAGTACGGAGATTGTTCGCCAAAGTCTTGCGCTTCTGGCCAAAACACGTCTTTACGAATTCCAGGAAGTCCTGCGGCACGCGGATTCCCGATTGTGCGCCCGCGCCGGGGAGTCGCAGCGTCACGAGCGCTGAAGCCACCTCCGGCGGCGGCCGGAACGCGCCGGGCGGAATCTTGAACACAAATTCCGGCCTGGAATAGAACTGAGTCGCGACGGAGAGATAGCCATAGAGCTTCGTGCTCGGGCGCGCGGTCAGCCGTAGCGCGACTTCGAGTTGAATGACAATGTGAATCTCGTCAATCTGATTCGCAAACGAAAAGAAGTGATGAAGAATGGGCGAGGTGATGTAGTAGGGAAGATTGCCGTAAAGGTGGATGCGGCGACCCGCGGCAAGAGCTCTCAGATCGGTCTCAAGCACGTCTCCTGGCACAATCGTCAAATTGGGATGCTTCTCCGCCAGTCGCTTCAGGCGTTCGATCAAGGGCGGGTCGAGTTCGACGGCGTACACCGGAGCCCCGGCGCGCACCAGATGTTCGGTCATTTCGCCGTGGCCGGCACCCACTTCGATCCAGCAGTAGTTCTCCGCCGCAACCGAAGGGCGCTCCATCCCATGTGGAGACACTCGAATGGCCCGCGCGATTTTCTCGCGCCAGCCTGGATCCCCCAGGAAATGTTGTCCCAGTTTTTGTCGGGCCATGGAGTTTCGTTCTGCCAGTTTAACAGCAGTGCGGGGGAAAGCAGGGAAAGAGGGTGATCGAAAACGTCGAGAGGAATTACCCTTCCGGCGCTAGAAAAAGCTCGCCACCTGCCGGTAGAGAAAGCCAGCAGGTGACGAGAGTTTAGCCCCAACGAGATTTCAACGAATTCGCGCGCTACCAGATGTCCATGGAGCGTGCGTCATGGTCAAAGTCGTCGTAAACCGGCTCGCCGGTGTTCGGGTCGAGGATCAGTTTCCGGCGGAATTCCGGCTTGCCGAAATTGAACATGTTGTTCAGGGAGCCAGCAAGGACATCATAAGAACCGCCACCGATGCGCCCCAGGTTCCAGTTGTCCTCAATGAAGCGCAGGATAGATGATTGATCGGTCACGGAACTGTCCACGAAGTTGGCCTTCGCCCAGGGGGAGATCACCAACAGAGGGAGGCGCGGGCCGTAGCCACAACGGCCCTGAATTGGGTTACCGTTGCCATCCTTCAGCGGCGTGCCGTTGCCGCATTTGCCCACACCGTTGAAGTTGTCGCCGTTCTGCGACTGGTTCGAGGAAGTCACCGCCGAGGAGTTGAGAATCGGGCCTATCTGGTGGTCGTACCAACCGTCGGAATCGTCATAAGAAATGATGATCGCCGTGCTGTCCCAGAACGGCGATTGCTGAATCGCGTTGATCGTGCTGACGAGGAAACCCTGCTCCAGCAGGGGATCAGAGTAGCCAGCATGGCCGTCCGCGTACGCCGGAGCCTTGATGAAGCTAACCGCAGCCAAGTTTCCGGCCTTCAACGCATCGAAGAAGTCGTGCAGGTCGTATTCGTGCTTGGAAGCGGTATCCGCGCTGGTGCCATAGAGAGCAGGGCCAACATTGGGGCGCGCGTGAGTGGCGTTGAGTGTGCTCGCCCAATACTGGAAGAACGCATGATGCGGAATGTAGTCCGCCGTGGGACCGTTGTTCGCCGGCGTTGCCGGACTGCTGCGCTTGCATCCGCTGGTTCCGTTCGCGTTCGTGGCCGTTAGGTCGAACCCCCCCATGAAACTGCCCCAGCTAATGCCCCTGGCGTTCAGCAGGTCGGCGATGCTCTGACCGCCCATCTGGATGGTGGTGGTGGAGGAGCACATGTCGCCCGTCGGATCGAGGTCGCCATCAATCGTGCCTGTCTGCCCGACCGTGTTTACGATCTTCGGCGAGCTCGTGGCACCGGACAGCGTGGCGGGATAGGTGTTGCCGGCAACAAGATTTAGCACGCCGGGGGTCGATGGGCCAAAGGTAGTGCCATAGGAATTGTCGCTCATGGCGAAAACCTGCGCGTAGTTCCACAGCGCAGTGACGGTGTTCCCGTCGAAGTAGCCCATCACCAGATCGCCGCCTGGGTGTCCGTAAGAGAAGCTCACGTCGCAAAAAGCGCTCTCGCTGACGCCAACGGTCTCCGGGAATTTGTCCATCAGCCCCATGTCAAAGGCAGACTGCTCGGCGCCGTAGTTATGGTTCTGATCGCAGGTCGAAGCCTGGCTGCGGTCCAGGCGGAAAGGGTTTGCGGAGTTGGGATTATTGTTCAACAGGCTGGGTGTCAATCCATTGACCGACGGGGTGGAAAAGAGGAATCCATTCCGGGGATAAAACGCTGGCTCGCCGCCGGGATTTGTCGCGTTCGGATAAGTTGCAAAATAGTGGTCGAACGAAACGTTCTCTTGAAAGATGACGACAACGTGCTTGATCGGTGTTGCGGTCGGGGCACCGGAGGAGTTCCGCCCGTTGTTGGGCTGGCCGGCAAGGACGACGCCGGGTGCTGCAACGGCCAGATTTGAGGCCAGCAGCAAGGCGGCAAGCCAGCGGGAATACTTGCGAATCATGTGTTCTCCTTATCAGCGTGAGTGCTCCAGATCCATATCAGCGTTCGCGCGGCAAGGAGAAGTTGAGAAGTGGAGTCGAGGCTGAACAAAGCGCATACGAATCTGTGCCCGAGGATTAGAACATGGGCCGTATTTCACATACGTTACGGAATTGCGAATCAGTGTTTATGAAAACCGTATGCGCCGTACGGCACCAATAGCAGCGAATTATCCTTTCCACTCTGGACAGTGGTTTAGTACGTAGGTAACTGCATCGTTCTCGTATGAGGCTCCATACCTATGTCCCCTGCTGACACATCGGTGGGGAATGAGGTTGACGCTACCGCAAGCCTCCGATAGCGTAGAAATTTCGTGCCAACCCCATGCGGATACTCTTTGCAGCCTCCGAAGCCTTGCCCTACGCCAAGACCGGCGGCCTCGCCGACGTGATCGAGGCACTCCCTCGTGCACTCGTAAAGCTCGGTCATGAGGTAGCCGTTTTCCTCCCGCGCTATCGCGACGTTAAGGTGAATTCCGTGGTCATGCCGAGCATGACCATCCCACAAGGCACGCGGCTGCGCTTTCCCGCTATTGCGAGCGGCTCCGTGCATCGTGGTGTGCGCTACTTTTTCCTGGATGATCCCGGCTATTTCGATCGCGACGGCATTTACGGGGAGAGAAATCACGACTACCTCGACAACGCCGAACGGTTCACGGAATTCTCGCGCGCTGCGATCGAACTGGCTAAACACATCTGGACACCGGACGTCTTTCACTGCAACGACTGGCAGACGGCCATGGTGCCTGCGCTCCTGCGCTCATCTTATGGCGATGATACGGTGGTCAAGGATATCCCTGTAGTTTTCACTATCCACAATATCGGCTACCACGGCGTCTTTCCGCGCGATGCATTGGATCGCGCCGGCATTCCGCCGGCGATCTACCATCCGGGCGGCATTGAGTTCTTTGGGAATCTGAACTTCTTGAAGGGTGGACTGATCTATTCGGACTTTCTGACCACGGTAAGCCGGAAGTACGCGCAGGAGATTCAGACCCCGGAGTTCGGATTCGGTCTCGACGGCGTGATTCGCTCGCGGGCAGACCGCCTGGTGGGCATCTTGAACGGCGTGGATTATTCCGCATGGAGCCCTGAAAAGGACAAACTGATACCCGCCAAGTACTCGGCGATCAACATGGAAGGCAAGAAAGCCTGCAAAGCGAGACTCTTGGAAGAATTCCAGTTGCTGCGGGATAACATGCACCGCCCGGTGATCGGAATTGTCTCGCGATTTGCCGATCAAAAAGGTTTCGATTTGATTGCCGCCATCGCACGGGACTTGATGCACGAAGATATCGTGTTGTCCGTCGTGGGAACCGGCGATCGGCGCTACGAGGAGATGTTCCGCGCGCTTTCTGCGGACTTTCCGGGTCGCGTCGGCGTGAAGGTGGTATACGACAATGCGCTGGCTCATCTGGTCGAGGCGGGTTCTGATATTTTCCTCATGCCGTCGCGTTACGAACCGTGCGGCCTGAACCAAATCTACAGTCTGCGCTACGGAACCGTTCCGGTTGTGCGGGCAACCGGCGGGCTCGACGACACCATCGAAGCCTTCGATCTGGAGCACGGCACGGGCACGGGCTTCAAGTTCTACGAATACTCCGGCGGAGCGTTGCTCCACGTTATCCGCCAGGCTTTGCACTATTTTGCCGACGACCGCATTTGGAGGCGCATCCAATTGAACGGGATGGCTAAAGATTTTTCCTGGAACACCTCGGCGGCGGAATATGCGAAACTATATGAAGCTGCCAGAGCAGCACGAAACCAAAAGTCGGTTCCGACATCTAACTAAAGATAGAAAGTCGCTGCCTCCGGGCAGCTTATAGAGGATACAAAGGTTATGGCTGAGAATATTCTTGCGGTAAATGACGGAAATTTCGATAGCGAAGTGCTGACGGCCAGCAAGTCGCAGCCCGTCATGGTCGATTTCTGGGCGGAGTGGTGCCGCCCCTGCCACATGCTGGCGCCCACGGTTGCCGAGATTGCGCAGGATTATGCGGGCAAGCTGAAGGTAACCAAGCTCAATGTGGATGAAGCGATGAATTCCTCCACGCGCTATGGTATTCGCGGCATCCCCACACTGCTTGTCTTCAAGGACGGCCAAGTCGTCGAGCAGATTGTCGGCGCGGTTCCCAAGGAGCAGATCACCAAGGCCTTGGAACGCCACCTCGGCTAATTGCGGAGCTCACTAGAATTTCCTGGTCTCAGGCGACGGCCCGCACAAGCGGGCCGTCATCATTTTTGGATGATACGTTTGACGGGTATCATGGGATGGTCTCGATAGGCACGGCGTATGCCGTGGCGAATGCGACGTAGAGAGAAAAACGCGCTAGCCCCTGAGGGCGGTTCCGTCCCTTTAGGAGCGGACGTGAAATGGAACCGGAAGTGAAAGAAATTGTCCGCTGCCATTGGGCTAAAAATCTGCTCAACATTCCTTATCATGATGAGGAATGGGGCGTGCCTGTCCACGACGAATTTGTCTGGTTCGAATTCCTGATCCTCGAAGGCGCCCAAGCCGGCCTGAGCTGGGACACGATCTTGAAAAAGCGCGAGCGATATCGCCAGCTCTTCTGCGCCTTCAATCCTGAAAAAGTCGCGCGGTTCGATGCGAAGAAAGTGAAGCAGTTGCTGGGCGACCCGGGCATCATCCGCAACCGCCTGAAAATCAATGCTGCCATTTCCAACGCGAATGCATTTCTCAAAGTGCAGGACGAATTCGGCGGATTCGGCGCCTACGCCTGGAAGTTTGTTGGCGGCGCCCCGATACACAACAAATGGAAATCCCACCGCCAGGTCCCGGCCGTCACGCCGCTGGCCACAACCTTCAGCAAGGATCTGCAGAAGCGCGGGTTTCGCTTCGTCGGGCCCACTATCATTTACGCATTCATGCAGGCCACCGGTCTTGTCAACGACCACCTCGTAGGTTGCTTCCGCTACAAGACCCTCGCCCGAAGCTAGTTGCGAGCGGTCCCTTCCTTTGCTAAGTTAAGGACAGAGCGGGCGTCGTACAATGGCAGTATAGAAGCTTCCCAAGCTTCGGACGTGGGTTCGATTCCCATCGCCCGCTCCAACTAAGCTACTGAATCCACTCACCTGAATCCCCCGATTTGGGCGCATCTGGGCGCAAAATCTCGCCCACTTTGTCCACTGCCTCGCGCTGCGCGTCTCCAATTACGTGCCCGTAAACGCCCAACGTGATCCGTGCATCGGAGTGGCGCATCTGCTCTTTCGTCACCGTCGCAGGGGCGCCGACATCCATCAGCAAGCTCGCGTGTGCGTGCCGGAATGCGTGCATGCCCCCGCGAGGAAGTTTCAATCTGTCAAGCACCGGCCAGAGACCGTACTCGACAACCTTGTTGGCCGCGTATGGCCGCCCGTTTCGGTTGAGGAAGAGAAAGCCTTCCGGATTTGCCTTCCACGTCGCCAGGTATTCCGACAGGAGTGCGAGCAACGCTTCCGGCATCACCACGTCCGCACGGCTTGACTTGCTCTTGAGCGTTTGCACCCGGCCGTACCATGCCGAACGCTGCACGTGAATCAGCCGGTGAGCGAAGTCGAGATCGTCTTTCTGCAACGCCACAACCTCGCCGACACGTAACCCGGTCATCGCCGCAATCGCGAACATCGTCCGGTACGGTTGCGGAGCAACGGCAATCATCCTCCGCACATCGTCTGCGCTGTACAAGCGGGTCTGCTTCCTGAGTTCCTCCGTCGGTAGCGCCAACTCGCGCATCACGACCGGCTGGCAGAGGTAGCCCCACTTCTTCGCAGTTGCGATCATCGAGCTGAGCGTGCTCAAAACGTTGACCACCGTCTTCCGGGAAACCCGTTGCGAAAGTCGGGTCACGAAGTTCTGCTGCGCCTGCCCCGTGAATTCTTCGAGCCGAACTTCACCGAGCCACGGCCGAATGTAGGTCCGCAGATGCGATTCCGCGGCCTTGATACTCGACGGTTTTTTATGCGCCAGCACTTCACGCTCCCACACTTTGGCAAATTGTCCAATCGTCGCGAATCTCCCGGGCCGATAATCAACTGCGTTCACCTTTGCCAGAAACGGCTCGAACGCCCGATGTGCGTTCTTGAGCGTCTTGAGTTCTGCGACCGGTCCTAGAACGACCGATCGCTCAACCCGGCGAATAGTCCCGTCCGGATCGATCACATCTTCCCGGTAACGTCCTATGTAGACCTTTTGATGTTTTCCACGAGTGAAGATCCTCCCAGTTTGAAATCTGCGCCTTGCCATCGAGCCCCCAATTGCGGACTCGACTGCCCTGGCTTGCACACTAGACTCAGGCGTCAAGTAGGGCAACGGTTTTTTTCGTTGTCAGCAAGAACGGATTGGAGAATCGACGCCATTTCCTTCGGGTCACCGCGGAAAAATCAAGTGATTTTGTCCTTTCCAAAGCCAGGCCGCACGGAATGGAGTTGCGAAATCGACCGCACAGTCGGGGTTTTTCCACAGCTGCGGATGTCGGTTCTCTTGACGATAGAAGGGCAAGGATCTTCTGGTGGAGATGATGGCGGGCTTCCTGGAGAAGAGAGAAAGTCTCTTTTTTCTTTTACTTGCACTGATTTTCGACACCGCCAACACCGCCAAGTCCGCCAACACCGCCACATCCGTCACTCCTGGGGAGGTGGCGGTCATGCCAGCACCCAGTGCCAAAGTCCATTGTGCTTAACCGACCGCACGGAGCAGTCTTTCTTCACGCGCTCCAATGTTCGCCAGGAAAAACCCACTACCTTGGCTGCTTCTATGATTTCTGGGACAGCTTTTTCTTTTCCCGTTGAAAGGAGCTCGAGCAACCATGCTTCTGCATCCGCTCTACGCGCGCCTCGCTCCTTGCGTTCGCGTCGGTTAGCACCCAAAACGGAGTTGGCGTCGAGAGTGATTGCCCCCTGCTGCCAGTGAATCCTGGGGACCGCCCCAGTCGCTTCGATTCGGTAGGCCAATCCGTTGCCGAGCGGTGCGAGATTATTTTTGACCGCAACCATCACGCGCGTTTCTGGCGCGTCGGGGTCTTCGCCAAAACCCCACACCACGCGCGCGGCGGCAACAAAACCAATGCTCCCCGATACCCGTAATAATGCGGGCGTGTCGCTTTTTTTCAGGTGCATTACTCCGAGAACAGCAACTTTGCGCTGTGAAGCCAACTCAGCGAGAGGCGCGAGGACCCGCCGAATCTCTGCGTCGCGATGTGTGTCGACTTGTCCCATATACGCGCTCACGGGATCAATCACCAGAAGTTGCGTGTCTCTTAGTTTTGCAATCGCTTCATCTAGCTTTTCTATATCCCTCTCCAAGCTGAAAATGGATTGCCCTGTCCCGCCATCGGCGAGGGTGACGCGCACCGCTTTCACGCGGTGGACCCGCGAGCAGTCAGCGCCGGCGCCGTCGAGCCTCGGCCGAATCGTATCGGCAGCGTCATCTTCGGCACTCAAAAAAATTGTGTCGGCCCGACTGCAGAGCGCTCCATCAGGAAAAGGGGTGCCGCGGGAAAGGCGCGCGGCTACGTCAACGGTAATGAGGGACTTGCCCTTGCCGGGGTCACCCGCGAAGATGGTCAATTTGCCACGGGGAATGCGTCCAGTCCACAACCATCGCACAGATTCCGCCTGGACGTCGGCGAACGATTCGAGTGTTACTTCTGCGCTCGTTTCTTGCGGCCGATGATTCGAAAAGCCTGGGGGTTTTGCGCTGACATAATCGGCGAGGCGTTGGATTTCATCCGCATCGAGAGGGGGAACGCAAAGCCGCTCATTGGCGCTGTGCAGTTCCCCCAACACGACTTCGCGCGACAATCCACGGGCTCGCAAGGCACCCGCGATAGACAGCATGGTTTTGTGCCGCTTGCCCTGAGGAATCGTATCTGCACCCGCACTCTGTGTTATCGCAACGGGCGGCGCGAGCAATTCAAGCGGCGCAGATGCCCACGGAATATCTTTAATCACCTGGTACGGTTGTCCAGTCTGATGATGGAGAGAAGGAGGTGCGATCACATACCCCCCATCGCCGCGCGTATCCAATTGCGGAGCTAGAACGCCAGCGCTGCATTTGCTTTTCACATTTTCCGGCTGTCGAAACCAAAGTTGAAAACGGCCAGGCCGCGTTTGTACCGTCCGGGTTTCCGGCAAATTCATTCTCGCGATCGCGCGCGCGCCTTCTGGGCCATCCACATCGATGACAAA
>Ga0335082_10001871_pt1 | contig 22523 bp, 19 predicted proteins | sample Lox_Sample_41_FD_206718 | JGI IMG/M metagenome (GOLD analysis project Ga0335082, IMG submission 206718) | Soil microbial communities from Loxahatchee National Wildlife Refuge, Florida, United States - Lox_Sample_4.1 | ecosystem: Environmental > Terrestrial > Soil > Wetlands | place: USA...
GCCTGCTTGCGCTCGGTGATGTCCTGCATGGTGCCCACCAGCTGCACCGGCCGGCCGGTCTCGTCACGCACCACTTCGGCCCGCTCGTGGACGTAGCGCACCGACCCGTCCGGGAGGCGGATGCGGTGGTCCAGAGCGAACGGGCGCCATCCAGCGACCGCGTCATCGACCATCGCGAGCAGCCCGGCCACGTCGTCGGGGTGGACCATCTCCAGCCACTTCGCGCGGGTGACCTCGAACCGGGCGGGATCCCGCCCGGTCAGGCGGAACATCTGCTCGGACCAGGTGAGCGTATTGCGCAAGAGGTCCCGTTCCCAGCTCCCCAGGTTGCCGACCTGTTGCGCCATGCGCAGGCGTTGTTCCCGCTCTCGCAGCGCCTGCTCGGCGCGCTTCTGCTCGCTCAGATCGCGCATGATGGTGGACAGGTACTCCACCGGCCCGCTCGTGGAGCGATGCGCGATGATGAGCTGCGACACGGGGATTTCACCGCCCCCGGCGGGTCGTAGTGCCGTTTCTCCGGCCCACAAGCCGGTCCGCAGAGCGCTGGGAATGCCCACTCCGGTGACCAGCTGGAGCGCGTGCGGAGGGTGCAGCTGCGAGATGTGCAGCCGCGTGACGTCCTGCCCGGGGGCGATGCCGAACAGCCGGCGCGCCGCCAGGTTCAGGTACAGGATGCGCCCGTCGAGATCGGCCGAGCCGATGAAGTCCGCGGCTTCGTCCAGGATCGCCTGCACGCGCGCCCGCTCGGCTTCCGCCTGTAGGCGCTCGAGTTCTGCGCCCGCGCGGCCGGCAAGGATGGCAAGCGCAGCTTGGACATGCGCGGACTCCTCCAGCGGCGCGTCGTGCGTGACGGCGAGCACGCCGAGTGCGCGGCCCGAAGTCGCAGCCAGACGCACGCCGACATAGCTCTCGGCCTGCATCTCGCGCAGCCGTGCGTCCTCCGGGAACCTGCGCTGAACCTCGCTCGCATACGTGGCACCGCCGGCGTCCAGGACCTCGGCGCACGGTGTGCCGGCGGCGGCATACTCGAAGTTCCCGGCGATCTCTGTCTGGGCGCAGACTGCGATCGCTCTCAAGCGCAGGGGGGCGCCGTCGACCAGTTCCGCGACGAATGCGTACCGCGCGCCGAGCGCCGCCGCCAGCTCGCGCACCAGAGAGCGGAAGAAGTCCTCTCCTAATGTAGTCGACGTCCCGGCCACCACGGCCCGGATCGTCCGCTCCGTCTGCCGCCGCTCCGTCACGTCGCGTACGAACACCGATACGCCCACCACGTCGCCCTCGGCGTCCACGATTGGGTTGTACAGCTCGTCGAGGTAGTGCGCGCGCCCATCGGTAGCGTGAAACACGCTCTCCATCCGCATGCGCTGGCCGGTGAGCACCTGCGAGAGCAGATGACGCACCTCTTCCTGGCGCTCGGGCGCTACGAGGCGCGTGGCCTCCATTCCGATGGCCGGCTCGAACCCCAGGTGCTGGAGTACCGCTCGCCGCAACGACTCGTTGACCATGGTGATCCGCAAGTCGCGATCGATGGCTACGATGCCGTCATCGGTCGTCTCGACCACCGACGACAGTAGCGCCTGGCTGCGACGCGCGGCGTCTGCGTCGGCTCGACCTCGCTTCAGCCGATACAGGAGCGCCCCCGTCAGAGCCGCCGCAACGGTGAGGATCGCGATCGGGAGGAGCACGGCACGCGAGAGCGCAAGCGCGCTGTCCGCAGAGATGTCGAGCATGACGATCAGACTCGCGCGCCCGTATGCGCGCAGACGCGTTCCGCGGTGTGGGATACGATGTGGTTCAGCCCTGCGCGGCCTCGATCGCGGCAGGCCACGCCCGGAGCGGCGGCGCTCGCCGGGGTCGTGGCATCGCAGCCAGCGCGGCGTGGCGCGTCCGGAACTGGCGCGCTTGCCCTCGGCGGCAGCGCTGGCAACGCGCCGATCACTGGCCCGTCAAGTCCCCTCTCGGACGGTCTCCGCCGGCCGCTGTGCCGATGGAAAGGCTGCCTGGTATTCTGCCGCATCGTCCTGGCGCGCTGAACACTCCCTGGTCGGTCCACCCGGCCGGGGCGCCCCAACGGGGGAGGCCCGGGCACGAAGCTCGGTTGGACGTCATCGACATTTAGCCCCGATGCGCTCGCTTCTGCAAGAGGAATCTCCCGGTCCAGGCACCTCCCCGATGGTCAAGCGCTGTGGCTGGGCCGCAGCCGGAGCCCTCGAGATCGCATATCACGATCACGAATGGGGCGTCCCGGTTCACGAAGATCGTCGCCTGTTCGAGTTCCTCGTCCTGGAGGGGGCGCAGGCGGGGCTGAGCTGGTCCACGATACTCAGGAAACGCGACGCTTACCGGCGCGCCTTCGATGGGTTCGACCCCGCACTGGTCGTGCGGTACGATAGCCGCCGGCGCCGGGCGCTGCTCGCCAACGAGGGCATCGTCCGCAACCGCCTCAAGATCGAGTCCGCGATCACCAACGCCGCCGCGTTTCTCGAGGTGCAGCGGGAATACGGCAGCTTCGATGCCTACCTCTGGCGGTTCGTGGACGGGCGACCGGTGCAGAACGCTTGGACCGCGGCCCGGCACGTGCCGGCGAGCACGGGGCAGTCGGATGCGCTGAGCAAGGACCTCAAGCGAAGGGGGTTTCGTTTCGTGGGGACGACCATCTGCTATGCCTTCATGCAGGCCGTTGGCATGGTCAATGATCACACCGTGGACTGCTTCCGCTGGCGCGAGGTCAAGCGCCTGGCCGGAAGGCCCGGGCGATGATCCGGCATCGGTGCGCGTGATCCGGAAGGAGTGCATGGAAGAGTTCGAACGCAACTACCTGCCCGAGCCCTCGGCGCCGCGCGCGTGGGCGCTGGCCCAGGCGTCGCGGCTGTTGCCGCCGGCGGGGACTCACCCGCGCTCTACTGCCGTGTACCGGCACGGCACGCTGCTGCTCAAGCTGTTCGCGCCACGTGGCATCGATCCACAGCAACCGCACACGCAGGATGAGCTGTACATCGTCGCTCGAGGGCAAGGGACGTTTGTCAACGGCGACACCCGACACCCGTTCGGCGCCGGGGATGCGCTGTTCGTACCCGCGGGAGTGACACACCGGTTCGAGGACTTCAGCGACGATCTGCTTCTGTGGGTCGTGTTCTACGGGCCCGCAGGCGGCGAGAGAGCGCGAGGAGACGGCCGCGATGGCTAGTACCCAGCCGCACTACGATTTCGGCGGCGGGCACCATGCGGTGCCATCGGGTCCAGCCGCTCCCGCCGACCGCGTTCTGAGGCGATCGTGAGCGCGCCGCCGCAGTGGCCCGCCGAGCTTTATGACGTGCTCAAGCGGAGCGACGTGCGTCAAGTCGGGTATGTTCCCGACGCCGGCCACGCGCAGCTGATCGATCTATGCCGCTCGGATCCGCAGATGCGCGCGGTGGCGCTGACCACGGAAGAGGAAGGCATCGGGCTTGCGACCGGCGCCTGGCTGGGCGGCCAGCGCTCGACCCTGTTGATGCAAAGCAGCGGCGTGGGCAATTGCGTGAACCAGCTCTCGCTCATCCGGACCTGCCGCATCCCGCTCCTCGTGTTGGTCACGATGCGTGGCGAGTTCGCCGAGTTCAATCCTTGGCAGGTCCCGATGGGCTCCATCACGGAGCAAGCGCTCCATCTATGTGGCGTCCTCACCTATCGCGCGGACCGCGGCGACGAGGTTGCGGAGTTGACGCAGGCCGCCGCGGATCTGGCCTACAACGGCGATCTGGCCGTGGCGGTCTTGCTCTCGCAGCGCTTGATCGGCAGGAAGCAATGGGTCAAGTGACGCCCGACAACGCGCGGGACGCCGACGGATCGCCCGAGCCGCTGCTGAGGCGGCGGGAGGTCGTGCGCGAGCTACTGAAGGATCGCGGCGATCTGTTGGTCGTCACCGGGCTCGGGTCGGCCTGCTACGACACCGCGGCGGCCGGCGACCATCCGCACAACTTCTACCTCTGGGGGGCAATGGGAAGCGCTGGCATGGTGGGCTTGGGGCTCGCGCTCGCACAGCCGCAGCGGCGCGTGCTCGTGATCACAGGCGATGGAGAAATCCTGATGGGCCTGGGATCGCTGGCCACCATCGGCATGCAGCGCCCGAGAAATCTCGCCGTGGCGGTGCTCGACAACGGGCATTACGCCGAGACGGGGATGCAGCGCAGCCATACCAACTATGGCACCAGCCTGCAGGCCGTCGCCACCGGCTGCGGGATCGGTACGGCGCTGGAGATCCGCACGATGCAGCACGTCGAGGCGCTGCGCGCACTGCTCCATCGCGGTGCCGGCCCTGTGTTCGCCTCCATCCGTGTCTCGCCGGAAGAGGACCCGCGCGTTCTCCCTCCCCGGGACGGCGTGTTTCTCAAGCTGCGGTTCCGCAGGCAGCTCGGGTTCGAGCCGGAGTGACCAGGCGCAGACGGAACATCTGCCACGCCCCCGGAGCGGACGGGGCTTTATAAGCGAGGTCACCGGTTACCGATGGCTCTTCCCCCGGCGGCGTGGCGGCCTGGGCTTGGGACGGCTCGGATCGCCTCCCAGCTCCGCGGCCACGAAAGTGCCGCCTTGGTACAGCTCCACATTCGGGTCCTCGCTATCCCGGTGCTTGGCGAGGATCTCGGCGGCGAAGAGCTCACTATCGTCCACAGGTCGATACCCCAGCCTGAGGGCGTTCGCGTTGTCGTACCACGCGCGGCGATTGTTGGAGATGCCATAGACGATCTCGAACCGGATATCCGGGTGGTCGATGCCGATCGAGACCAGCTGTGCCAGGTCGCGCGGGCTGATCCAGATCGACAAACGGCGCTTGTCGGCCGGCCGGAGCGCCACGTTGCCGATGCGCATGTTGAACACCTCCAGCCCGTACTTGTCCGCGTATAAGCTGCCCAGCGCCTCGCCGAACGCCTTGGACACGCCGTAGCGGCTGTCGGGCTTCGGGTAGACGCGGTGATCGATGGTCTGGTCCCGCCGGTAATATCCGACGGCGTGATTGGAGCTGGCGAACAGCACCCGCTTGACGCCATTGCGCCGCGCAGCCTCGAACGCGTTGTAGGTCCCGCGGATGTTTGCCCGCAAGATCGTCTCCCAGTCGCCCTCCACCGCCCATGCGCCGAGGTGCAAGACGGCGTCGACTCCTTTGGTCGCGCGTAGCATGTCCGAGAGCTTCGCCACGTCACCGCCGATGAAGCTCTCTCCCGCTTTCAGGGACTTGACCGGCTTCAGGTCGGATAACCGCAGCGCATACTTGCCTGCCAGCTCGCGGCGCAGATGCGTAGCGACGCCACCCGCGGCTCCCGTGATCAGGACCGTCTTCTTGCCCGCAGCCGCGGGCTGCGCCCGACTTGGGCCGGAGTGGCTCCGCTTCATTCGACCGGCTCCACCTTCAGCAACACGCGCCGGGCGGTGGTCCTTGCATCGCGGCTTCGGGCCGCCAGCTGTCCCTCGCTGCGATCCGCGCTTTGCATGGAGCCCCCGATCTCCAACCACTCGCCGAGGCGGCCCGAAACGGTCGTCCCGACGTGCTGCACCCCGATCGCACCGGTGTTCGGGTTGCGCAGCCGGTCACGGGCGGTGCTGATCTCCAGCGTCACGTGATCTCCGCTCACATGCGGCGTCACATAGAAGCCGGTGTTGGCGTCGACGTACTCGCTGCTCTGCATCGTCTGCATCGCTCCCGGGGTATGGACGATCTGTGTCGTCAACAACGGGAACGAGTGTCCGACCTGGATGAACGCAGAGTTGCCCTCGAGCACCTGTACGGTCTGGGTCACCTCGTTGTCGCGCGCGGCGCGGCTGGTGACCGCGTGCGCATCCGCCTCGACATCCCCGCTGTGTACGCTGACGGCAGGTGCGCGGTTCGCGCGTCGCGGCGACGACATCGACACGTGCCCATCGTCGTCGACATCCGCGCTGCCGGATACGGATGCCGACTCGCCGGCGAGATCCGCCGACGACGTCTGGCGCACGGAGATCTGCAGCCGTTTGGGCGCGGAGTCCAGTGCGGCCAATGCTTGCTTGAGCTCCGTCAGGTTCGACGGCGTCGTGCGCACGATCAGGCGGTTGTTCATGCCGGTGAGCGTCCCGCCCGGCGCCAGCAAGGGACGCAGCACGGGGATCAGCTCGTCGGCCTGCCGATAGCCGAGCGTGATCACTTCCAACACCTGCTGCTCGGCGTGAACGCCCGGTGCAACCAGCAGTGGCAATAGCAACACAAGTATCCAAAGTCGTCGATTCATCCGTAGTCCCCCGCTCTACCTACGCTTCACCCTTCACGCTCTACCCTTCACTCCTTCGCTCCGAATCCAGCTCCCGTGCGAGCTCCGCGCGGCCATCGACGGGCGCCGCTCCAGGCGCGCCAACGGATCCTGCCGGTAGAAGTACCCGAGCTGCTCGTAAACCGCGGGGTACTCTGATCGCACGACATCGGGCAGCTCGAAGAACGCTTCGCTGAAGACTGCGAAAAACTCGCCCGGGCTTTCCGACGCGTACGGATCGATGATCGTGTCCTCGCCCGCGTCGACCCGGGCGCAGAAGTCTTGGTACGCAGCGGTGAACGCGCCGACCCACGCCTGCCTGCTCATGTCCCGATGCAGCGGCGGGAACCCGTTGGCTGCGCCGTTCAACATGTCGAGCTTGTGTGCGAATTCGTGGATCACCACGTTCACGCCGTCGGGATATTCGGTCTTCGCTACATCCTCCCAGGACAGGATCACGGGGCCGCGCAACCACGCCTCCCCGGAGTAGGGCTGGTCGCCTTGGTGCACCACCCCCATTTCGTCCGTGTACTGGTGGCGTGGAACGAACTGGGCCGGATACAGCAGCACCTCGCGCCAGCCGCGGTAGTAGTCCAGGCCCAGGTTGAGGATCAGCATGCAGGCCTGCGCCGCCACATGGATGCGCATCAACTCGGTGAGCGCAAGGCCGTGGGCAGCCGAGAACTGCTTCTCGTGCAGAAACAGGATGGTGAGCTCGCGCAGGCGCTCCCGCTCGTCCGCCGACAGGACGCGTGTGAACTCGAGACGGCGCAGCGTGCGCGCCCAGGTGGGCTCGTCCAGCTGCGCGCGCGCCAGCACACGGCTGCGTCGCCATCGCCTGAGCGTGCCGAACATCGGTCGTCCCGCAGCGCCCCCCGCTCAGCCCGCCTGGCCCGGCAGGGTGGAGGGATCCGGTTCCGCCAGCCCCTGCTCCAGCCGAGCAACGCTGTCGAGCTGCTCCAGCTCCACGCGCTCGATCTGCAGGAACCGATGCGCGATCTTGTCGCTGGTGATGCGCACCTCCTGGGCATCCTCGTGCGCCTGCCGGATGTGATCGGCGAGTTTCCGCATGCGTTGATCGAAGCGCCCGAACTCCTTGCCCAGTTTGGCCAGCTCGTCCTTGATGATGTGGACCTGGCGCCGCGTCTCCACGTCCTTGAGCACGGCGCGCGCCGTGTTGAGCACGGCCATCATCGTGGTGGGCGATACGATCCACACCCGTCGCTGCATGGCGAAATCCACGATCTCGGAATGGTAGGCGTGGATCTCGGCGAACACGGCCTCCGCGGGCACGAACATCACTGCGCCGTCCGAGGTCTCGCCGGGGAGGATGTACTTGCGGCTGATGTCCTCCACGTGCTTGCGCAGATCGGCGCGGAACTGCCGCTGCGCTTGCTGGCGGTCCGCCTCCGAGAGCCCGCTATCGAACATGCGGTGATAGTTCTCGAGCGGAAACTTGGAGTCGACCGCGACCATCCCGGTGGGCTCGGGCAGCAGGAGCGCGCAGTCGGCCCTCGCTCCGGTGGACAGCGTGTGCTGGAACGCGTAAGCCGACGGCGGCAGCAGGTTTCGCACCAGCGCCTCGAGCTGGACCTCCCCGAATGCCCCGCGCGAACGTTTGTCGCCCAGCAGCTCCTGCAGGCTGACGACGTTGCTGGTCAGTCCGTCGATCTTCTTTTGCGCCTCGTCGATCGTGGCCAGGCGCGCCATCACGTTGGCGAAAGTCTCGTTGGTCTTCTTGAACCCCTCCTCGAGGCGCTCGTCGACCCGGCCGCTGATCTGCTCCAGGCGCGTGTCAGTGGTCTTGGTAAGCGACTCGATCGTGTTGGCAAGCTGCTGGGAGATGTTGCGCAGCGTGGTCTGGATCAGCTCCTGGTCGGCACGAGCCTGTTCGGCCAGGCGCTCCAGCACGCGCGTGAGCAGCTCGGCGCGCAGCTCGTCGTGCTTCTGCCGCATCTCCGCGGCCAAGGTCGTGAGGCGCTGCGTCAGCGTCTCCCTGTTCGCGGATAACTCCTCGGTCTGCGACAGCTGCAGCACGAGCAACGCATCGCGCGTCTGCTTCAGGTCTTGCGCGAGAGCGCCGCGCAGCCGTTCGGTGACCTCCGCCTGGTTGGCGGCCACCCGATCGCCGAGCGTGTTCAAGCCGCTGTTGAGGTCCTTGATCATCGCCAGGTGCTTGTCGTCCAGCACGCGCCCCAGCTCGCCGGGAAGGTCCTCTTGCCGGCGCACGACGGCTCCAAGCCGGAACACGGTCCAGAGCACGGCGATGAGCGCGACCGCCGTGAGCAGAGCGGTGAAGATCCCGAGGTAACTCAGTTCCATCGCTCGGAGTATACGCCGCCCCCCGGGAGGTCAGCGCGGACGCAGTGGGGCGAGGCGCGAAGAACCGCAGGTGAAAAGGTGAAGAGGTGAAAAGGTGAAGGCTGAAGACTGAAGACTGAAGGGTGAACGGCGAAGCGGCGCCCCGGGCGGGACGCAACCCGCGCTACTGCTCGGTCGCCACTATCTCCGCACGCGATGCGCGCCGTCTCTGCTGCTCGGTCAGGAAGCGCTTGCGGACGCGGATCGACTTCGGCGTAATCTCCACCAGCTCGTCGTCGGCGATGAACTCGACGGCAGACTCGAGCGTGAGCTGGATCGGCGGGGTAAGCAGCACGTTCTCGTCCTTCCCCGCGGCGCGGATGTTGGTGAGCTTCTTCGCGCGTACCGGGTTGACCACCAGATCGTTGTCCCGGGTGTGGATGCCGACGACCATGCCCTCGTAGACGGGGTCTCCCGGGCTGACGAACATGCGGCCGCGCGGCTCCAGCTTGAACAGAGCATACGCCACCGCCTCGCCTTCTTCCGCCGACACCAACACGCCGTTGCGCCGCTCCGGCATATCGGGCTTCGCAGGGCCGTAGTCGTCGAAGACATGGCTGAGGATCCCGGTGCCGCGCGTGACGTTGAGAAATTCGGTCTGAAATCCGATCAGGCCGCGTGCCGGGATCCGGTACTCGAGGCGCACCCGCCCTCGGCCGTCGGGCTGCATGTTGCTCAGCTCGCCGCGGCGCTGGCCCAGCGCCTCCATCACCGCTCCCTGATGCTGCTCGGCCAGATCGACCGTCAACAACTCGTACGGCTCGGACCGGACTCCTTGGATGTCCCGCATCAGCACGCGCGGCCGCGAGACGGCCAGCTCGTAGCCCTCGCGCCGCATGTTCTCGAGCAGGATCGTCAGATGCAGCTCGCCGCGGCCGGACACCAGGAACACGTCTGCATCCGCCGTGTCCTCCACGCGCAGCGCTACGTTCGACAGCGTCTCACGACACAACCGCTCGCGCAGTTGGCGGCTGGTGACGAACTTGCCTTCCCGGCCCGCAAACGGCGAGGTGTTGACCTGAAAGTTCATGGAGAGCGTGGGCTCGTCCACCGCGAGCAGCGGGAGCGGCTCGGGATGCTCGGGATCGACCAGCGTGCAACCGATGGTCAGGTCCTCGATGCCCTGCAGCAGGACGATATCGCCCGCCTCGGCCGTGGCCTGTGCAACACGCTCTAACCCTGCGAAGCCGTAAATCTGCCCCACCTTGGCGGGCTTGGGCGCGGCAGGCCCGGCGAAGATCAGCACGGACTGGCCTGCCGTCAGCCGTCCCCGTGCGATACGCCCGATTCCGATGCGCCCGACATAGCTCGAGTAGTCCAACGCGCTGATCTGGAGCTGTAGCGGCGCGTCCTTGTCGCCGGTTGGCGCCGGGACACGCTGGAGGATGGTCTCGAACAGAGGCTGCATGTCCGTGCCGGGGTGGGATCGGTCCAGGGACGCATAGCCCCGCAGCGCGGAGGCATACACGACGGGAAAATCGAGCTGCTGCTCGTCCGCGCCGAGCTTGTCGAAAAGGTCGAACGTCTGGTTCACCACCCAGTCCGGGCGCGCCTCCGGGCGGTCGATCTTGTTCACCACGACGATCGGCTTGAGCCCTCTCGCCAGGGCCTTGCGGGTGACGAAGCGGGTCTGCGGCATGGGCCCTTCGACCGCATCGACCAGCACCAGCACACCATCCACCATCGATAGCGCGCGCTCCACCTCGCCGCCGAAATCGCGATGACCGGGGGTGTCAACGATGTTGATATGCACCCCGCGGTATTCCAGCGCCGCGTTCTTGGCCAGGATCGTGATGCCCCGCTCGCGCTCCAGGTCGTTGCTGTCCATGACGCGCTCTTCCAGGTGCTGGTGCGCGGCGAACACACCGGCCTGGCGCAGCAGCTTGTCGACCAGAGTGGTCTTGCCGTGGTCGACGTGGGCGATGATCGCGATGTTCCGGACCGGTCTTTGCATGCGGATTAGGCGGTGTGTAAAAGGGGCGCGGATTCTACCATGCCCGATCCGTCGGGAGAGGGCGGACGAAAGGAATCTGCAACGTTTCGCCGACGCTATAGGATGCAGAAGACGTGCCGATAACCACTCTTGCTCCCAAGTTGGCGATCCCGGCGCGCAGGAGCCTCGTGACGACGGACAGGCTCGTGGACGCCGGCCTGCGCGTCCCCGAGTCTTTTCTGGCCCAGGCCCCAGCCCTGCTGGCCCGCGAGAGTGGACGCATCAGCGCCCGCTGGCACCACGCAGGAGCGCCCAGCGACCTCACGCTGTCCAGCCACTTCCAGCCCATCCTGAGCCTCGCGCACAGCCGCACCGTAGGGTATGAGGCTCTGATGCGCGCGCGCACGCCGGCCGGCGAGCAGATCAACCCCCTGGATGTGTTCGCGCGGGCGACGGACTTCGCGAGCGCGCTGCAGCTTGACCGGTTGTCGCGCACAGTCCACTTCGAGAACTTTGTTCAAAACACCGCGCAGCTCGGCTGGCTGTTCCTGAACACCCACCCGCGCGTGTTCGTCGAAGGCATGCGTCATGGCGACTCGCTCGCGGACTGGTTCCTCCAATATGGGTTGTCCCCGGCGCAGGTCGTGTTGGAGGTGCTGGAGCACGCCGTCACCGACGAGGTGCTGCTGCGCGAGGCGGTCGCGTTCTACCGCGATCTCGGTTGCATGATCGCGATCGACGATTTCGGTGCGGGACACTCCAACTTCAATCGCGTCTGGAGCCTGAGACCGGAGATCGTGAAGCTGGATCGCTGCATCGTGGCGCTCGCGGCCACCGATCAGAGCCTCCGGCGAACGATGCCGGTGCTGGTGTCGCTGCTGCACGAGGCGGGCTCGATGGTGCTGATCGAAGGTATCGAGACCGAGGACGAGGCCATGATGGCGATGGATGCGGACGCCGACTTCGTTCAGGGGAACTATTTCGCGCAGCCTTCGGAGCGCCTGCCGGCCGGTGAATCCTTCGACGGCATGTTCGAGCACCTGTGGACCGGGTTCCGCCAAACCGTCGACCGCGAGGCGGCGGCTTACCGCGAGCAGATCCTCCCCTACATGAATGCCTTGGGCCACTGCGCGAGCTTGGTCCAATCCGGACTGCCCGTCGAGACGGCCTGTCAGAGCTTTCTGCAATTGGAGCATGTGCAGCGCTGCTACCTGCTCGACCGGGACGGGCGTCAGGCCGGGCCGAACCTGCCTGGACCGAATGCAACCGAGGAGCGCGCCAGGCGCTTCGCGCCGGTGGCGGACGCACAGGGCGCCAACTGGTCGCGGCGCTTCTACTTCCGGCGTGCGCTCGAGCATCCCGGCCGCGTGCAGGTGACGCGCCCGTATCTGTCCATCAACAGCGCAACCCCCTGCGTGACCGTGTCCTCTGCCGTGCTCGTGCACGGCGAGACGCACGTGCTCTGCGGCGACGTCGCGTGGTCGGACAAGCCCGCGCGGTGAGCGGGCCTCAAGCGCGTTACCCCGCTTCTCGGAAGATCTGCATCGGCGGCGTATCTAGGACGCGCCGCGTCCCGGCGAGGCCGGCCAGCAGCACGCCGAGTGTGCCGCCGGCGAAGCCCACCAGCCATACCACCGGGTCCACGGCGTAGGGCACGTCGAGCACCCGAACGGACAGCACCCAGCCGAGCAAGGACGCTCCGATCGCCGCCAGCAGGCCGGCCAGGGCGCCCACTGCGGCGAATTCGGCCGCGTGCGCCGCGATCATCTGTCCTCTGGTAGCGCCCACAGTGCGCATGATCGCCGCATCGTAGACGCGCTCATCATGCGTGGCGCTGATCGCGGCAAACAGCACCACCAGCCCGGCCACCAGGCCGAACGCGAACACGAACTCGACCGCCTGGACCACGTGATCCATGAGACGCTGGATCTGGCCCAGCAGGGCCGCGACGTCGATCACCAGCAAGTTGGGGAAACGCTGCACCAGCCGATCCATGACCGCCGAGCGCTCGGGCGGCAAATGGAAGCTCGTGACCTCGCTCACTGGATAGCCTTCCAGCACGCCAGGCGGCGTGACGACGAAGAAGTTCACGCGAAACGAGTCCCACTCCACCTTGCGCAGCGACGCGACGCTCGCCTCGAGGGCGGTGCCGCCGATCTCATAGGTGAGCCTGTCGCCGAGGTGAATTCCCAGCGTTTGCGCGATCCCCTCCTCGACCGAGAGCAACGGCCGGCCCCGATCCGCCGCGGTGAACCAGCGGCCGGCCACGATGACGTTGTCACGCTGCGGGCGCTCCGCCCAGGACAGGTTGAACTCACGGTCCACCAGGCGTTTGGCGCGGTCGCCGGCGTAATCCGCCGAGGAGACGGATCGGCCGTTGATCGCGGTCAGCCGGCCGCGCACCATCGGGTACAGCTCCGGGGCGGGCACGCCGTTGTCCTGCAGGAACCGGCGCAGGGGCTCGCGCTGATCGGGCTGAATATTGACCAGGAAGCGATTGGGTGCGTCCGGCGGCAGACTCCGTTTCCAGCTCGCCAGTAAGTCGCCGCGCACCAGCGTCAGAAGAACCAGGGCCATGATGCCCATGCCCAGGGCCACCACCTGCGCGATCGAAGCAAGCGGCCGGCGCCTCAGGTTGGCGATGCCGAACCGCCAGGCGAACCCCGCGCGACGCCCGCCCCACGTGAAGGCGCGCATCATCGCCCAGGTCACCAACGCCGCCGCGGCCATCATCGCCGCGACGCCCGCCAGCACGTATGCGCCGACCTTGGGGTCCTGGGCTTCCCACAGAATCAGGGCGGCCAGGGCAGCCGTCCCAAGGGCGTAGCCGGCGATGCCCGCGGTGTCTGGGAGCCCGAGATCGCGGCGCAGCACCCGCAGCGTAGGTACTCTGCGCAGCGCCACCAGCGGAGGGATGGCGAAGCCCAGCAGCAGGACGACCCCGGCGGCAAACCCCTGCGAGAGCGGCTTCCACCCCGGCAGGGGCAGCTCCACGCCCACCAGCGGCTGGAGCAGCGCGGAGAGCACCGCCTGTCCGGCAAAACCGAGCACACAGCCCATGATGCTCGCGGCAAGTCCCAGCAGCACGAACTGCTGGACGTGCAGCCGCACGATCAGGCCCTGGCTCGCCCCCAGACAGCGCATGACCGCGCAGCCGTCGAGGTGCCTCTTCAGATACCTCCTCGCCGCGAGCGCCACGGCCACCGCGGCCAAGATCACCGCGAGCAGCGCGGCCAAACCGAGAAATTTCTCGGCCCGTTCCAGCGCCGAGCGGATCTCGGGACGTGCGTCGCGCACATCCTCGACCCTTTGCCCCGGCGCCAGATGTTTCTCCGCGTAGGCCCGATAGTCGCGCACCGCCTCCATGGGTCCGGCCAACCCGAGCCGGTAGCTCACCCGGCTGCCGACCTGGATGAGCCCCGTGGACGGCAGATCAGCGGCATTCATGATGAGGCGCGGCCCGAGGTTCAGGAACCCGATGCTGGTCTCGGGATCTTCGGTCACGCGCGCGGCGACGCGCAAGCGTCGGCTGCCCACGCCGATGCTCTCCCCCACTGCGACGCCCAGGCGCGCGAGTAGCCGGTCGTCCGCCCACAAGGTGCCCGGCGCCGGGATTGCCGCCGGCCGTGTGGCGCCTTGTCCCGTATCGATCGTAAGCCGACCCTTCAGCGGATATCCGGGCGCGACCGCCTTGATTTCCGTGAGCTGCGTCTGCTCTCCGTGCGAGGTCATGCTGGGGAAGCGCACCGTCTCCAGGCTGCGCAGCCCCCTGCGCGCGGCCTCTCGCACGAGCTCCGCGCCGAGCGGCCGGTCGGACACGACGACCAGGTCCGCGCCCAGCAATTGACTGGCCTCCCGGCTTAGCGCCTGCCGGACCCGGTCGGTGAACAGCGCGACCGTAGTAAGGCTCGCCACCGCGACGAGCAGCCCCACCGCCAGCACGCGCAGCTCCCCCGCACGCCAGTCACGCATCAGCAGTCGCAGCGACAACGCCGCCCCGGCGAAGAGCGCCGACCTCGGGGAGGCATGGGCTTGCGCTGTCTGCGGATCGGAGTGTGTGCGCATCATCTGTCTTCCCACGCCGTAGGCACCGCCAGGTGCGGTGCGAGCCCGAGCTCAGCTCTTGCCATCGACCAGCCGTCCTGCCGCCAGCCTCAAGCGGCGCCCGCAGCGCGCCGCGAGCTTCTCGTCGTGCGTCACCAGCAGCAGCGTCGTGCGGTGCTCGAGGTTGAGATCGAACATGAGGGTGACGATCTCCTCTCCGGTGGCAGAGTCGAGGTTGCCGGTGGGCTCGTCGACGAAGAGCAAGCGGGGCGGGCCCACGAAAGCGCGCGCGATCGCGACCCTTTGCTGCTCTCCGCCGGAGAGTTGGCGCGGGTAGTGATGCAGGCGCTCGCCCAGGCCGACACGCGTGAGCAACGCGACAGCCGTGTCCCGCGCCGCGGGGGCGCCGGCGAGCTCCATGGGCAGCATCACGTTCTCGGCTGCGGTGAGCGCCGGCAGGAGCTGGAACGACTGGAACACGAACCCCACCAGCCGGCGGCGTAGCGCAGCGCGCCCATCCTCATCCAGGCCCAGCAGACTGACCCCGTCGACGATCACTTCGCCGGAGGTGGGCACATCCAGGCCGGCGAGCAGTCCAAGCAGCGTGGTCTTCCCCGAGCCCGACGCCCCGACGATCGCGACCGTCTCCCCGCTGCGCACGTCGAAGCTCACATCATGGAGAATCGTCAAGCGGCTGTGGCCGGTCTCGACTTGCTTGCCAAGACCAACGGCCCGCACAATAGGTTGCATGTGGCGCGTTTCAGTCCTGGCGTTGTGCGCGGCGTGCCTCGGACTGGCGGCGGCGCCGCCGGTGATCCTGGTCCTCGGGGACAGCCTGTCTGCCGGCTACGGACTGTCGCAGGGTAAGGGCTGGGTCGACTTGCTGCAGCAGCGCCTTGCGCGCGAGGGTTATCCCTATCGAGTCGTCAACGCCAGCATCAGCGGCGACACTACGCTGGACGGCCGAAACCGCCTGGCCGGAGCGCTCGCACGCGAGCGGCCGGTGATCGTCGTGCTGGAGCTGGGAGCCAACGACGGGCTGCGCGGCCAATCGATCGCAGAGATGCGCGCCAACCTCGCTCAGATGATCCAAGCGAGCCGCGGGCAGGGAGCCAGGACGCTGCTGGTGGGAATGCGCCTTCCGCCGAACTACGGCCCCGGTTACACGAATAAGTTCCAGCAAGCCTTCCTCGAAGTGAGCCGGGACGCGCAGGTGCCCCTGGTGCCTTTCCTCCTCGACGGTTTCGCCGATCGGCGCGAGCTGTTCCAGGCCGATGGAATCCATCCCCGCCTCGAGGCTCAGGGGTTGATCCTGGACAACGTCTGGAAACGCCTGCAGCCGATGCTGGGCCCTGCGCCGCCCGGCAGGTAGGCTTTGCATCGGTGCGCTGAGGAAGATCTCGTTGTCTGAAGCTCGAACGCTGGCGACCGTAGCACAACTCACCTGCTTTGACGAGGTGGTCGACGTACGCACGCCGTCCGAGTACGCCGAGGACCATGTGCCCGGCGCCGTGAACCGGCCCGTGCTCTCCAACGAAGAGCGCGCCCAGGTCGGCACGCTTTACAAGCAGGTCTCCCCATTCGCCGCGAGGCGAGTCGGCGCCGCGCTCGCTGCGCGCAACATCGCGCACCATCTCGAGACGGCATTCGCCGACCGGCCCAGGTCGTGGCGCCCGCTGGTGTATTGCTGGCGCGGCGGCAAGCGCAGCGAGGCGCTGGTCCACATGCTGCGCGAGGTGGGCTGGCAAGCGCAGCGCCTGGAAGGCGGCTACAAGGCATACCGGAGAGCCGTCCGGGAGGAGCTGCCGCAGCTTGCGCGCCGTTTGCACTTGCGCGTCGTATGCGGCCTCACCGGCTCCGGCAAGAGCCGCTTGCTGGAAACGCTGGAACGCCTGGGCGCACAGGTGCTGGATCTGGAACGCCTCGCGGCTCATCGCGGCTCGGTGCTCGGCAACCTGCCCGGGGCACCCCAGCCGTCCCAGAAGATGTTCGAGAGCCGGATATGGCATCGGCTCCGTGGCTTCGATGCGCAGCTTCCGGTGTTCGTCGAGTCCGAGAGTGCGCGGATCGGCACGCTTCACGTCCCCGATGAGCTGATGGCGCGGCTATGGGAGGGCGAATGCGTACGCGTGGAGACGGGACCGGCGACCCGCCTGGCGCTGCTCAAAGCCGAGTATGCACACTTCCTTGCCGATCCTGCGAGCCTCGGCGGCCAGCTCGACTGCCTGGTCGCGCTGCATGGCCACGCCGTGATCGACCGCTGGAAGGACATGGCGCTGCGCGGCGACTGGGACGTCCTCGTGCAGGAACTGCTGGAGCGCCACTACGATCCGGCATATCGGCGTTCCATCCTGGGTCACTACCCGGGGCTTTCCCATGCCCAGCCCGTCTACATCGAATCCGCCGAGGAAGAGAGCTTCCTCGCGGCGGCGCGCTCGCTGATCGCTACGCGGGCTGCAGCACCCGCTTGATCGCGCGGCGCCACCGTCGGCCGCTGGTATACTCGCGCGCCGATGAGCCCGCCCCTGGAAGTGTCGAAGCGCAGCCTGCTGCTGCTCGCGGTCGCTGCGCTGATCGTCTGGTTCGCCAACCTCGATTACCGCAAGCTCACGAAGCCCGACGAAGGACGCTACGCCGAGCTGTCGCGCGAGATGGCGGTGAGCGGCGACTGGGTCACCCCGCGCCTGAACGGCATCAAGTATTTCGAAAAGCCGCCGTTGCAGTACTGGGCCGGCGCAGCGGCCATCTCGATCTTCGGCGCGCGCGAGTGGGCGGCTCGGGTCTGGAGTGCGCTCACCGGTGCGATGGGAATCGTGCTGGCGTGGTATGCCGGGCGCCGGCTAATGGGACCCGCCGCCGGGCTGTACGCCGGGACCGTGCTGGGCAGCAGTCTCATGTACGTCGTGGTGGCTCACCTCAACACGCTCGACATGGGGCTCACTTTTTTTCTGTTCCTGGCCCTGTGCGCTTTCCTCCTGGCGCAGCGCGACCAGGCGAGCCGGCGAGAGAATGCGATTTGGATGCATGTGGCCTGGGCAGCCACCGCCGGAGCCATGTTGAGCAAGGGGTTGGTCGGCCTCGCGATCCCCGGGGCGACATTGGTGCTCTACACGCTGGTGCAGCGCGACTGGCAGCGCTGGCGTCGCCTGCACCTCGGCACCGGCGCGCTGCTGTTCTTCGCGCTCGCTGCGCCGTGGTTCGTGCTGGTCTCGCTGCGCAATCCCGAGTTTCCGTGGTTCTTCTTCGTGCATGAGCATTTCCTGCGGTATGCGACTCAGATCCACCAGCGCGTCGAGCCGTGGTATTACTACATCCCGATGTTGTTCGCGGGGGCACTGCCGTGGACTGTCGTGATGGCCGACGCTGTCCGGCGCGGCTGGCGCGCCGAGCCCGACCGCATCTTTCAAGTGCGGAGGTTCTTGCTTCTCTGGTGTGGCTTCGTGCTGGTGTTCTTCAGCGCGTCCGGCTCCAAGCTGCCCCCCTACATCCTGCCGCTGTTCCCGGCGTTGGCGTTGCTGTGCGCCGGGCGCCTGACTGCTCTGGCGGGACGCGCCTTGGGCTGGCAGCTTGCGCCCATGGCCCTGCTCACCGCAGCGGCGCTGGTCGCCCTGCCCTTCGTCCACACTTCGGGCGACACGCCGGTTGCGCTGATCGAACGCTACAAACCGTGGCTCGCCGCCGCGGCGCTCGTGGGCCTCGTCACCGCCGTATGGTCGGTCTGGCTTTCATTTTCGCGCCGCGTCTGCGCCGCGGTGCTCGCAGCAGGAGCCGGCGGCCTGGTGGCCCTGCAGCTCGTGATCACCGGCCACGAATCCCTGTCGCCTTCCCTGTCCGCGTACGGCATCGCGCAGGCCGTCAAACCCTACCTGAAGCCCGGAATTCCGTTCTATAGTGTCGCCACGTACGACCAGACGCTGGACTTCTATCTCGAGCGCACCCTTACTCTGGCAGGGTTCCGCGACGAGCTCGACTACGGCCTGCAGCAGGAGCCTCGGCTCGCGATCCCCAGCGTCGCGGACTGGATGCAGCTGTGGCGGCAGCAGCCCTACGCGCTCGCGCTGATGAACAAGGTCACATACGATTCGCTCGCGGCCTCCGGGTTCCCGATGGAGTTGATCGTCCACGATCACTGGCGCTACGTCGTCAAGACGCCATGAGCGCGCTCAGCTTCGCCCTCGTGCTATTCGGCGTGCTGCTGAACGCGGCTGCGCAGCTCCTGCTCAAGGCCGGCACGAACGCCATCGGCCACTTCGAGTTCAATGTCGCCAACGCCTTGCCCATCGGACTCAAAGTGGCGGCGCAGCCGTTCATCCTCGGGGGGCTGGCCTGCTATGCCGTCAGCGTGGTGGTCTGGATTCTGGCGCTGTCGCGTGTGGAAGTGAGCGTCGCCTATCCGATGCTGTCCATCGGCTATGTCGTCAACGCCGTGGCCGCGTATCTGCTGTTCGGGGAGGCCGTGACCGTGCAGCGGCTCGTGGGGATCGGGATCATCGTCGTCGGCGTCTATATCGTGGCCCGCTCTTGAGCCCGATGACATCCGGAAGCCGCGGCACCATGCGGACGCCGCAACCCCGGACTCGCACGACGACCTCCGCGGTCGTCACGCCGGCTCCGCGCATCTTTGCCGTCAACCAGCTCTAGCCCATGGACTTTCTACCGTTCGCCAAGCCCACCATCGACGACGAGACCATCGCCGGCGTAGCGGAAGTGCTGCGCTCGGGGTGGATCACCAGCGGCCCCAAGGTCAAAGAGCTGGAAGCCGCCCTGTCCGAGTACCTGGGCGGCCGCATCGTTCGCACCTTCACCTCGGCGACCGGAGGCCTGGAGGTGGCCCTTCAGGCGTGCGCGATCGGGCCTGGCGACGAGGTGATCGTGCCGGCCATGACCTTCGCGGCAAGCGCCAACGTGGTGCTCCGGGTGGGTGCGCGCCCCGTGTTCGTCGATGTAGACCTCGCCACTCGCAACATCGATCCTGAGCTCGTCGAAGCGGCGATCACGCCGCGCACGCGCGCCATCATGCCGGTGCACTTCGCCGGGCTCGCCGTGGACATGGACCGCACCTACGCGATCGCGCGGCGCCGGGGCTTACGCGTCATCGAGGACGCGGCCCATGCGATCGGCACATGCTGGCAGGGCAAGCGCATCGGCAGCTTCGGGGACATGGTCTGCTTCAGCTTTCACCCGAACAAGAACATGACCACCATCGAGGGCGGCGCGCTCAGTCTGGCCTCCGACGCTGAGCTGGCGACCGTCGAGCTGGAGCGCTTTCACGGTCTGGTGCGCCGGGCGGACGGGGATGCCGACGTGCTGCTGCCAGGCGGAAAGTACAACCTGAGCGACGTCGCGGCGCGCATCGGTCTGTCGCAGCTGCTCCAGCTCGAGGGCTTCAACCGGCGGCGCCGCGAGCTGGTGGCGCGCTACTACGAGCGCATGGGCCGCGACGCGCCTTGCCGCCTACCGGCACGTGGCGACGACGGGCACAGCTGGCACATCTTCGCGCCGCTGCTGCCGCTCGACGAGCTGGCGATCACCCGCGGCGATTTCATCCAAGCGATGCACGCTCGCGGCATCGGCGTAGGCGTCCATTATCCGGCGCTGCATCTCACCACGACCTACCGCAAGCTCGGGTACAGGGAGGGGGATTTCCCCAATGCCGAGCGCATCGGGCGCGAGACCGTCACCTTGCCGCTCTTCCCCTCGATGGAGCTCGCCGACGTGGATCGCGTGTGCGATGCGGTCAGGGACATTCTGCGCTCTGCGCGCAGATCGCACCGTTGAGCGCCTCCGGTGCAGACGCGTTTAACGCTAAAATAGCCGCATGCCGACGCCGGACGTTTCCGTCATCATCCCGGTCTACAACGAAGAAGAGGGATTGCCGGCGCTGTTCTCTCGTCTGTACGCTGCGCTCGACGCACTCTGTATCGCGTACGAGATCGTCTTCATCAACGACGGCAGCCGCGACCGTTCCCCGGCTTTGCTGCGCGAGCAGTTCCAGAAGCGCCCCGATGTCACGCGCGTCATCCTGTTCAACGGCAACTTCGGCCAGCACATGGCCATCATGGCGGGGTTTGCTCACGCCCGCGGCCGCCGCGTCGTCACGTTGGACGCGGACCTGCAAAACCCCCCCGAGGAGATCGGCCAGCTGCTGGCCGCGATGGATCGAGGCCACGACTACGTGGGCACCATCCGCCGCAAGCGTCAGGACAGCCCCTTCCGGCGCTACGCCTCCAAGGTCATGAACAAGCTGCGCGAGCGCATCACGCACGTGAAGATGACCGACCAGGGCTGCATGCTGCGCGCCTACAGCCGCGAGATCGTGGAGGCCGTGGTGAGCTCGCGCGAGGTCAGCACGTACATCCCGGCGCTCGCCTACACCTACGCCTCGAACCCGACCGAGGTCGAGGTGGCCCACGAGGAGCGCACCGCGGGAGAGTCCAAGTATTCGCTGTACAAGCTGATCCGTCTCAACTTCGATCTGGTGACCGGCTTTTCCGTCGTCCCGCTGCAGCTGTTCTCCATCCTCGGCTTCCTCGTCTCGCTCATGTCGCTGGGGTTTTTCGGGTTGATCATCTATCGCCGCATCGCTTACGGGCCCGAAGCCGAGGGCCTGTTCACGCTGTTCGCCATCGCCTTTCTCCTGCTGGGTGTGGCCCTGTTCGGGATCGGCCTGCTGGGCGAGTACGTCGGCCGCATCTACCAGCAGGTCCGGGAGCGGCCGCGCTATCTCATCCAGGCGATCCTGGAACGCCGGGAACAGGAAGGCAACGCCAGGGGCGAGACCGTCGCTCCCGCAGCATGGTTGGCTGCGAAGCGCTCGCAGGACGTCGGTGCGTAACCGGGAGAATGAAAAGCGAATCGAACCGCGCGCGATGCGACCCAGAGCGCACGAGCAGAGGCGATCGCCGCTACGTCCTTCACCGCATGCTCCGCGGGCGCGTCTCGCCGCCCCGTGTGAGTGATGCGCGCGGTCGTCTTCGCGTACCACAACGTCGGGTGCCGCTGCCTTTCGACGTTGCTCGCACATGGCGTGGAGATCCCGCTCGTGGTGACGCACGACGACAATCCCGCCGAGCAGATCTGGTTCGAGAGCGTAGCCGCGCTGGCGCGCCTGCACGATATCGCGGTGGCACGACCGTCGGATCCGAATGCTCCCGAGTTCGTGGCGCGCGTTGCACGGCTGCAGCCGGCATTCCTGTTCTCGTTCTATTACCGCCAGATGCTCAAGCCTGCGCTTCTCGGCATCCCTACGCGCGGCGCACTGAACATGCATGGGTCGCTGCTCCCGCGCTACCGCGGGCGTGTACCGGTGAACTGGGCCGTCATTCATGGCGAGCGTCAGACCGGCGCCACTCTGCACTACATGGTCGAGCGGCCCGATGCCGGCGACATCGTGTCCCAGCAGGCGGTGCCGATCCTGCCGGACGACACGGCCCTGGAGGTGTTCGGCAAGGTCACGGTGGCGGCGGAGATGGCGCTGCACCGCGTGCTTCCCGCCTTGCTGGCGGGCACCGCGCCCCGCACGCCGCAGGAGCTTACGCAAGGCTCCTACTATGGCGGCCGCAGGCCCGAGGACGGGCGCATCGACTGGCGCCGCAGTGCGGCCGAGGTCCACAACCTGGTGCGCGGAGTGGCTCCTCCCTACCCCGGCGCCTTCACCGAGATCGAGGGCAAGCGCGTACGCGTGCTGCGTACGACGCTGCCCAAGGAATCGCCTTCTCCAGTCGGCTTCCCGGCGTTGTTCTGCGAGAACGGGCGCTGCTATGCCGAGTGTGGCGACGGGCGCGCGGTGCGCATTCTCAGCCTGGAAGTGGACGGTAAAATGCTCGATTCCAGCAGCTTCGAGCGCGCAGGCACGACCGCGCGCCAGCCCTTGACGTCTTCCAGCTCCCAACTCTGCTCAAGCTCCACATGAAGCAGATCTGCATCCTCGG
>Ga0335082_10001872_pt1 | contig 22522 bp, 19 predicted proteins | sample Lox_Sample_41_FD_206718 | JGI IMG/M metagenome (GOLD analysis project Ga0335082, IMG submission 206718) | Soil microbial communities from Loxahatchee National Wildlife Refuge, Florida, United States - Lox_Sample_4.1 | ecosystem: Environmental > Terrestrial > Soil > Wetlands | place: USA...
AGCAGGCCGAGCCTTTATGAGGCATCCGGAGCGGGTTGAAGATTACCTGGAGCACATCGCACGGGCAAGTGAGCGAGCCATCGCTTATGTGCAGCCGTTCGGCGGGGTTGAAGCTCTCCGGCACAATCAGCGGGTGCAGGATGCCGTCATCCGCAATATCGAGACTGTGGGCGAGGCGGCGACCCGGATTGAAAAGCATGCGCCCGAGTTCGTCACCGCACACCCCGAACTGCCATGGATTGAGATGCGCGGTATGCGCAACAAAATGATCCATAATTACTTCGAGGTGAGCTTGACGGTCGTCTGGAATACCCTCAAGGACGACCTGCCGCAAACTCAAGAAGCAGATTGATGATTTGTTGGTCGACTACCGGCGCGGGCGCCGCGGAGAGCACGAGCACTCGCAGTGAAGCGCGCGCCCGGTGACCGGGTTCGCCCTCCCCGACCGTGCTATTTTCTCTGTTCCAGCTTGACGCTGGCGGTGATCGTCTGGCCGTCGCGCAGGACCTTCACCTCGACCACCTGTCCGACCTTGCTGCGGCGGAGGGCGTCGGTGAAGTCGTACAGGTTGTGAATCGGCTTGTCGTCGAACTGCACCATGATGTCGCCCGCCCGCAGTCCGGCCTTGGCGGCCGGCGAACCGGGACGAACATCGGAGAACCGCACTCCATCTTTCACCTCGCCGAAATCGGGGATGGAGCCGAAGTACGGGCCGTAGCCTCCTCCTGTGCCCGAAATGCCGCCAATCGGTTTGTCCTCAGCTACCACCACGAACGCCGGCGCCGTCGGGGCTGAGACGAGATCCAGCGTCACGTCGGCAATCATGTCGAGCAACTGGGCGGCGGAGAGCGCATTGATCTTGTCCCAGGTGTCCGACGGCTTGTGGTAGTCGGAATGCAGTCCGGAGAAGAAAAACAGCACCGGAATCTTTTTCGCCACAAACGACGTGTGATCGCTGGCCGAATAGCCGCCGGGTGAGTACTCGAACTTGAAGTTGGAGTTAGATTGCTTTTCTGCCGCCGCCAGGATGGTCTTGAAGGTTGCGCCAGTGCCGACGCCTCCGATGTAAACCTTGTTGTCCTTGATGCGGCCAATCATGTCCATGTTGAGCATGGCGATGCACTTGTCGAGCGGGAGCGTAGGCTGTTTGACCCATTCCGCCGAGCCCAGCAGCCCCAGCTCTTCGCCGGAGAACGACGCGAACAGAATTCCGCGATCGAGCTTGCCCTTCATGGACGCAAATATCCGTGCCAGTTCGAGCACGCCGGCGGTTCCGGAGGCATTGTCGTCGGCGCCGGGATGGATTTGCCCAATCTGCGAAGGAGCAAGCGAGTTGGAATCGCCCCGCCCCAGGTGGTCGTAGTGCGCGCCGATGATGATGTACTGGTCGGTCTTGCCGGGAAGGTAGGCCAGCACGTTGTTCACGCGGGCGTGGGTAGCTTCGATGTCAATCTTCAAGGAGAGTTGGAGGGTTTGCGGAAAGGCAAAGGACGCCGGTTTGCCCTGGTGGTTGATCTGCTGCTGCACCTCGGTAAACGATTTGCCTGCGGCCTGAAACCAGCTCTCGGCGACCGAGTTCTTTACCTGCAACAGCAGGATGCCGACGTCCTGGGGGCCGCTCACGCTCCCAAAGCGCATCAGCAAATCTTCTTCGCCCTCGCCCAGCTTCCCGTTTACCAGCACGACCGCCTTGGCGCCATGGTTGCGCGCGTTGATGGCTTTGGTCACCAATTGGGAATGCTGGGTGAGGCCCTGGTGACCACTCTTTTCGCCGAAGATCTCGGGTTCGTAGCGGAGCACAAGGACGATTTTGTCCTTGACGTCCATGTCGGCGTAGTCGTCGTATTGAAACTCGTCGGCGGAGGCGCCGTAGCCCACGAACACAACGGGCCCCGAAATCGAACCAGAGGACGAAAAGCTTGCCGGCACAAAATCCTGGTTGAGCACCAGGGCCTGCTTCCTGCCCCCGAGGTCTTCGGTCAGGGTGTTGTCTGATTTCAACTTCGCGCCGGTGGTGACGGCGAACGGCTGCAGGTATCCATGTGTGCCAGCTGGCTGAAGGCCCAGCGACTTGTAGCGATGCTCAAGATACTTCGCGGCCTTATCCAGCCCCTTGGTTCCGGCGCCGCGTCCTTCCATATCGGGTGCGGCCAGCGTCTTGACGTCGTTGAGGTAGAGTTGGGGATTGGCCGGGCTGACGGAGGTCGTGGTGGCCGCAGCAAGCAGCGAGAAGGCCAGCACCAGCGCAAGCGCACTGCGGCGGATGCGAGTTGCGTCCGAATTAGTTACACGGAAAGAACTTGGAATGCGCATGGATCGTGGCCGAATCGTAATGAGTGGGGCGAAACACTGTCAAATGCCCGGAAGCACTTACCGACCTTATTACCACTCTGTTCTTTCCAAGATGCGCCGCGCGACGGCGGTAACGAAAGGGTCAGTGGGCTCTGGCGGATGGAATTTTATCTTCTTTGCTGTCGCTTTCTTCCGGCCGATTCCGAGCCGCCCCATCCAGCACCATGCGGCAAACTCTCTCCACATAGCTCTCGCTTAGCTGCGTGTGACGAATGAGGAAGCGCATGTAAATGGCTCCATAGAGCGTGTCCAGCACAAGGTCGAGGTCGAGGTCGCAGGGTAAATCGCCGCGCTCGATGCCACGGCGCAGGGTCTTGTAAGCTTCCTGTCGCCGGGGCCAAAGGAACCGCTCGCGGAACGCCGCCAGCAGATCGGGTTCGGATTGACCTGCACCGAGGAGGATTGCCACGATTCGCCCGCGGCGGCTGCGAAAGATGGTGATGACCTGCTTCATCTGCAGACTCATGTCGCGATACACCGAACCGGTGTCAGGGAAATGCAGCTTATGTTCCGTGCTGGAGGCGAAGGCATCGACCACCAGAGCGCCCTTGTTGGGCCACCAGCGGTATACGGTGGCTTTGCCGACCCCAGCATCGGCAGCGATCGCTTCAATCGTGAGCTCGGTAAAGCCCGTGTGTTGCAGCAGTTTGAGGGTACTGCGAAGAATCGCCTTGCGGGCCTGTTCACTGCGCGGACGGCCTGGTGAGCGCCGGGCGCCGTTAGCTGGCGCCTCCGGATCGGAAACCATTTGCCGCATGACTTACGATAGCATATATTGAATCCAATACGTACCGTATCGAATCGAAGAGTTTTGCCTGGCGCATGAAGACTCTTCGCCGGATGCAGGTTGCGGTAACCCTGGTGGAGCTGTCCTGACCGATGTGGATTGTTGCACTCGCGCTTCGGCGTCCTTATACCTTCATCGTGATGGCGCTGGTGCTCATCATCCTGACGCCCATCGTCATCCTGCGCACGCCGGTTGACATCTTTCCCGACATCAACATTCCTGTCATCAGCGTCATCTGGTTCTACGGCGGTTTCGCCCCCACGGAGATGGCCGACCGCATCATCACCAACTCGGAACGCGGCATCACCATCACTGTCAACGATATCGAGCACATTGAGTCGCAGTCGGTCAACGGCGTCGGCGTGGTCAAGATCTTCTTCCGCCAGGGGGCCAACATCCAGACCGCGCTGGCGGAGGTAACGGCCATGTCGCAGGTCACCCTGCGCGGCTTGCCACCCGGAACGACGCCGCCTCTGATCATCACCTACTCCGCCAACTCCACCCCCATCGTGCAGCTCGGCCTCAGCAGCAAAGTCCTGCCGGAGCAGCAACTGTTTGACCTGGGACAGAACTTCCTGCGCACACAACTGGCGACCGTGCATGGCGCTGCCACGCCCTACCCCTATGGCGGCAAGATACGGCAGGTGCAGGTGGACCTCGACGTGCCGCGTCTGCAAGCCAACGGACTGTCGCCGACCGATATCGTCAGCGCCATCAGCGCACAGAACCTCATCACGCCCTCGGGTTCAGCCAAGATTGGACCGCTCGAATATCAGGTGGAGATGAACAGCTCGCCGAGGACCATTGCCGAGCTCAACGACCTGCCGGTCAAGACCGTGAACGGCTCGACCATCTACATGCGGGACGTCGCGCACATCCGCGATGGATTCGCGCCTCAAACCAACATCGTGCGCCAGGATGGCATCCGCGGCACCCTGATGTCGATTTACAAGATCGGCGGCGCCTCCACGTTGGACATTGTGCAGGCTGTAAAGAACGTGATCCCGGTCGCAGCGCAATCCCTGCCCAAAGACATCACGATCAAGACGCTGTTCGATCAGTCGCTATTTGTGCGCGCTTCCATCAATGGTGTCATCCGTGAGGCACTGATCGCCGCCGCGCTGACCGCGACCATGATCCTCCTGTTCCTCGGCGACTGGCGGCCGACCATCGTCATCTCCATTTCGATTCCCCTGTCCATCTTCGTGTCGGTGATTCTGCTGAGCGCGCTGGGCGAAACCATCAACATCATGACTCTGGGAGGCCTCGCTCTGGCCGTCGGCATTCTGGTGGACGATGCAACGGTGGAGATCGAGAACATCGAGCGAAATCTGGCGCAAGGCAAGGAGATGAAACAGGCCATCCTGGACGGCGCGTCTCAGATTGCCGTACCTGCTTTTGTTTCGACTCTGTGCATCTGCATCGTGTTTGTGCCGATGTTCTTCCTCACGGGCGTGGCGCGTTATCTCTTTGTGCCACTGGCGGAAGCCGTAGTCTTCGCTATGCTGGCCTCGTACTTCCTGTCGCGCACGCTGATTCCCACGCTGGTGATGTACATCATGCGGGGTCACGAACATCGGGCAGAAGGTCCGAAGACGATCTTCGGCCACTATCAGCGCGCCTTTGAGCGCGGCTTCGACAAGTTCCGCAATAGTTATTACCAGCTCTTGGAAACCACGCTCGGACATCGCAAGCTGTTCGCCGTCTGCTTTCTCGTGTTTTGCGTGCTCTCGATGGGACTGGTGTTCTTTCTGGGCGAGGACTTTTTTCCTTCGGTGGATGCCGGCCTGATGAGGCTGCACATCCGGGCCCGGGCCGGGCTGCGCGTCGAAGAAACGGCCCGGCTGACCGATGAGATTGAAAAATATTTGCGCCAGCAGATCCCCCAGGACGAGCTGGTGACGATCCTCGACAATATTGGCCTGCCTTATTCGGGCCTCAATCTGTCCTACAGCAATTCAGGTGTAATTGGCACCAGCGACGCCGAGATCCTGCTGGGGCTGAACACGGAACACCACCGTCCAACCGGCGAATACATCCGCAAACTGCGCGCGGAGTTGCCGCACCGTTTCCCCGGGGTGGAGTTCTTCTTCCAGCCCGCTGACATCGTCACCCAAATCCTGAACTTCGGTCTGCCGGCGCCCATCGACATTCAGGTTACCGGCGCCGATATGCAGGGCAACTATTTCATCGCCCAGCAGATCGCGAACCGGATGCGGCAAATTCCCGGCACGGCCGACGTGCATGTGCAGCAAATGCTCACCCTGCCAACACTCAATCTTCAGATTGATCGCACCAAGGTCACGCAGGTCGGAATGAATGCGCGCGATGTAGCGCAGAACGTGCTGGTCTCGCTGAGCGGCAGCTTCCAGACCACGCCTAACTTCTGGCTGAATCCCAAGACCGGAGTCACCTACCAGGTCGCGGTGCAGACTCCGCAATACCACGTGACCTCGCTACAAGACGTGATGGAGATGCCGGTTGACAATCCCAATGCCCCTAATTGGCAGGTGCTGAGCAACCTGGCGCAGTTGACGCCGACGGCGCGACCGGCCGTGGTTTCTCATTACAACGTGCAGCCCGTGATTGATGTTTACATCAGCACGCAGGGCCGTGATCTGGGGGCTGTCGCCAAGGACGCGTTCAAGGCTCTTAAGCCCTTCGAGGACAACCTGCCGCGTGGAACGCGCATTCTGGTCCGTGGCCAGGTTGAAACTATGAGGTCGTCGTTCCTCGGTCTGGCCATCGGCCTGGTGATGGCGATTGTCCTGGTCTACTTCCTGATCGTCGTAAACTTTCAGTCGTGGTTGGATCCATTCATCATCATCACCGCACTTCCGGGAGCTCTGGCGGGAATCTGCTGGATTCTTTTGTTGACGCATACGCGCTTGAGCGTCCCTTCGCTGACCGGCGCCGTCATGTGCATGGGGGTGGCAACGGCCAACTCCATCCTGTTGGTGTCCTTTGCGCGCGACCGCATGCAGGCGGGAATTCCAGCCTTGCAATCCGCGTTGGAAGCCGGCTACACGCGCATTCGTCCGGTGCTAATGACCGCGCTGGCGATGATCATCGGCATGTTGCCCATGTCCCTGGGCCTCGGCGAAGGTGGTGAGCAGAATGCGCCTCTGGGACGTGCGGTCATTGGAGGACTGCTGTTTGCGACGGTCGCAACCTTGTTCTTCGTGCCAACCGTCTTCACCATGATCCATGGCCGCAGGGAGGCCCGGCAGGCAGGAGCAAAACAGTCATAAAATGCCAGTAGTTGATCAGGGAACACCTCGTATGGATTCGCACTCACATTACAACGTCATGGACGAAGAGCGGCGGGCGCCGGAGATTACGCCGCCACCGCCGCTACCGCCGGCGCCTCCGCGCAAGGCCCTATTTCTGATTGGCCTCTTTGTACTGCTGCTGGTTATCGGTGCCTTGATCACCATGGCCCTGCGCATGCGCGATAGCCGCGTCCTGGCGGAGGAAACCGAGCGCGCATCCATTCCGACAGTTGCGGTGGTTCATCCCATGGCGGAGAAGCCAGACGAGGAACTGGTTTTGCCCGGCACTTTGCAGGCCTACGAAGAGTCCCCGATTTATGCCCGAACCAACGGCTATCTTCTGCGTTGGTATAAAGACATGGGCAGCCGCATCAGCAAGGGTGAGCTGCTGGCCGACATTGACACACCCGAGGTGGACCAGGAGCTCATGCAGGCGCGCGCCACCCGGCAGCAGGTTGCGGCGCAGATGGACCTGGCCAAGATCAATGCCGACCGTTACGTCAGCCTGCGCACGACGGACTCGGTTTCGCAGCAGGAAGCGGATCAGCAGGCCAGCGGCTACCAGCAAGCCAAGGCCAACCTGGATGCGGCCGACGCCAATGTTCGCCGCCTCGAGCAACTGGAGTCGTTCAAGCACGTGTATGCGCCTTTCCCGGGCGTGCTGACCAGACGGAATGTGGATCCTGGAGCTCTGATCAACGCCGGTTCGATTGGCGGAGCTGCGGGAAAAGAGCTATTTGACATAGCCCGCGTCGATCCCCTGCGTGTCTACGTCAGTGTCCCGCAAACCTACGCGCCCGCCATCAAGGTAGGGTCGGAAGCCTGGGTCACTCTGCCTGAATTTCCCGGCCAGAAATTCAAGGGCACAGTTGTGCGCACCGCGCAAGCTATCGACCCTGCGACTCGCACACTGCTGACGGAAGTGGACGTGCCCAACGGCGATGGACGCCTGTTGCCAGGCTCTTTTGGCGAAGTCCATTTCCGAACCGGGGTTGACGCCCAGAGGGTGACCATTCCGGTGAACGCCATGCTCTTCCGCCAGGAAGGCCCGCGCGTGGCGGTCGTGGACGGTAATGGCAGAGTCCATCTGCGGGCGATCACCATCGGCAAGGATTATGGCGCGACGCTGGAGATCCTTGGCGGTGTGGACATCCAGGACCGCGTGATCATTAATCCCGCCGATTCCATCGAAGAAGGCCAGCAGGTGAATGTCGCTCCTGAGACTTCCGGAGACCGGCACTCATGAAGCTGGATTCCCTGCAGCGCCGGCTCTTTGAAGAGCCTATTCACCACCGAGACACAGAGGGCACAGAGAAATCTAATATTGTTTTTTCTTCTCTGTGTCCTCTGTACCTCTGTGGTGAATTGCCTGTCTCGAAATACGCAACGTCCGCGGTATTCATGAGGCGGGTTATTCTCGCGGCGGGACTGTTCGCTTGCGGTTTGCTGTCGGGGTGCGTCGTGGGACCGAACTATCATCGTCCTCCTGTGCAGGTGCCGCCTGCCTATAAAACCGAGGGCCCCTGGCGCGTCGCTGCTCCCAAGGACTCGATTCCCAAGGGTGCGTGGTGGGGAGTCTTCAATGACGCGGAGCTAAGCAACTATGAGCAGCAATTGCTGAGCGCCAACCAGTCGCTTGCCGCTGCCAAGGACCGTCTCAGCGAGGCGCGGTCCCTGGCGCGAGTGACATCGGCGGGATACTTTCCCACGTTCAGCACCGATCCCAATGCCTCGCGGCAACGGTACTCAGGAAATCGCCCTGAAGTTGTCACCCTGGGCAGACCGCTCACGCAGAACACCTTCGAGATCCCCTTCCTGCTGAATTACGAGCCCGACCTGTTCGGAAAGGTGAAACGCAGTCTGCAGGCCTCCAACGCTTCGCTGCAGTCCGCCGCAGCCGACCTGTACAACGCGAACCTGATTCTCACGGCTGAACTCGCCGCCGACTACTTCACCTTGCGTGAGCTCGACGCCGAAATCCAGGTGGTACAGGAATCCGTCACCATTCAGCAAAGAGGATTGCAATTGGTGGAGGCACGCCACAGCGGCGGAGTAGCCTCGGGGCTTGACCTGGCACAACAGCAGACCTTGCTCGATTCGACCCAGACGCAGCTCTATCTGGTCCAGCAACAGCGCGCCCAATTTGAACACGCCATCGCCGTACTGACGGGGAGCCCCGCTTCAACATTCAGTGTGCCGGTCCGTCCGCTGAGCGCAACGCCGCCAGCCGTGCCTCTTGGTCTGCCGTCGGAACTGCTGGAGCGTCGCCCTGACGTTGCCGAGGCGGAGCGCCAAATGGCCTACCAGAATGCGCTGGTGGGAGTTGCCACAGCAGCTTTCTATCCGCAGCTCACCATCTTCGGCGGCGGCGGAGTGCAAAGCACTGACATCACCAACCTGTTTACAGCGCCCAGCGCCATCTGGTCCGTCGGTGGCGATCTGTTGCAACCTATCCTCCAGGGTGGCCGTCTTCGCGCCAACCTGGCGGCGACCAAATCCGCTTATGACGAATCGATCGCCAACTATCGCGAGGCAGTGCTGACTGCTTTCCAACAGGTGGAAGACGGGCTCTCCGACTTGAACGCGCTGTCGCAGGCAAGCACAACCCAGAACGCCGCCGTAGCCGACGCCCGGCGCGCCTTGGAACTGGCCAACAACCGCTACACCGGCGGTGTGACCAGCTACCTCGACGTCATCACCGCGCAATCAGCGCTGTTGACCAACCAGCGCCTGGCGACACAGCTCCTGGGCCAGCAGATGGTCGCCTCCGTCTATCTCGTCAAAGCGCTGGGCGGCGGATGGGACGCAGCGCAAATCCAGAACGAGCAAGTCCACCCCAAGGCGATCCAGATCGTACAGCAGTAAGCTGCGAACGTTCGCCTAGTCTCTGCTGTCGAGACACTGATTGCGCACTCGGCTGCGAAACGGAATGCACGGACGAGACTAACGTCTGCCCCTACTTTCAAGGTTCGCGACTCACGCATCGACGAGGATGCCCCGGCTCGTTTGCTGTTTGCCGTGGAGCGCCGGCAGCGTCTGCCCGCCACGGCGCAGCAACATTCGATGGCAATCCCGTTACCGTCTCGCCGGCGCTTGTTTCAAGATCACCTGCTGTGTTGCGTCTCCACGCAGTTGGTCGTGCCTCCTACCGTGGCCGCGCCGCGTGTGGCTGAGTACTGCGGATTGCAAGCGACATCGGGCTGCCCCAGGTTCCCGCTCACATTGTTTGTATCGTTGAATTGCGCAAACGACAGGTCCCCAAGAGAGACGCCGTTGCCACCGTTGCCGGTGATCACGTTTCCGCCAGCTTGTTGCGAGAAAGATGCGGTGGAAGCCTGCTCCACCCGGACGCCGTCCGCGCTATTACCGGTGATCGTAAGATCGAATGCCCGTAAAACCGAGCCTTGGACCACCCTAATCCCAACCGCTCCATTGTTTTGAATGGTGTCAGACGTGGCGGTCAAGGTGCTGCCGAAATTTACCTGCACACCAGCGTTGCCGTTTCCGCTAATAGTATTCGAGTCGGTGACTACCGTTGAGCCGTTCACAACCGCTATTCCGCGATTGCTATTGTTCGAGACGGTACAGCTAAAGACACGACCGTGGGAACTCCCAAAAGTCACTCCATCAGTAGCTCCCTGAATCCTGCTCAGGTAGAGCGTGCAAGAACTGTCCGTATTGCAAGTTACAGCCGGACTTCCCCCGTTAATGGTGAAGCCTATTAGCGTCACATCGTACGAGCTGAAGATTTGAACGGCCGGTAGAGTTCCATTGGATACGTCCTGGATGGTGGCGATAGGCGCCGCCTGCAGAGTCAGGTGATCGAAGGGGTAGACCAAGACATTTTCCTTACATGTGCCGGTCACGAGAATGGTGATCCCCCGGGTGTTTCCGGCGCTTGCGAGGCTTGCGAGCGTGCTGTTAATACTGCCGCCTTTATTGCAGTCCACTCGGATTGGGGCCGCATACACAGTTGACGTCGCAATGAAAAGTACAACGGGTAGGCTGAAGACGCTTCCGAGCAACCATCTAGGGGATTTCATATAGCACTCCTTTGATTTTGTGAGAGCAGGGGGCGTCGGCAGACCCGACTTCGCTGCCAGTGAGGATCAAGATCCGAAATCGTGATGCCTCGATGGCATCTGTCATCGAGTCAGATCGGATCGCTTTTGATTGTGCGAGTGAATCAGGAATCGTGGCCCGGTTCAGTCAGACCGAACAAACCCCCTAAGAATTTTTCGCCGCTTCGGATAACAAGTGGGTATGTGTCCCCTGCCTGAATGGGCGCGAGTGTACGCTCATTCCGGCTGATGTCAAGCAGAATCAATTGACGAGCTTTGTTTTAGCGTTGCTGGCCAGTCGCATAGATCTGTCCATCGCTTATCATGCGCCTATGCCGAACACGGCTAACGTCATTGTGGTTGGTCTTGGCGCTATGGGGAGCGCGACACTGTATCAAGCTGCCAGGCTTGGCGCGCGCGTCATCGGCATTGACCGCTTCGACCCGCCGCACGACCGGGGCTCGTCGCACGGCGACACCCGCATTACCCGCGAGGCCGTCGGCGAAGGCCGCGAGTTCGTCCCGCTGGCGCAGCGCTCCAACCAGATCTGGGAGGAGTTGGAGGCAGCGACCAGTCGCAGCCTGCTCACTCGCTGCGGCGCGCTGATTCTGGCCTCACAAAGTATCTCCGGCGACCATCACGGATCGACGTCGTTCGTTCAGGACACCATCGCTACGGCGAAGGACTTCGGCATTGCGCATGAGGTCCTGAATGCCGAAGAGATTCATCGTCGCTATCCGCAGTTCAATCTCTGCGGTGATGAGCTGGGTTACCTTGAGCCGGGAGCCGGTTTCCTGCGTCCCGAGGCCTGCATCGAGACGCAACTCATGCTCGCTCGCCAACGTGGCGCAAAGGTCCTAACTTCCGAGACGGTACTCGATATCCAGAAAGACAGGCGCGGCGACGTGACGGTAAGAACGGATCGAGCAACATATTCGGCCGCACGGGTCATCGTGACCGCCGGACCCTGGATCCCAAAGTTGATTGGGGCTAATGGTGCGTATTACTTCAAGACTTATCGCCAGATGCTGTGCTGGTTCGCGCTGGCGAAGAACGCGGAGCACTACAGCCCGGCGCAGTTTCCGGTGTTTATCTGGATCGTCGGCAACCGTCCGCGCGACATGCTCTACGGCTTTCCTGCGGTTGACGGTCCGTCAGGGGGCCTGAAGATAGCCACGGAACAGTACGAGGCGACGGTCGATCCCGATGCGGTCACGCGGACCGTCAGCGAGCCAGAAACAGCCGCCATGTACGACGAATACATCGCGCCTCGCTTTCCCGATGTTTCCGGCCGGTGCCTGCGTGCTGCGACCTGCCTCTACACCGTGACGCCAGATGCGAAGTTCATCATTGACACGTTTCGTGATGATGAAAATGTGTTGTTTGCGTCAGCTTGTTCGGGCCATGGATTCAAGCACTCTGCGGCCATCGGAGAGGCGCTGGCGTCGTGGGCGTTGCAGCAGGCTGCGCCTGTCGATCTGTCGCCCTTCAGGCTGGATCGATTTTCAAGATGAAGCCGCAGGCGCCTCGCCCTTAGGGTTGGCTCTTGGAGTGAGTCTGCAGATGTGGAGTCAGCTTCCGCAGGACAAACTCCTGAAAGACGCCGGCGATGGCGCTTTCACCAAGCTTAATCAGGGCGTTCTCCCATATCGCATTATTGCGGTCGCTGGCCGGATAGTAAGTGTAGGAAATAGCCCCGGTTGCGAACGCCCCGATAACTTCGGAGTAGTTAAACTGCCACTTCTTGTTGTCGCCCTTGCAAATCACAGCATTGGCGAGGGCATAGCCAATCCGCGACCCCGTGCTTCCGGTCCCCTTGTAGAAATAGCGGGGATCCTGCTTGAACAGAGACGGCAAGATAGCGCTTCCGATGAACGTACTCGCCACAACGTCAGCGTAAGCTGCTCCGTAACGCTTTCCATACCCTTCTGCACCTTGCCCGTATCCTGAGAATTCATCTGCGGCCTGCTGAACTCCGGCCAGGAAGCCGACCGCCACAAAGGTGAATGGGTCGATGACCGACCTCCAGGCGAGTTCAAACTTTTGCTTCGAGTTGAGCGGAGCGGGATCGGGGACGTAGGTGACATAGAAATTCGGGATGATGCCGAACACACGCTGCTGCTCTTGCTCTTTTATCTGCTCCTGCGCCACTTCCACCTGCGTCATTTCGACGCGCACTTCAGTGACAGCGGTTTCAACGCTCAGCATGACCTCCGGGACAAGGAAGGTTTGTCCCGGACTCAAGGTTCCGGTGAATTCATCGGTCGCGAAACCCGGCGCGGTGATGGTCAGGTGAAAGGGCCCGGGAGGGACGTCCGTAAAAAAGAATTGCCCATTCTCACCGGAGGACACTTCCTTGTTCAGGGACTTGTCTTCGCGGGTGAGCTGCACATGAGCGTCAACGGCGGCCGCTCCGGTTTGAACCACGATCGTTCCGCTGATGCTCCCCGGTTGCTGCGGGGCCGGTTGCTGAGCGGCAGCGGATGCTCCGGTTTCCGTGGTGTCAGATACGTCAATTTCCGCGTGTACGGTCGAGGACGACTGAGACTGCGCCTCTGCCAATATGGGAAGGAGGCATGGCCATAGACACAAGCTTAGCCAAATCAAGAGCCCAGCGCCCGGGGCCAACCCCCGGGTGTTTCGGCGCAAAGACATCCAGCCGGATTCTCCTTTCGCAGCACGCGTAGCTACTGCCGTCACCCCTACTTTTCATCGTATCACGCTCTCTGCGGCTATGCTCCGACGGCGGCTGCACGGTGCTCCGACCGAACCAAGGCCAGTGCAGTTACGTCGTTGTGGGCGGGAGGCGTGCGCAGGAACTGCTGCACACCGTCGAGGATAAAGGTCGCAATTTCGCGGGCGTTCTCCCGCGAGGCGCGCTCGAACTGCTGCTTTACGCGTTGCAGGCCAAACTCTTCCCGTTTGTACGCCGCCTCAACCACACCGCGTGAGACCAGCAGCATAGAGGCCCCGGGTTGCAGGGCGGCAAATGGCGCCTCGTAGGTGGAGGCGGCAAACAGCCCCAGCGGCAAGCCGGTGGCAGGAAGCTCCGTAACCCCGGCGTGGTCGCGAAGCAGTCCCGGAGTATGTCCGGCGTTGGCATAGCACACCGTACCCAACGCCTCGTTGTAACAGCCCACGAATGCGGGACAGGAACGTATCCCCGAGGCAGCCCGGCGAACCGTCAGGTTCAGTTTCAGGCAGAACTCCATCATCGCATCCGCCTCGTTGACTTCTGGGTCGGCAAAGCTCTTGCAGCCCACCTCGTGGAAGGTCCGCCGCATTGCATCGACGATGGCGTGGTTCTCCTCGTAGCTTCCGGCCACGTCCAACAGACCGAAGACAACGCGGCAGGGATTGGCGCGCAAAAAGCCGTAAACATCGCCTCCCACCCGGTTGCCCTGGATCAGGCCGGCAATGTCGGCTCCCGACAACGGTGGAAATTCAGCGGCCTTGGTAGGGACCGCCGTCGCAACCGAGCGCTCACGCTGGAAGGGTAATTTCACGGGAGGCTGCCATCATATCGGAATTTTTGCGGATTGCAAACGGCACAGCCCGTTGACGGGCGGGGTAGGATAGACGGGGCCGGAGGCCAATGCGGTCATGCGCATCGTGAGCGTGGGCGAGATTCTGTGGGATGTGATCGGCGCGGACGAATACCTAGGCGGTGCGCCACTGAATTTTGCTGCACACGCCCGCCAACTCGGACACGAGGTCTTTCTGCTGAGCGCCGTGGGGGAGGACGATCGCGGACGCCGCGCGCTCGAATGTCTGCAGGAACGCGGTCTCTCCTGCGAGTTTGTGCCGAAGCTGCCAGGCAGGGACACGGGAATCGCCGAGGTCGAACTCGACTCTGAGGGTAAGCCGATGTTTCGCATTGTGCGGCCCGCCGCCTACGACTTTGTGGAGCTCACCGCCGCCCAGCTCAAGCGTCTGGCTGGCCTGCAGCCGCAGTGGATTTACTTCGGAACTCTGTACCATATGTCGGGCCAGGCTCTGGCCTCGACGCTGAGGCTCCTGGAAGCGGCACCTTCCGCGCGGCGCTTCTACGATGTCAACCTGCGCGACGGTAACTGGACTCTGGGGGTGGTAGAACAGCTGTCACGCCAGGCCAGCGTGTTGAAGGTGAGCGACAGCGAGGCGGAGTTCCTCGACGGCCTGGTGAACGCCGGGCAAAGGTCGTCGATCGAGGAGTTCTGCCGCCGCTGGATTGAGCAGTACGGCTGCAAGATGATTTGCATCACATTTGGCGAGCGTGGCTGCGCGGTTTCTCACCAAGGCAGGTATTGCGAGATTCCGGGATTCCGAGTAGAGGTTGCAGACACCGTCGGTGCGGGCGATGCATTCGCGGCCGCCTTCCTCCACGGCATCGAGCAGGGCTGGGATGCGCCCCGTACCGGGCGGTTTGCCAACGCGGTCGGCGCGCTGGTCGCGAGCCGCTCGGGAGCAACGCCGGAATGGCGCATCGAGGAATGTCAGCCCATGCTGAATGGAGAATGACGTCAGCCAAGCTTCTGCAGCGCTGTTCTCAGTGCGTCAATCGCCAGTTGCGCAGCATGTCCGGAGGCCGACGGCAGCCCTCCTACCGCTCTCACAATCTCATCTTTGGAGATAGCAGACGCCGCGGTTGCCGCCTTCCCGCGAGCAAGTTCGGTTGCCGCTGAAGCGCATGCCATTGTCGGCACACAACCTTTCGCGCGAAAGCGGATGGCGCTGATGCGCCCGGCGTCCATCTTGATGGCCAGCTCAAGGACGTCGCCGCAGGCAGGATTCTCCAGCCGCACGCGGGCATCGGCATCGGGCAGTTCGCCCGAATTGCGAGGATGCTCGAAGTGATCGAGGAGCTGAGGCGAATACATAACGGCAAACCCGACCTTTATAGCTTATCGCGCGCCATCGGTCTGCCGCCGACGCTTCGTATAATCGAAGCGCTTGCCGGCTCCCGATTACACCCCGTGTCGTGTCGCCTCGCTGCAGCCCAGCGCCACCGTGACGCTGCGTGATCTTGGATTGCTGGAACGGCTTGTGGCTTGTACCCGCTATTGCGCCGACGTTTGCCCCGAGTTGACGCGCTTTTCGCCGGTCATCATTTCTGACTCATGGAGTGCGCAAAGCAAGGAAATCCTGGCGGCAGGCCCGGACTTGGTGCTAGCTTCCGTCCCATATCAACTCCAGGCGGTGGCAGAGATCCTGAAAGCAGGAGTCCGGTTCCTTGGCTTGGCGCCGCGTACTCTGGCTGACATCTACACCGACATCGCCGCGATCGCCGGCGTTATGGGAGCGTGGGAGCGCGGCCAGAATGTGATTGCTGCCATGCGGAGCTGCATCGCAGAGGTGCAGGCGGCCGTCGGCAACGCGCCCCGGCCACGCGTCTTCTGCGAGGAGTGGGGCAAGCCGATCATCGCTTCCCAGCCCTGGGTCGCAGAGCTGGTAGTAGCGGCGAGGGGAGAATTTGTCGTCCAGGCTGGGCAACAGCTCACCGCCGAGGAAGTGGCAGCCGCCCAGCCGGATGTGATTCTCGCCGCATGGTGCGGAGCCGGCGACCGCGTTCCGCTGGAAAAAATCGTCGAGCAGCGCACTTGGATGGACCTGCCCGCCGTTCGCGCAGGGCGGGTGTTCTGCATCAACGACGAGTTGCTCAACACCCCCGCCAGCAGCCTCCTCGGCGGGTTGCGCGCCATCTCATGGGCGCTGCATCCGGAGCTCTTCCCCCGGCCCCGGGGAATACGCCAAATCAGCATTGTGGTATGAATGGATACATATGTTGACGAATCATCAGCGGCTTGTCGAGGAGCTGAACGGGCTGGCCGAATCCGCCGAAACTGCCGAAGACTTGATGAGCAGGTTGGTGGGCCGCTTGCGGGAACAGTTGCCGCATTTCAACTGGGTGGGCTTCTACATGATTGAGGAGCAGCCGGAGAGCCAGGAACCCGTCCTGGCGTTGGGGCCGTACGTCGGCGCTGAAACGCCGCACAAGCGCATTCCGCTGAACCAGGGCATCTGCGGCGCGGCGGTCTCCTCCGGCCAAACGGTAGTGGTTGACGATGTGAACGCTGATCCGCGCTACCTGGCGTGCTCCATCGAAACCAGGTCGGAGATCGTTGCACCGGTGTTCATGAAGGGCAAGGTAGTCGGAGAGTTGGATATCGACAGCCACACTGCGGCGGCGTTTACCGATGCTGACCGCAAGCTGGTTGAACATTGCGCCGCCCTGGTCGGAAGCTATCTGGAGCGGACATCATGATGGCGCGCCGCAGCCCGGAATCGAGGCTGATCCCTTGATCAAGCAGGTAACTGCCGCCCTCATCAAGCGAAGAGAGGAAATCCTTTGCTGCCAGCGGACGGAGTATCAAACCCTGGCGCTAAAATGGGAGTTTCCCGGCGGGAAGATTGAGCCCGGAGAAGACGCGCCCACGGCTTTGCGGCGCGAACTGGAAGAAGAGCTCGGCATTCACGCTCACATCGGCCGCAAAGTCGCCCAACTGCAGCATCGCTATGCGAACGGCAACGCCGTCGAGCTGCACTTCCTCCTGGTTGAGCAATACGAAGGCGAAATCCAGAACCGAATCTTCCGCGAGATCCGTTGGGTGAATCGTCGCGAGCTGCCGAAGCTCGACTTCCTCGACGCCGATCGCAAGCTGGTACAACAGCTTGCCGATGGCGAACTGCTCTAACTCCCTCCTCGCCCGGTCGCGAACCAGGCAATCGTTAGCCCGATCATGATGATGGTCGTAGCCCAGGCGATCACGTTAAACCACGTGCCATTTACATAGTTGCCCATCAGCTCACTCTTATTGATCAAAAGAAGCATGAAGATGAGCACAAAGGGCAGGACAATCCCGTTGACCACCTGCGACAGAATGCTGATTTTCACCAGCGGAATGTCGGGCAGCAGGATGACGCCTCCGCCGGCTATGAGGAGCAGGGTGTATAGCCAATAGAAGACTTTTGCGTCCTCGAACTTGTGGTCCACGCCCGACTCAAAGCCGAGCCCCTCACAGACAGTGTAGGCGGTGGAGATGGGAAGGATGGAGGCAGCAAACAGAGAAGCGTTGAAAAGTCCGGCGGCAAAGAGGATGTAGGCATACTCGCCAGCGAGAGGGCGCAGCGCCTGCGCGGCATCGGCGCCATCACGAATCTGCCGCACGCCATGCAGGTACAGAGTCGCCGCGCAGGCGACCACGATAAACCAGGCCACGATGTCAGTGAAAAAGCACCCCAGAATGACGTCCCAGCGCGACGCCCGATACTCGCGTGGCGTGATTCCCTTCTCCACAATCGACGATTGCAGGTAGAACTGCATCCACGGGGCGATGGTCGTGCCCACGACGCCGATCACCATGTAAATGTAGGACGAGTCCCTGAATGCTCCTGTCGGCGGAGGTTTGAAGGTGGCGACAAAAGCTTCCTTCCAGCTCGGCCCGGCGAGCACGCCGGCGATGATGTAGGTGAAGTAGAAAAAGGAGGCGGCAAGAAAAACCTTCTCCACACTCTTGTACGTACCCTTGACCACCAGCAGCCACACCACGAGGGCCGCCGCCGGCACGCTGATGTAACGCGAGATATGAAACAGCTCGAGACTGCTGGCCACACCCGCAAACTCCGCCACCACGTTGCCGAAGTTGGTGATCACCAGCCCCAGCATCATGAAGAACGTAATCCGCAGACCGTATTCTTCGCGGATGAGGTCGCTCAGGCCCTTACCGGTAACCGCGCCCATGCGGGCCGACATCTCCTGCACCACCACCAGGGCCACCGTCATGGGGATCATGACCCACAGCAGCATGTAGCCAAACTGCGCTCCGGCGGCGGAGTAGGTGTAGATCCCGCCCGCATCGTTGTCCACATTGGCGGTGATAAATCCCGGCCCAATAACGGCCAACAACATCAGCAGGCGAATTCTCCAGATTCTCAGTCGCCGGGATTGAGGCATGACACCGGAAATTCAAGGTGAGATGGTAAAGAACACTCAGAATAAACGGGTACTCAGAGATGCGCCAGTCTTGAGAGTCCTATAACTTGGCGCGAAGCATGTTGATTACGTCATCGGCGGTGATGACACCGGTGAGCACTCCTTCTTTGTCAATCACCGGCAGGGAGAGCAGATTGTACTTATCAAAGAGTTCGGCGACATCCTTCTCGTCGGCGCCGGGATGCACCGTTGCAAGGTGGCCGGTGCTCAGCATCATTAAGGGAGTCCCGGGTTGCGCTAGTACGACTTTTGCCAATGGCACTGCGCCCAGGAGCTTGCCCTTGTCGCCAATGATGTAGATTGTGCTGACCCCTTCCACGCCGCCCTCGAAGTTACGCAGCATTTCGACGGCATCTTCCACCCTGGCGCCCGGCCCCAGGGCCATGTAGTCGGTGGTCATGCGGCCGGCTGCTGTGTCTTCCTCAAAGGTCATCAGCTCGGCAACCTCAGCCCGCTCTTCCGGCTCCATTTCGGTAAGGATTTCTTCGGTGGCCTCAGGAGGCATGTCGAGCAGAACGTCGGCGGCGGCGTCGGGATCCATCTCCTCCACGATGTCGGCAGCGCGCTCGGAATCGAGCGAGCTGAGAATCGAGACCTGCAGTTTGGGATCTACTTCCTCCAGGGTCTCGGCGGCGACCTCTTCATTGAGGGTCTCGAACACCGCCTCGCGTTCGGCCGGGGCCAACTCCTCGACAATGTCGGCGATGTCGGCCGGATGCAGTTTGGCCAGGCGGTCGAGGGAGATCTTCAACTTGACGCGGCGGGCGGGATCAATCTCGATGAGGTCAACAAACTCCCAGGGAATCATCCGCGGCGGGATCTTCGCCAGCAGAGGACGCAAGGCGGCGGCGGGGAGCACTCCCTTCAGCAGACGGCGGATGGCGCCGCGAGCGCCCACATCCACGGCGCCTACCTTGAGCACAACGTGGCTGTAGCCTGCTTCCTCGTGGATATCAACATCGTTGACGCGCACGACCTTGCGCCCGTGAACGTCAATGATCTGCTGGTCTAGCAGGTCACGGGCCAGCAGGAGCATGCCCTCGCCGCTGGCGTAGGGTATCCAATCGGACAGGGAGTTGCTGGCGCGCACGCCTCCGTTGATCGAGGTCACCGCGTTGGTCACTAGCAGCCGGTCGCCGCTGCGGCTCTTAACAATGAGCCCAAGGATCTGACTGGAGTTGTCCTGCGGAACCACCGCAACCTCGCGCACTTTGCCCGCCACGGCGCCGCTTTGGTCAAAGACCGGCGCCCCCAGCAGTTCGGTAAGGGCCAGTGGAGGCATTGTTGTCACTATATTCGATGCTGTCGGAAAATGCGCTGCGAAATCCGCCGAGGAAAGCGCTAGCGGAAAGGACGTCAGTCCATTCTGGAACCGGCCCGGTTTTACCGCCTCTCCCCTCCTCTGCGAAACTGAGGCATGTTCGCGTTCCCCTGCAAAGGCATCCTATTCGATCTTGACGGCGTGCTGGTGGACTCTACGCCCTGCGTGACCCGCGTCTGGAGTTCCTGGGCACAGGGGCACGGACTGGACCCGACGTATGTCGTCGAGGTTGCGCACGGCCAGCGCACCATCGAAACGGTGCGCAAGGTGGCGCCGCTTCTTGATGCGCAACACGAGACCGACCGCATCGAGCGCTTGGAGATCGATGATACGGTTGGACTGCAGGTTCTGCCGGGGGCGCAGGAACTGCTCGCTGCACTGCCGCCCGGACGATTCACCATCGTGACCTCGGGAACGCGCCGCCTGGCTAGCAAGCGTCTGCGGGTCGCGGGATTGCCCGTGCCGGACACTATGGTTACAGCCGACGATGTGACGCGCGGAAAACCCGATCCTGAGCCTTACGTGGCCGGAGCACGTGCTCTCGGACTGGAACCGGGCAGTTGCCTGGTCTTCGAAGACGCGCCTTCGGGCATTCGCGCGGCCAAGTCCGCGGGCATGTTTGCCATCGGCGTTCTCACGACCTACCCGGCAGAGGAGTTAGTTGGGGCAGACGCAATCGTCACAACCCTGCAGGCGGTCGCTGTCAAGATTAGCTCCACAGGACTGATTGTGGAGCTGGCATTATAAGGACCGTGGAGCGGGCGCCGTAACAAACTGCGACCAGCACACTGGAATCGAGGAGCTCTCGGAGAGCGTCTAATAGTTTCAGTGCTATGTTAGGCATCACAGTCCGGCGCAAGGCGAGACAATTTACTACCCTCGTGCGGCACTCCGCCATGACACCGCGGACCGGCGTCACCCGAAGTCCGGTGCTGGCTCGCCGCGGGCAACTCGGCGTGACTTTCATCGGACATTCCAGCTTCTTCCTGCAAATCGGCGGTAAGAACATCCTGTTGGATCCGAATTTCGCGCGCTGGATCTTCGTGCTCAAGCGCCTCCGCAGGCCGGGCCTCAAGCTGCGTGATCTCCCGCCAATTGACGCGGTACTGGTCTCGCATGCCCACTTCGACCATCTACATCGGGCATCGCTGGCTGCAATTGCGCGCCTGACTCGACGCAAGTCCGGCAGACGCCCGGCGATTATCGTGCCTCGTCATCTTGAGGACCTGGTCAGCGGTCTCGGCTTTGGTCGTATCGTTGAGCTCGATTGGTGGCAGAGTTCTCGGCTCGGCAACGTGGAGATTACGCATGTCCCCTCGCGGCATTGGGGCGCCCGGATGTTGCGCGACATGCATCGCGGTTACGGCGGGTTCGTGTTACGCGCAGGCAAGCATGCGCTGTACCATGCCGGAGACACTGCGTATTTCGAAGGCTTCCACGAGATCGGGCAGCGCCTGAAGCCGGAGGTTGCGCTGCTGCCCATCGGCGCCTATCATCCCGATTCCTTCCGCAGAGTGCATACCAGTCCTGAGGACGCCGTGCAGGCTCTCCTCGACCTCGGGGCACGATGGATGGTTCCCATGCACTATGGTACGTTTCGATTGTCCTACGAGCCCGTCGACGAACCTGTGCCACGGCTGCTGGCGGACGCGAAGCGCCGCGGCGTCGAAAAGAAGATTTGCGTTCTGGAAGAGGGTGTGACGAAGTTTTTCGAGTAGGACGCCGAGTCAACGGTCATCTGCGCCCCCGCATCCAAGTTTGAAGCATGTCATCCTGAGCGAAGGCGGCCTGCAATGGGCCGCCGGAGTCGAAGGACCCCTATAATCGGAGAACTAGTTCCTTACCCCAAAGGAGATGCCGTGAGAACAACTGCCCTTGTACTTCTGATAACGCTGGCGCTATCTGCTTTTGCCTTTTCCGCCGACACCTACCAGACCGGGAAGATTGTGAAATGGGACAACGGAACCTACCCTGACAAGAAAAAGAACAAGCCCTGGATCGTGTACCAGGTGCAGGGCGATAGCCTTATTTATTCCGTGGCTCGCAAGAAGGAGACCAAGCCGCAGATGCAGCCTGGCGAGACTGTGCAGTATGAGATGAAGGGCAACAAGATGACGGTGGTCAACGCCAAGGGCAAGAAGGAAACCTACCAGATCGTGGGGCAGGCGCAAGCGGCAGGACAGTAAGCTAGCAGCCGCCGGCTGTCATTCAACCGATAGCAGAATGACTGCAGGCTGATAGCTATTGCAGCGCCTGTTCCAGATCCGCAATCAGATCCTCCACATCTTCGATTCCCACGGAAATCCTCACCATGCCATCGGTCAGCCCGATGGCTTTGCGCCCCGCAGCTCCCAGTGCCGCGTGCGTCATGCTGGCGGGATGCGAGATCAAAGTCTCCACTCCGCCCAGCGACTCGCCCATGGTGCACAGGCGAACCCGCTTCAGTAGCCGCTTGGCATTGGCCAGCGAGCCAGTCTCGATAGTGATCATCGAGCCAAACCCTGACATCTGGTGGCAGGCCAATTCATACTGCGGATGGCTCTTCAGCCCGGGATAGAAGACCTTTTTCACCTTGCGATGGCGGCTGAGGAAGTCTGCCATCACGCGCCCGTTTGCATCATGCTGCTTCATACGCACGGCCAGAGTCTTGGTGCCGCGCAGAACAAGCCAGCACTCAAACGGTGACAGGATTGCGCCCGCGGCCTTCTGGATGAACGCCAGCTTCTCTGCATGTTCCTGCGTCGTGCAGACCAACAC
>Ga0335082_10001874_pt1 | contig 22510 bp, 17 predicted proteins | sample Lox_Sample_41_FD_206718 | JGI IMG/M metagenome (GOLD analysis project Ga0335082, IMG submission 206718) | Soil microbial communities from Loxahatchee National Wildlife Refuge, Florida, United States - Lox_Sample_4.1 | ecosystem: Environmental > Terrestrial > Soil > Wetlands | place: USA...
CGGAGGTGCTCTGAATCGAAGACGCTTCGGGCAGTTGCATGTTGATATACATGTAGCCCTGGTCCTCGTCCGGCAGAAAACTTGACGGTAGTACCTTCGCAAAGAAGATGCCGGCGACTGTAAAACCTGCGATTGCCACCATGGCTAGAACACTTTTTCGAATGATGCCGCCTGACATGCGAACGTAGAAGTTGCTGCCGCGTGTAAACACACGATTGAACCAGCCGAAGAACCTTGCAAGCGGCCCATGCGTTTCTTTTTTCTGTCGGAGCAACAATCCTCCGAGCGCTGGGCTTAACGTCAAAGCATTGAAGGCTGAAATGATGACGGAGATCGCGATGGTCAAGGCAAACTGCTGGTAGAGCCGGCCTGTAATGCCGGGAATAAAGACGGTTGGTACGAATACCGCCGAGAGGACCAGCGCGATTCCGACGACGGGCCCGGTCAACTCATCCATGGCTTTGCGAGCCGCATCTTTGGGTGACAAGCCCTCTTCAATATGGCGTTGTATACCTTCGACCACTACGATGGCATCGTCGACTACCAGGCCAATCGCCAGCACCAGGCCGAACAGGGAAAGCGTGTTGACTGAAAAACCGAAGAGCGGGAAGACCGCGAATGTAGCAATGAGCGAGACCGGCACGGCCAACATTGGAATGAACGTCGCGCGCCAATCCTGGAGAAAGAGGTAGACAACAAGGATGACCAGCACAAAAGCGATCACCAAGGTAAGGACGATCTCCTTTATGCCTGCTCTTACAGCATCCGTTGTGTCCAGGGTGACAGCGTAATCAACGTCCGCCGGGAAACTCTCTTTCATCTTGGCCATGAGCTTCCGCACGCCATTCACCGCTTCCACGGCGTTGGAGCCGGGCAGTTGATAGACCGCAATTAGAGCGGCAGGCTTGCCATTAAGCCGGCTCACCCAGTTGTAATCTTTTGAGCCCAACTCGACACTGGCGACGTCCTTTACGCGCACTACGCCGCCGTCAGCGCCTTCGCGAATAATAATGTCGCCAAACTCTTCCGCCGCCTCAAGCCGGCCCTGGGCGCGCACCGCATAGGTGAACGGTTGACCTGCTGTGGTGGGTTCACCTCCAACCTGGCCCGCTGGATTCACTGTGTTCTGCGATTGCACGGCGTTCACGACCTCGTTAACCGTGACGCCCAGTTTCGCGAGGCGGTCGGGCTTCACCCAGATGCGCATGGCGTACTCGCCTATCCCGAATATCTGGGCCTGACCTACGCCGTACGAGCGCGCAATGGGCTCTTTCAAATTGATGTAGCCATAGTTCGACAGCCATTTCGCATCGTGCGTTCCCTTTGGCGAAAACAAAGAGATCAGCACCATCGGCGACGTCAAAGATTTCTTCACGTCGATGCCAACCTGGTTGACTTCAGGGGGAAGTTGGCCATTCGCCAACTGCTGGCGTGATTGAGTGAGAAGGAGATCCGTATTGGGATCAGTTTTGAGATCGAAGTTGGCGTAGAGGACTGTACTCGAGTTGTTTGTCGAGCTCAGCGAGTACATATAATCCATGTTGTCCACGCCGTTGATCTGCTGTTCGATGGGAGTGGCCACGGCCTTCTCCATTGTGTCGGCATCGGCTCCGGGATACGTGGCCTGTACCCGTATTTCGGGTGGAGCAATGTTAGGAAACTGCGCGACCGGAAGACTGGTGATTGTGATCGCACCCACAATCACCATCAGAATCGAAATGACGATCGCAACGATCGGACGATTAATGAAAAAGCGGGACATGGCTTATCGAACCTCCGCCTGAATTGTGGTTGTCTTGGGAACGACATGCGTTCCGTCCTTTACTTTCGCCACCCCTTCAACGACGACCCGGTCATCAGGCGTCAAGCCCTCGTCGATCACCCACATCGTGTCTGTCTTCGCGCCCGCCTTGACGGGGCGAATGGTGGTTTTGTTGTCGGCTCCCACAAGGGCAACCTGATACCCTCCTTGAATTTCCTTGACCGCGGTCTGCGGTACCAACAGGGCATTCTTCTTAAAGCTGGTCTGAATCCGCACTCGCCCGTACAGTCCTGGACGCAACACGTTTCCGGGGTTGGGGAAGGCTGCCACTAAACGAATCGTGCCGGTATTCGAATCTACTTGCCGGTCCGTCCAAAGAATTCTGCCCTTGTGCGGATATACGGTACCGTCAGCCAGAATCAGCTCGGGTGAACTGTCGAACAAATCGATTGCTTGCCCCTTGGAGCTAAGCTTCTTCGCGCGCAAATACTCTTGTTCACTGACGGGGAAATAGACCTTGATCGGATCCACCTGCGACACAGACGTCAGGTGGGAGGATGGGCCTACGAGATTACCCATTTGAACTTCGGCAATTCCTGCAACGCCGTCAACAAGCGAGGTGACCTTAGTCCATCCGAGATCAAGTTCTGCGCGTTCGACCGCAGCCTTGGCCGATTCGACCTCGCCCTCGGCAGCGAGTTTGGCCTGGATCTCGGTATCTAACTGTTCCTTGGGGACCGCCCTCTGGGCTACGAGCGGCGTGTCGCGGTTTACGTCGAGCGCACTCTTGCCCAGTTTTGCCTGTGCTTGGCCAAGTTCTCCCTTGGCACGGTCGAGAGTGGCCTGAAAAGGTCTCGGGTCGATCTCGAAGAGAACCTGGCCCCTCCGGACGACCGCACCTTCTTTGTAGTTTTGGCTGATGATGTATCCCGAGACCTGTGGTCGAATTTCGGCATTGACATAGCCATCGAGTGTCGCCACCCACTCGCTCTGCACAGGCACGTCTTGCTCTAGCGGGCGCGCAACGACCACCTCGGTATCCGGCAATTTGATGGCGGCATGGCCGCTGCTGCAGCCAGCTAGCCCCAAGCTGAGAACGATTGGGGCGACGATGGCGAAATACTTAGCCCATTTATCAAGGCGCGTTGTGCCCGATAAATACCTCATAGTCCCGCGATTGTTTATGACATTTGACATATGATTCCTTCCTGCAGACATTTATTAGCTGAACCTCTTTGGATCTTTCCCAAACAGTTTCTGCGATTTCATGCCGTGACTTTCTCTTGCGTCGCGCTGTACCGGGCTTCGATAGCTTTGACGGAGTTTTCAAACGCCCTTTTCAAAACGCTCTTGCCGATGGTCCTGAGCACGAGGCCGAGCAACCGTCCCTTGAAGTTCTTGCCCTCCCGGACCACGGTGAGGTCGATGTCGGTGGTGCCATCCGGATGACGAGTGAATGTATAGGTGTGGCCGGACGCGCCTCCCCATACGTTGGAATCGGTTGTTGTCAGCACGACGTTATTCGGATCCGACCAATCGTAGAGAAGGCGTTCCCAAATGCCCCCCGAGCCTTCTGTCACGTCCGCATCCATCGGACCAAGGTGATGCACCTTCAGGTAATCATCCGCACTATTGTTAAAGATCTTGGAGCGGCCAGGACCGAAGTCGGTGAGCCCTGAAATGTACTGCTCGGGCGTCACGGTCGTTGTCTGGTGGAAGCGGATTTCTGGTGTCTCGTTAATCATGCACATTGTCGTTCTCCTTTCCGTTGAGCTCCGACACAGAAGAACAATGCAGCCGGCTTGCCATGCGCAAACTGCTGAAAAGGAAGAAGGTGAGCACCGGGCATCGCACAGCATGCTGAGCAAATGCTGACCGTTCAGCCGAAGTCCCACTCTGAACTTTGGGGAGGTGAATACGGATGCTTTCCGCAGGGTAAGGACGAAAGATTGGGTCTCTGGGAGCTTCAGTTGAAGACTGTGCTCGCAGCTAATTAACCACTATTTGGAGGTGTGTCGCTTGTGAGTGTATTTGTTGATGCCAAAGCGCTGGATTTTCGATTCCAGCGTCTGGCGCGGCATGCCGAGCTTCGCAGCGGCCCCGGAGGGCCCGGATATCCGCCCATGAGACTCAGCAAGGGCATTTTCGATCATTTCCACTTCATGATCGTCCAACGCCGCATTGCCTCTGTGTTGCGACGCGCCTTTTAGCCAGCCCTCATCGACGATGAAACTGTCAGTTTCACTGAGGATGACTGCTCGTTCCACAACGTTCTGCAATTCGCGAATATTGCCCGGCCAATGGTAGGTTTTTAGCAACTCCAGAGTCTCCTTACCGATGTGGCGGATGCTTTTGCCAGCGGCTTTGGCGAAGCGACCGACGAAGTACTCCACGAGCAATGGAATGTCATCCGCTCGTTCGCGTAGCGAGGGAACTGCGATCGGAAACACGTTCAATCTGAAAAAGAGATCTTGGCGGACAGTTCCAGCCGCGACGGCAGCCTCGAGATCACGATTGGTTGCCGCTATCAACCGGACGTCAACTGAGATGGGATGATTACTCCCCACCCGCTCAAATTCCTTCTCTTGTAACACCCGCAGTAGCGCAATCTGTGTCTCCATGGGGAGTTCGCCGACTTCGTCCAGAAACAGCGTACCTCCGTTCGCGGCTTCAAACCTCCCCACCCGCCGTTGCATGGCGCCGGTAAAGGCTCCCTTCTCGTGCCCGAAGAGCTCGGAAGCAATCAAGGATTGTGGAATTGCTGCACAGTTGACCCGCACGAATACTCGGTTTCCGCGCTTTGATCTCCGATGCAGCGCGTGCGCAATCAACTCCTTGCCCGTTCCCGTCTCTCCGAGAATGAGCACCGTCGAATCTGAAGGTGCAACCTTCTCCACGTGCTTCAGCAGTTGGCGTATTGGTTTCGAAGAACCAACAATTTCCTCGAACATGGAAGAGCGATCGATCTCCTCTCGGAGAATGAGATTTTCATTGTGGAGCCGCTCTTCCATCTTTTTCCGGTCATCGATGTCCGTTGAGGTACCGTACCAGCGGATGATCTTGCCTGATTCGTCTTTCAGCGGATTGTATTGAACGAGCTTCCAGCGATAGTTCCCGTCTTTTTGCCGGGCGCGCATTTCGATCTCGAAAGGGACCCCACGTCGAAGCCCGTCCTGACGCCGGGCCGCAAGGGAATCGACGTCGTCGGGATGGAAAGTCGCCGTCAAGAAACCCTTGGCGTTTACTTCTTCCCTCGTGAGCCCGGATTCTTCCAGAGCCACTCGGTTGGCGTAGAGTGTCCTCCCTTCGGGTGAGAGAACCACGACCACCTGCCGAATAGCATCCGTGGTCGTGCGGAGGTCTTCCTCACTTTGCCTTAGCTTCTGCTCGAAGCGCTTGCGCTCGTCAATGTCAATTGCGGTAACGTACCAGCGGACGATGTGGCCGCTTTCGTCGATTAAGGGGTTGTATTGAGCCAGGTGCCAGCGAAACTCGCCGGTCTCAGACAACAGGCGCGTTTCCAATTCGAAGGGAACGCCCTTCGACAGTTTCATGCGGCGCTCATTGAGTGCCTGATCCAGATCATCAGGATGGCAGGTCCGTTCTAAGTATCCTTTATCCTTCACATCATCCGCGCTGAGTCCAAGGCGATTAAGGGCGAACTGGTTCACGTACAGTACTGTGCCGTCTGCTGCGAGGACTGTGATGTCAATGGGGATGGCATCGGTGATCGTTAAAAGGTCGCCATCCTGCAGGCGGCGATGCTGCTCGGAGCTTGCGCTGTGATCCGTACTCATTGCTGAATCCCGCGGGCCGACGTGCCTAGACTCGCTAACGTGCGGCCATGCGGAATTATAGTGTCGGTCAAGGCTAAAGAGCACGCGGATGCTTCGGCGCGAAGATTTCGCCTTGGCATCCACGGTGATGGTGGATTGCTCCCCTGGCTGGCATCCGTGGTACGTTTTTACAGAGATTGATCAGCTGCCCTTGAAATTACGCGCGGCTATCGCCAACCAACAAAAATGGGAAACAAACGTATGTTTAACGAGAGCGGTTATTTGACGGAGTAGCCCTTCGCTTCCATTTGGCTGTTTCTCTGTTTGGGGGGCGTGCCGCACACGCAGTGGGCCGTGGAAGTTGGCATCGTTCGCGATGAAGCGGGCTACCTGGTTACCGGTCCTGATTTGTTGAAAAATGGCAATCGCCCCGAAAACTGGCATCTCGACCGAGATCCATATTATATGGAGACGAACATGCCCGGCGTGTTCGCGGCCGGCGACGTGCGGCACGGTTCGGTCAAGCGCTGCGCTTCAGCGGTGGGCGAAGGCGCCATGGCGGTGACTTTATCCAAACGACGCGCTTCAGCCCCCGATGCCGTAGCTTGTGCAACAACCCGATGCTCTTCATCCAGCCGAACACTTCTTCGATTCGCTTGCGGACTTGGTATCCTTGCCCGCCAGCCATGACGCCCCTCCCGCCTGACATTGAGACGCTCTACAATGCAGGTCTCCACAGCCGGGCCACAGCCGAGTCCCTCCCTCTTCCGCCACTCAGTCTGCATAGCAGAGAAATCGGGTTGCATTACTGCCAGAATTGCTAAAAATCGCCGTAGCGACGCAGCGACGTGCATTCCCGCCTCACTCACATCCGATATTCGCCCCCAAAAATCAAACTTTCCAGCCGAGCGAAAAACGGTGATCGTGACGCCCATCAAGGCGATACCGGCGGCACTGGCGTTGAGGTGTGGCCATCTCTGGAGCGTTTGATTTCCGGCACAGATAGCAATGCGATTAGAGATACGGAATGCATTTACAGATACTAAAGGCAGGCGTCACTCCGATAATATTAGTCGGCGGCTTACTTCGCCGGAGCTGTTTCCGCAGACAGAAGCATACCACCGATTACTGCACACGCTATTCCGAGCCCGTGAAGCAGCTTTATGTTCTCATGCAGCAGGGCTGGGGCGAGCAGGACCACGAAGACAGGATACAAGGCCGTCAGGGGTTCGACGATCGAGGCCTTGCCACCTTGACGCATCGCCGCCAGTAAGCTCAAGAATCCCAGGCCATTGAATACGCCATTCAGCAGCGCCCAGCCCAGGCTTTTGGTGGAGTACTCGAAAATCGAGGTCCCCGGGAACAGCAATGGTTGCAAAAGAATGAATCCCGCAGCGGCCCAAACCAGAGCTGCGGAGGCGGAGATATAGTTCATGGCTACTTTTTGAAACAGCCCCAGAGTGCCCCACGACACCAGCACCAGGGCGGATAGCCATAGCCACATCGGAAGCATGAGTCCCTTCATAAAGAGAGCAGCAGAATTGCAGCCATCGCAAAACATACTCCAAGCAGTTGCAGTTTATTGATTCTTTCCCGCAGGAATGTGACTGCGAGAAGCACAGTAGCAACCGGATACAGCGAAGTAGTTGCCGTAACGACGGAAGCATTATCGCCCGCGCGGTATGCGCCGTATAACGCGATGCCACCCAGTCCGAGGAGCAAGCCGCTGATAAGGGCGTAAGTGTTGCCGCGCAGACTTTGCTTCAGTTGCGGCCTCTGCACTGCCACCATTACCAGACTAACCAGCAGAAATCCAAATGCAGAGACGAACTGCATGGTGGTCGGAGGAATCTCCTCGGAACCGAGCCGGGCGGTAAATGCCCATGCGGTCCAGCACAATGATGCGGCAATTGAATACCAAAACCAGCTTCTTTTGAGAGTGTTCGCGGCAGCGCCAATGACCGTAGCCACGCCTTTGGGAACGAGGGTGGCGGTGAAATCTGCACTTGGGATCTCAGACGGTTGTTCACTTGGGACTGGGTTGGAGGGATACCCGGGTGAGCCGGTAACTTCGTCTTGATCACAAACAGCAGAACGTGCGAGGGCGGCAGCAGCAGCTCCGCCCGTCAGTGACCGGCTGTAACCGGACGGGCTGGCAGGCTGTCGATGTTCTCCCGATGAAGGTGCGCCATCAACCATGATAATTCTTGGATGCTATACATTTCGCACTTGCTAACAACCCGCGGTAAATCGTAGCGTAGTGATCTGGGAGCAGAAAGTGACGAAGGTCATGCCTAAAGGCAATTACTTTAGGTGCGAGGCGAGAAGTCCACTGCTGAGCGCAAATGTGGAGTGCTCACGACAATGCGCCCCTTGCACGAAGTGGTCGGCCGTCAGTGTGGCCAAGTAATGAATAATCTTTAACCCACCGCTTGAGGGCTTCTTCTTGAACGGATGGCTGAAATCGTAAACCGACCAGGTGGCCCGAATACCACCGTGGAGATGCTGCCAGTGAGAAGGAACCGGCGTACGGCAAAATGAAATGAAGCCCTATCTCTTGAGGGAGATTGGTATTCCGCAGGAGGCGTACAGCCATGCCTCCGTAACCGACGTTCTTCGTGATACCAGTCAGTATCCTTCCTCCCGCATGCATTCTTACTAGAGTTGCGATTGGTACGCGTCCACACGCCCCCACGCCGCGGGAGAGCAGCGACTGAGTTGCCTCGACCGCCGCTCGAATACTCGAATCACTGCCGGTTTCCAATAAGGCGTTGATGCCCAATTCGACGAACCGCGTGGCTTCCTTTGTGCCCCCGATTCCGTAGACTACTGTCCGTCGCGGCACAAACCAGGGCGAATTCTTTAGCCCGGCGACGGCGGTTCCGGCAAGAGGCAGCACGCAGGCGTTGATCTCACGATGGCCATCGCTCTGACCCGACCGCAAATGCACAGTGAGAATGCTTGCATTTAGCATTTCGAACGAGTCTGCAAAGCCGACCAGCAGCTTGGGGTCCACCTTGAAGCCTGCCAACGTGAATTGGCGGTTCTGGGGCATTCTTGTAGAAGTTCCCTTCATGAGTTGGAGAAACTCGCCGACAATTTATTTTTGACTGCCACCGGGCTGAAGGTTGCCTAGTCTCCCTAGCAAAATACTCTCGTTGATCTTCACGTAGCTCAATAACGTTCATGAGGGATACACCTAGGTAACCTAGCCAGACGACTCCTTCGATTCCTACCGGCTCGTTTGGCGAGCGTCCTTGAGGGGCCTGCCGATTACTTCAGTTACTTGCTGTGGGCACTTCGGTTCGCCTAACGTCGATTCCAGAAACCGGAACAGGGGCTGGACTTCTATGACTCACCCAGTGAGCAGACTGATCGCACTTCTAGCATTCCTTGTGCTTTTGTCTGTTCCAGGGTGGGCGCAAAACACAGCTGAATTGCAGGGGAGAGTTGTAGACCCCGGTGGGCACCCCACGGTAAGCGCGTTTGTCATTATCAGCAGCCACGACACCTCATTACTACGGGCAGCTACAACCGACGACCTTGGCAACTTCGAGTTCACTTCATTACCGGTCGGCACCTATAGCCTGGAAGTAAAAGCTGACGGTTTTCCCAATTCTCAGACTCGTGACCTGCGTGCAAGCATCGGACAAGTTATTCGGATTGAAATCGTCCTCGGTAGCAATGACGTACACTCTTCGCAGCTTCACGCCGCTCGCCCGTCGGTGGTTGAGACATCGAATACGCAACTTGGCGTGGTGATGGGCGATCAGGAAATATCCAATCTTCCACTCAAGTCCCGCGACACCTTCGAGTTGCTTCAGCTGCAGCCGGGGGTGCAAAGTACGCTGGGCGCAGATCTCTTCTTTGGCGGCGATCAGCCGGGTGTGGTTTCAGTTGATGGCGGGCGGGCACGGTCGAACAACTACAACGTCAACGGCGGACATTCAGGGGATCAATTCATCAACGCCCCTTCCATTCAGCCTTCTCCGGACTCAATTAGCGAATTCCGCGTTATTTCACACAATTATGATGCGGAGCTCGGGCGCAATTCCGGATCTGTGATCAACGTGATCACGAAATCCGGCAGCAACACGCTTCACGGAAGCATCTACGAATATTTTCGCAACAAGGTGCTGAATGCCAGAGGGTACTTTGACCCGGAAACCCCCGATTTCAAGCAGAACGAGTTCGGCGGCATCCTCGGCGGGGCTATACGGCGGGATAAGACTTTCTTTTTCTCTTCGTATGAAGGTCGCAGAGTGCGGCAGGGAATTACGTCCGACGCTGTGCCCGTACCCGCGCAGCAGGAACGCGGAGGCGACTTCTCAGCAGGCCCGGCTTTCACGGGCATACTGAGCGACAACGCGGTCGCAACCAAACTTAGCAGCCGTCCTGGATGCAACGCGGCAGTCGCGGCGAACGGCGGGGCCGCGATCGCAACCGGTACTCCGTATGCCAGCATTTTCCCCATCAACGTTATTCCGACATCGTGCTTTGACCCGACGGCAGCAGACTTGATGAACGAATTTGTTCCGTTGCCGAACGTTGGTGCTCAGACGTTTCTTTCAGTGCCCGAGGCCAAAGTTCGCCACGACCAGATCACGCTGCGTTTGGACCACAACCTTACGAGCCAGCAACAGCTCAGCTTTTACTATTACGGAGCGGATGGACTTGATGGTGAGCCGTTCTCGCGATTCCAGGCGGCAGGTTCGAACCTTCCTGAATTTGGCAACCTAACCAGAGACAGGTTCCAGCAACTCAATCTGTCGCACAACTGGATGGTCAATAGTAAAACGACCAATGAAGCCCGCTTCGTGTTTTACCGGGGCGCGCAGGGCCAGTTCCTGTCTCCCCAGCACACCAACCTGGTGCAGGATTCGTGCGCCACAGTACCTGCGGACCAGTGTTTCTCAGATCCTTCCAACCCTCGCCTGGGTATTACTCCGGGATATGGAGCCGGTCACGAAGGTGTGCCGTTTGTCTCTCTGGCGGGTGGATTCGCACTTGGCAACAATGCCAACGGGAGTTTCACCCAAACGGGGAACGTTTATCACGGCTTCGATAGCGTCAGCAAGATCATCGGCAAGCATCCTCTGAAATTTGGCGCGGACGTCCGCAACCAACGTTTTCACCAGACCTACTTCTACAACATCAACGGGAACTTTGAATTCTCAGGTGGCGGTCCGAACGATGTGGGCTTCGCTGACCTGGTCCCTAACTATCTTCTGGGGCTTCCGGACACCTACTCACAAGGTTCGGCGAACGCGGTCGACGTCCGTACCACCCAGCTTGGGATATTCGCGCAAGACGCCTGGAAACTGAAGCCCAACCTCACGCTCTATTACGGGCTGCGCTGGGAGTTGAACACGCCGCAGGAGGATGCAGGCAAGCGCATTCAGGCGTTTCGCCCGGGCCAGGCCACCAGCATCTACCAGTGCGAACTGAGTGCCTCGGATCCATTGACGGCGACTTTTGGTTCGAACGACTGCTCACCAACCGGACCTGCCGCATCAGTTTTCCCACTCGGATTGGTGCTGCCGGGGGACAAAGGTGTGCCGGCGGGTCTAACCAATGACTATCTCAAGTCCCTCGCTCCGAGATTCGGCCTGGCTTGGTCGCCTGACTGGACGGGCGGGTGGGCAGCTAAGGTCACGGGCGGTCCGGGAAAATCAAGTGTGCGAATGGGCTGGGGGATGTTCTACGACAGCAATGAGGAGTTGATGCTGGCGTCTTTTGCTGCACAACCTCCATTTGGCGGCAGCACATTCATCAGCAATGTCTTCTTCAACACTCCGTTTCTCGGCCAGAACGGGACCGTGACCCCGAATCCGTTTAACGGTTATTCAAATCCAGCTCGGGGCTCGGCGGTAGATTTCGCGCTCTTCCGTCCTATTCTCTTATTTGGAAATTTTCCTGACACGCTGCGCAGCCAATATGCAGAGCAGTATCACTTCACAATTCAGCGCCAGCTTCCGCAAGACATGATGCTGCAGTTCGGGTATGTCGGCAGCCAGGGTCACCGCTTGCTGGCCAGCCTTGACCAGAATTTCGGCAATGCGCAGACCTGCCTTGACCTGAACCAGATCCCGGGATTGTCGTGCGGGCCGTTTGGCGAAGACACCGCCTACTCGATTCCGGCTGGCGCCATCCCACCGGGGGTCACCTTGCACCTGCCGTATGGTTCGGTCCCCAGCGTTACAGGTCCGAATGCGAACCCGATCAGTTTGATCGGGCTGCGCAAGTATTCATCTCCGCTGTGTCAGCCCACTACCGGGACGGGTTGCCCGCCCGACGGTGTGCCGGTGTTCAGCAGCCTGTTCGCCATGGAGCCGATTGCGAACTCGGCCTACAACTCGCTTCAGGCGCAACTCAGCAAGCGCTTTTCTCATGGATTGCAGTTGCTGGCTTCATACACCTGGAGCAAGTCGATCGACACGGCCTCCAGCTTCGAGAATTCGGTGAATCCAATCGACCCGAGCCGGTCCCGCGCCCTGTCGTTGTTCGACGCTCGCCACAGATTTGTGTTGAGCGGATATTGGCGAGTGCGAGACTGGAAGGTGTCGAACTGGAGTAGGCACATCATCAATGGTTGGGCGGTGTCGACGATCTCTACGTTGCAGTCTGGATTCCCAGTCCGCATTACCTCTTCCGGTGATCAGGAACTGATGGGTAGCTTCGATTTTGAGGCGCCCGGCGAACCCACCCAGGTCGCGCCGTTTCGCCGGCTGGATCCGCGGACATCCGGCGGCTACTACTTCGATCCCACGTCTTTTGTCGATGGTCCTCTCGGCCAAATCGGGAATGCTCCACGAACCGTGTGCTGCGGTCCGGGGATTATCAACTTCGATTTCGCCTTCCACAAGACTGTGGCTCTAGGCGAGCGCAGCAATCTGGAATTTCGAACAGAATTCTTCAACCTGTTTAATCACACGCAATTTTTTAACCCAGACGGGGATATCACGGGAGGATCGACCTTCGGGCTGGTAAACCGGGCGAGGGACCCGAGGCTGGTTCAAGTTGCATTGCGGCTTGCCTTTTAGGCCCGCCGTTCTGAGCGGCAATGAGGATGACGAGACTGAGACACATTTTGTTGCTCGTGGCGCTCCTCGCGGGCGGAATGAGCGCGATGGCGCAGACGGAACGGAAGGTTACTCACCGTGAAGAGCCGGACTATCCGGAACTTGCAAAGAAGATGAACCTTCACGGCACGGTCAAACTCAAGATATGGATCAGTCCGGACGGTTCGGTGCGGCGGTTGGAATACGTCGGAGGCCATCCAGTGCTGGCGGAGTCTGCGCTGAAAGCGGTCAAAGGCTGGCACTACGAAGCGGCTACCAAGGAATCAAACACCATCGTGGGGTTGAAGTTTTGAACTCCAGTGTCCCCGGTTCAGCAAGTTTAGCGAAAATCTCGGAGCTTTCGAATGCGAGCCGCCAGAGGGATCGTTTTTCTGTGATCTATAAGATCCTGATCGTAGTGTTGGCCGCCTTCGCGTTTTGGCTGATGTTTCGCGTTAGAGAGGGAGAGCGTGAATTCAGGGAGTCTCAGCAGGCTTTACGCCACGTAACCAGTTGGCGGCAGGAAGCCCGAGTGGGAGACCAGGTTAACCAGCAGGCTGAAATCATGTGCCCTGACGATGACCGCGGGCCAGGCCAGACTACTTCCCACTCGAAAGATGCCGGGGCGAATGGCGTGAGGGTTGAACCGCTGGAAAATGGTCCCAATTCTCACCTTCAACCTTCAGGAAACCTACCCGATAAATCGGAAACTGTCCCCAAGGTGACTGCGCCTTGCGAAAAACTGCACGGCGAACTTCTTTACCCGCTGCCGGACTATGACCACCTGATCAAGCACACCAAAATCATTAAGGGGGCAGTTGAGTCAGTCCAAGGTATGAAATGCCAGGAATGGACGACAGTTCGCGTAATTCCTGGCCGTTTCGCTCCGGCACAGCCCTTTGATGATGCACAAATCTGTATCGGCCTTGCTGATCATCTGCCCCGGCGTATTAAGTACGAGAAGGTTGAATACATATTCTACGACTGGAACACTCCCATTCAGGTCAAAGAGAACCAAGCGCCGCGAACGCGGCTTCCCTAGCGCTTCTTCGAGCCTCGACGAAACAAAAGATCAATTGCGTTATGCGCCATGTGCGCGCCCACTTCGATGTAGAGCGCCGCTTCTCGGGCCCAGCCAATTGACCTTGAGAGGAGAACTGGTGTAAAGATTTGTTGCAGCATGGGTGCCACGCTGCTGCTGGAGTTGCAGTCCGGCAAGGCGGGCAGAGGGAACTGACTAGAGAAAACAATCAAGTCGGATCTCCTACCATTCAGGAAAGACCCATTTCAGCCAGGCCACCTGCTCAGTAATGTATAGGGGGCCCTGCGGCGCGAATGCGCGTGTGCTTGAATCATAGGAAAATCAAAACCGCAGAAGTACCAACGAGGTGGCCTGTTGCGCGGTTCCGCTAGGCTAGGCGCTCTGAGGAGCGATCCGCCTACTCCAGGTCATGCGATTGCCTTGGCGATCAAGAAGGGGGTCCCAACCGAAGTCGCGATTGATAGACAAATTCCAACTTAAGGGTCTCGGGCGTCGCTTCGGACTCTGACCGAGTATGGCGAACACAGCTGCTGAACTGTATCCCATTGATCGAGGAGCGAACAGCCCGAATGTGCGCGCAGCGTGTTCATAACGCTCCGGTATGTGTTGCGCCCACGCAGCGAGGAATTCCTTCGGTGTGAGGCGAATCATCACCTGACGACGCAGCCGTCTGTCTTTGGCCCAGAATGCTATTTCTTGCCCGCTGATCTCGGTGATGCGACGTTGAGCAATGGGCGGACGCCTCGCATATCTGCCAGCATATCGCAGGAAGTGCTCCTTAGAACCCAGCGACTGCAACTTCACACTCCACCAGCGATTCTCTTGGCTGCTGAGCGTTGCGTTGACCTGTTCGGCGGGCAGGTTACTGGAGAGCATTCCCGCTTGTAAACTAGCTCGCAACACACGGATGACAGCCTTACGCCAGTAGTGGGTGAGAGCGTCAACATCATAGTAAACAGTAGCGCGCCATCTTCCCGACAGTTCTAAACCTCCCGCTGTCACCATGCGTGAATGGGATTCCCGCTGGAGATTAAGCGGTTGCCGAGTCTTGCCCGTGCGTCGTCCTCTGCCTGCCGGAGATTGCCAACCTCGGCCTCGATTGTAATTGGCCATCCATCGGATTTCTCAACGAGAATGTCTGGCCGTCCGCCTTCCTCAAAGATTCGTCCGATATTCTCAGAACGAAGCGTCCATTCCCGGCCGAAATGCTGTAGAACCTCGCCAAGAGCGGTGTTTATCGTTTGCTCGTGAGTACCAGTATGCAATTACCGCACCTTCCATCGAATTGTGAAGAGCGTCTCTTCGCTGAGGATTTGATTCATTCGATTCTCGATCTCATCCATGAGGGTACGGAAGCCAAGAGCAAAGGCGGTCGAGAGAAAGCGATCATCTTCACCGAGTCCACCCGGACTCAGGAGTACGTCCGATCCATCCTGGAGGACATTGCACGCTACAAAGGCAAGGTTGTGCTGTTCAATGGGTCGAACAACGATTGGGAGCCGCTATGGGACCAGATTGTCACCGACCACGGATGACGCCACGACGGTGTCCACAGACTGCCAGCGCTCGAACCGCGCCGCGATCTCTCGTGCCGGGGATGTCGCGTGATCCCACGAGAATGCATCCGAGGCGCCGCTGTGCAGCAGTCGCCAAACGTTGTTCCCCGCCAGAGCGGGCCGGGAAAACGCCACGGCAAAGATTCGTTCCAGGCCGTTACGACTCCATTGCCTGATGAGATCGCAAACTGGCTGGCGGCAAGGTACCGAGTAGGCATGGCCTATGGGTCTACTCGCACCGCAGGGCCGCATTGGGATCAACGTGGGCGGCGCGATGCGCTGGGATCCAACTGGCAATAGACGTGGTGGTCAGAAGAAGCACAGCAATAACCACAAAGGTAAGAGGATCACGTGGGCTGATATCGTGTAGCAAGCTCCGCAGAAGAGGCGCAGCAGCCAGGGCTACGACGATCCCGACCAGAACGCCCGCCGTGGCCAATGAAATACCGTTAGCCAGAATCATCCGCAGGACATCGCCCGGCTTCGCACCAAGCGCCATACGAATCCCAATTTCCTGAGTCCTTCGTCCCACTACAAAGGACACCACTCCGTATAGCCCGACAATGGCCAATGAGAGGGCGATCACGCCAAAGGCTCCGCTCAACACGGCGAATACGCGAAGTGTGAAAAGGCCGTTCGTAGAAAACGCTTTTGCCATCGTGATCGCGGAAAGGGGAGTCACTTCCGGGTCCAGTGCGCGGATCTGCTGGCGAACAAGGGAGACAAAGGCTGTGGGATCACCTTTGGTGCGGAGTTGAAATGTTGCCTGGGAACCTCCTTGTTGGAGATTGGGCAAGTAGAAGACGGGAGGCGGGGGGGTGGTGATTGATCCATTACTGGAGTCTTTCACCACACCGACGATCTGGATCGGAACGTTGTCACGTAGTCGAAGGATGTGGCCAAGAGCCTTGTCCACGGTATCGTTTTTGACGATGTACCGCCGCGCCAAAGTTTCATTCACAATCGCGACCTGCGGCGCTTTGTCAGTATCGTGGGCGGTGAACTCGCGTCCGCAGAGCAACGGGATCTGCATGGTCGCAAAATAATTGGGGCCGATCTGATTGGTGCTCGTATCGATGAATTTTTCACCACCCGCGCTGGTGTAGCCGTCGATGGACAGATCCCAGGAACCGCCCGAGAGGAACGGAACGCTGCCCGCAAGCGTTGCCGAAGTAACACCGGGAAGTGCGGCTACACGTTCGAGAATCTGCTGGTTCAGATGAGTTGCCTGCGTGTCCTTGTAACCGTGCAGGCCTGGGTCCACGAAGACCAGGAGCATGTGGTCAGGGTTGAACCCGAGGTCTGCGCTCTGCGCGCGCACGAAGACCTTCAAGAACAGTCCGCCCGCGACCAGGAGAACCACCGAGAGGGCCACTTGTCCGCCGATCAGAATGCGGCGTGCGAGAGCGCTGTGCGATCGTCGCCCCAGGGCAGTTCTTGTCGTCGTGGCGCTCAGGGCTTCTTTCACCGCCATGAGGGCAGGTGCGATTCCACACAGAAGAACCGCTGCAATGGAAGCCAGTGCGGCAATGCCGAGAACGCGCGTATCCAGTTTCAGATCTGGGCCTGCGGGAGAAGTGGAGTAGGGTATGAGCGACGAGAAGCCCCGGATGCAACCAGCCGCCAGCAAAATGCCAGCCCCCCCGCCCAACACGGCGAGCAAGGTGCTCTCGGTTAGAAATCGACGGACGAGGGCTGCGCGCGATGCGCCCAAAGCCAATTGAGTGGAGATTTCACGGATGCGCGACGCAGCTTGAGCCATCATGAGGCTAGCCACGTTCGCGCACGCCATCATCAGCACCAACACCACAAGGCCCAGGAGAATGAAACCTGGTGTTGCTGCACCGTTCTCAAGACGCCGGCTCATCTCCGATCGAACGAATGCAGCCGTGTCCTGATTGGTGTTGGGATAGTCTCGCTCGAGACTACTCATAATAACGTTCATTTCTGATTGGGCTTGAGCAATCGTTACTCCGGGCTTCAGACGACCCAGCAGAGTGCCGCTCCGGTAGTCTCTGTGTGTGAGATCGTCGTTGCCGCCAGGCGATACGGCTGCGGTCATCATCATCGGCAGATAAACATCCGGACGAAACCACAGATCGACGCCAGAAAATGACTTCGGAGTCACTCCAACGATCGTGAAGCTATGGCCGCTCAACTCAACCTGCTTGTTGATAATTCCTGGATCGCCGGCAAAAGCTCGCTGCCAAAGCGAGTAGCTGATGAGCATGACCGGGTATTTCCCTGGTGCCTGGTCCTCCTCAGGGAGAAAGGTCCGACCTAAGGCGGGCTGTACGCCTAGCATGGAAAAGAAATTCCCTGAAACCAGTTGCCCCCAAACCACCCGCGATTCACCATCGCGAACGGCTCCCACAGGGTTCATTGCGGCGGTCATATCCCGCCGGGTAGACAGCGATTGAAACGACTTGCTCCGAGTCGAGAGGTCGACCCAATCGAGGTAAGAGGACGACCCAAAGCTGGTCAAACGCGATGCTGCGATATCGACGGTGACGAGTCCGCCGGGATTGGGTGCAGGCAGCGGGCGAAAAACCATGCCATCGCAAAGGCTAAAGATGGCAGCGTTGGCGCCGATGCCTAAAGCCAGAGACAGGACGACCACCGTCGTGAATCCTGGTCTCTTAATCAGAGTGCGGAGAGAAAAGCGCAAGTCGCGCCACAGCATGTCGAGGAGGGGGATCGTATTCATTTCGTAGATGGTCTCGCGAATCCGATAAGGATTTCCCAGCTTGCGATGGGCAGCGGCGCGAGCGTCTGCGGGAGACATGCCCGCTTCGATGTTGCGGTCGGTTTCTATTTGAAGGTGAGACTCGAGTTCGGCAGCACGCTCAGCATCCCAGTGTTTGCGGCGGAAGAAACGTACTAGACTCATTGGTTTGCTCCCGGATAGTTACTCAGCTGCTGGCCGGAGAATGCGTCCAATCGCCTGCACCAGTTGATCCCAGCGATTGGTCTGCGCGAGGAGTTGCTTTCTTCCCGAGGTTGTCAGCCGGTAATAGCGAGCGCGGCGATTGTTTTCCGATGTTCCCCAGAACGCAGCGATCCAGCCCCGATCCTCAAGCCGATGAAGCGCTGGATAAAGCGATCCATGCTCGACCTGAAGAACATCTTCTGAGCGGCGCTCTATGGAATACGCGATTGTATGCCCGTGAGCCGGGCCCGCAGAGAGAGTCTGTAAAATAAGCAGATCCAGCGTGCCCTGAACCATATCACTTTGGAGCGGAGATTTTCCGGTTCCGGCCATGTGCGCGATTATACTCGGGAAGATGATCTATGGGAAGGAGGGCTAATTCCCGGATAGCGGGCGGGGTGGAAGGAAGGAACGGCAAAACTTTCACACCCCCGTCCCGAGCCCACCGTTCAAATAGAATCGCAAAGTTGATCGAGACAGATACTGTGTTGTCTATGGGAGCACAAAATACCCTCAGGTGGCGCACGACAGCTCTCTCAATGAAATCCGCTGAAAATCGCGATCTCTTTCCCGGCGCATTGGAGATGATGATTCTCTGAGTTGAAGACTCATAAGTTTAGACTGTGGAACCAACGCTATTGTCTCCACGTATAATCCGCCGTAGGAGACCCGCATGCCAACTCTTCTACAGGACCTCCGCTATGCTCTCCGGCAGCTGCGCCATGCTCCTACGTTCACATTGACCGCATTACTGACCTTGGCCGTCGGCATCGGCGCGACAACCGCGATCTTTACCCTGACGCAGGCCATCATGCTGAAGTCCTTGCCGGTCGCCGATCCTGCCCGACTCTATCGCATCGGCGACACGTCGGAGTGCTGTGTCGAGGGCTGGGAAGACGATGACTGGAGCTTGTTCTCTTATCAGCTCTACCAGCGTCTCGCGGCGGCGGCACCCGAGTTCGAGGAGACCACCGCTTTTCAGGCCGCGCCTGGGATCTACAGCGTTCGGCAGCAAGCCAAAGACCGCGAGGCACGTCCCTTGCGCGCCGAGTACGTGAGCGGAAGCTACTTCCATGTTTTTGGCCTCGACGCCTTTGCCGGACGCGTGATCAACACAACGGACGATCAGCGATCGGCCGCGCCGGTCGCAATGATCAGCTATCGCACCTGGCAGCAGGCTTACGGCTCAGATCCGAGGATCATTGGGTCCACATTCTTCGTGCAAGGACAGCCAGTCACGTTGATTGGGATTACGCCTCCAGGCTTTTTCGGTGAGACACTGCGGAGCGATCCGCCGGACTTTTGGCTGCCCCTGCAACAGGAGATTCTGTTCGACGGCCAGAGTGCAAACATGAGAACGAATCAGCGCCAATGGCTCTATGCCATTGGCAGGTTGCGGCCGGGTGCGAGCGTGCAAGCGCTGCCTGCCCGGCTGACGCCAGTGCTTCAACGCTGGCTCCGTGACGAAGATGAGGTACCTGCCGAATTCAAACCGCAGGTTGAACCTTCAATTCCGCAGAAACTTATCCGGCTGGCTCCGGCCGGAGGCGGTGTCACTTCCTTACGGGAAAACTACGGCTCGAGTCTGCGTATCCTCTTAATAATTTGTGGAACCTTACTCCTCATCGCCTGCGCCAACCTGGCCAATCTGCTACTGGCACGCGCAGCCGCCCGCCGCTCCCAGACAGCAGTGCGCCTGGCTCTGGGGGCTGCGCGAACAAGACTGATTCGCCAGCAGTTGACGGAGGCTGTACTGCTGTCTGTGTTAGGCGGCATGGCAGGATTAGCGTTTGCATACCTGGGAGCGCGTCTGATGCTGGCCCTGGCATTTCACAGCGCCACCTTTACGCCCATCAGTGCGAAACCTTCGCTGCCGGTTCTGGGATTTGCATTTGCGCTTTCACTCCTGACCGGTGTGCTATTTGGCGTGGTTCCGGCGTGGTTGACCTCGCGTTCCGATCCGGCAGTAGCCCTGCACGGAGCAGGCCGCGGCACTCGCGCTGGGGCATTGTTGCCGCAGAAGATACTGGTGGTCAGCCAGGCGGCGCTTTCCCTGGTTCTGCTGGCCTGTGCGGGATTGCTAACGATGAGCTTACGGAATCTGGAGAGTCAGGACTTTGGTTTTGACGTCCAAAATCGCATCAGTGTTCAGATCAATCCGCCTCTGGACAGTTACACACCTGAACGCCTCGACGCGCTTTATCGCGCAATCGAAGATAGTTTGGTGCGGTTGCCCAATGTGCACAGCGCAAGCCTGGCCGGCTACAGTCCGCTCAGCGGCAATAACTGGGGTGAATTGATTGCGGTAGAAGGGAGAGGTGATCCAAAGGCTGATATGGCGGAAGGTGTCTCTTGGGACCGAGTGAGTCGTCAGTATTTTTCGACCGTCGGACAGCGCATCGTGCGCGGGCGCGACTTCGCGGAGAGCGATTCCAGTGCCTCGCGCCCAGTAGCGATTGTGAATGAATCGCTGGTCAAGAAGTACTTCCCCAATGAAGATCCCCTCGGCAAGCACTTTGGCATGGACAGCTCCCGATATGCCGGCACGTTTGAGATCGTCGGCGTAGCGCGTGACGCCAAGTACAACGATCCAGACCAGCCCGCAAGGCCCATGTTTTTCCTGCCACTGGAGCAGAGCGTCCATTACTCCAACGCGGACATACAGCGCAACGAAATACAAACACATTTCGTAAACAGTATCCAGTTGCTGGTACGCGGCCATCCCCTCAATCTTGAGCCGCAGCTTCATAAGACTCTCGCCGACATCGATCCCAACCTTACGATTATCACCGTGCAAAGCATGAACGAGCAGGTGACCTCAAATTTTGATCAGCAGCGTATGGTCGCGCAGTTGGCCGGGACATTCGGTCTCATCGCAATGGCGCTGGCAGCAATCGGCCTCTATGGCCTGACGGCCTACACGGTGGCCTGCCGAACCGGCGAGATCGGAGTGCGCATGGCTCTCGGAGCCGACCGGCTAAACATTGTGCGATTGGTCCTGCGGGGAGCGTTTCTGCTAGTGGCTATCGGCTTATTGATTGGAATTCCTCTGGCCATCGGTGCGGGACGCCTCATGGCCGCGCAGCTATTCGAGATACGCAGCTGGGATCCGCATGTTTTCGGGATTTCAATTCTTGGGCTCGGCGCTTGCTCCTTGGTCGCCAGTATTCTCCCGGCAGGTCGAGCTGCTTCGACGGATCCCATGAAGGCGCTGCGCACGGAGTGAAGTTATGTGGCTTGTTTTGTGGCGAACTAGCCGGTTGGTGTAATTGGCACTGACGCAACGCTCCCGACTGGATTGCTGGTCCTGCGGCGTAGAAACCGATTCGCAGGCTCCGAATACAAGTTTGCGACAGCAGCCCCTAACAATGCTGCAAACAGGATGGCGAAAACGAACAAAATGGGCACGCCGCGCATGGGTTTGCCGGCATGAAGAAACAGGTCAAAAAGGGTAAAAACTACGAACATGTGCGTCAGGTAAATCTCGTAGCTGTATCGGCCCATCCGTACAAGCGGGCTCAACACGCGTGGACTTCTCCATTCCATTTGTGCCGTGGCAGCTATGAACATGCATGTTCCCACACCAAGTAGGCTGAAGTTCAGCCCCGTCTTGCCGAGCCAGCCTCTATAGACCTGCCACGAAAAAATGAGACTTGCTGAGACGACGACAGTCCCCGCAATCCCCAATGCCCAAATCGCTCGCCGAGAAAAGCGTCTGCTCGAAACGACCAAAGCCGTGAGGCATCCCCACGAGATTCCTTCCATGCCTCCTAGATAGGAATAGTCTTCTGCGATCTCGTTGCCATGAGCGAATAGAGTTCGGCCGAAGGGACCAAGAATCACAAAAACCAAGAGTAGGGCGGGAAAGACCATGCTGCGACCGAAGAATCTCTTGCCGGCGAGTAGGAAACAAGCCACGGGAAAAAAAAGATAAAACATCTCCTCTATTGAAAGGGACCATAGGATATCCCAATTGCCCGGCAAATATCCTCGATGGATTTCCAACTCATTAAGGTGCAAAGTCAAAGCGGCGAGCAGAGCACGTCCAAGGCCTCCCGTTTCAGCGGTTACGACGTAGTGGTGCACGTCTGCGAAATGCAGAGCACACAGAACAGCAAGCAGCAGAAACAGCAGCGGTGCGATACGCGCAAACCGAAATAGATAGAAGCCGCGCAGGGAAAGTTGCGGAAGTGAACCCCAGCGCCGAATAGTGATCGAGGTGATGAGAAAACCCGAGATGGCAAAAAACATCTGCACACCGAGTTGGGCATTCCAGACGAGAATGTGGACCAACTGTGCCGGCAGAAGCTCTGTATATGGAACATCAGCACCGAGCAGGCGGATGTTGATGTGGTTCATCAAGACGAAAAAGATCGAAAGACCA
>Ga0335082_10001875_pt1 | contig 22506 bp, 21 predicted proteins | sample Lox_Sample_41_FD_206718 | JGI IMG/M metagenome (GOLD analysis project Ga0335082, IMG submission 206718) | Soil microbial communities from Loxahatchee National Wildlife Refuge, Florida, United States - Lox_Sample_4.1 | ecosystem: Environmental > Terrestrial > Soil > Wetlands | place: USA...
TCTTGTTGAGCGCCGTGCCGAGGTGGACGTGGCCGTTGGCGTACGGCGGCCCGTCGTGCAGCAGGTACATCGGCTTGCCGGCGTTGACCTGCAGCAGCTGCTCGTAGAGGCCGATCTCGTCCCACTTGGCGATCACCGCGGGCTCGCGCACCGGGAGGTTGGCGCGCATGGGGAAGTCGGTCTTGGGGAGATTCAGCGTGGCCTTGTAGTCCATGGCGTGGGTCGTCGGCGCGTCGGCCTGGCACTCATAGCAGCGGGGGTATGGCGATTCAATTTGGACTGAGTTGAGAGTCCAGAGACTTCGACAGTGCGGATGGACCGCTCTCGACTCTGAACGCTCGACTGTCGACTCCCAGCTCTAGCTGTCTTGCCGCGCGTAGCCGAGTTGCTTGTCGACGAGGTTGCGCAGCGGCCGGCCATGCAGGAAGCGATCGAGGTTGTCCTCGAAGATAGCGAGCATCTTCTGGAAGTAGTTCGGGGTGTAGCCGGAGATGTGTGGTGTGAGGACCAGATTCGGCAACGACCAGAACGGGTGATCGGCGGGAAGCGGCTCCTGGCGGAACGCATCGAGCGCGGCGCCGGCGATGGCGCCGGTGCGCAGTGCCCGCACGAGCGCGTCGTCGTCGATGTGTTCGCCACGCCCGATGTTGATCAGGAAGGCACTCGAGCGCATGGTGCGCAAGGCGGCCGCGTCGATGATGCCGCGGGTCTCGGCGGTCAGCGGCAACGCGCAGACCACCCAGTCGGCCCACGCCAGCAGATCGTGAAGCGCAGCCGGCGGCACCACGGCTTCGGCGCCGGCAACCGGGCGTATCGCATCGCGGCGCATGACGCGCACCCGCAGGCCGAGCGCCGCGGCACGCTGCGCCAGGTTGCGGCCGATGGCGCCGGCCCCCAAGATGGCGAGGGTGGCTCCCTGCAGCTCGACGACGCTGCTGCCAAAACTGATCACGCCGAAGCGGTTCCACTCGGCACGCGCTTGCAGGCGCAGGGCTTCATGGAAGTTGCGCGCCAGCACCAGCATCTGGCCAAGCACGTGTTCCGGAATCGACACCGCGTGCAACCCGGCAGAGTTCGTCAGCACCACATCGCTGGCAACCATCTCGGGGAACAGGTTCGCTTCGATGCCCGCCGACGCCGAGTGGACCCAACGCAGACGCGTGGCAGTGATGAAGTCGGCGCGCGGGACGTGAAAGCAGGCCAGCACCTCGGCGTCGGCCAGGGCGCGGCCCAGCTCCGACGCGTCTTCCACGGCCACCACATGGACGCCCGGGAAGCGCGCTTCGAGCCGCGTGCGCTCGCTGTCCGCCAGCATCCAACGAACTTCCTTCATCTGAAAGAACGTCACCACGCGCATCGTTGATGCCCTCCTCACGGCGTGACGTCGCTCGGCGGCAACGCCAGCCCCGCCTGGTACACCTCGCGGCGCGAGATACCGCGTTCGTGGGCCAACGTTCGGGCGATTTGCTTGAGGCTCATGCCCTCGCCGCGCAAGCGTGCAATGGCGGCAACCAGCGCCTCGGCAGGCGCCGACTCCGTCGCACGCTCGCGACCGGCGATCAGCAGCGTCACCTCGCCTTGCAGTGTCGGCCGTCCGACCCGCGGTGTGAGGGTCGCGATCACCTGCGTCACGGGACCACGCAGCACTTCCTCGAACAGCTTGGTGAGCTCGCGGACGATGACCACCTCGGTATCGCCGAGACTCGCGTGGAGATCCTGCAGGCTTGCCAGCAGCCGTCTGGCCGTCTCATACACGATGACGGTCCGCGGCTCGTGCCGCAGGGCTTCGAAGAACTTGCGGCGCGGCCCTGCCTTGGCCGGCACGAACCCCTCGAAGGCGAAGCGGTCCGTCGGCAAGCCGGCGACGCTCAGTGCTGCGGCAACGGCGGAGGGGCCGGGAACGGCGATGACGCGCACGCCGGCGGCGACCGCCGCCCGGACAAGATGGAAGCCCGGGTCGGCGATGCCCGGCGTGCCGGCATCGGAGACCAGGGCGATACTCTTGCCGTGCCGCAGGGCTTCGATCAGCTGCGGCGCTTTGCGCCGTTCGATCTGATCGTAGTAGCTCGTCAACGGTGTGCTGACGCCGTAGTGCGTCAGCAGCTTGCGGCTGTGCCGCGTGTCCTCGGCGGCGATCAGGTCTACTTCCTTGAGGACGCGCAGCGCCCGCAGCGTGATGTCCTCGAGGTTGCCGAGCGGCGTCGCGACGACGTAGAGCGTACCGATCGTCATGCCGCGCCTCGCCGCCGATCACTCAGAGTCCGAAGAACGCCTTGATGCGCTCGCCCAAACCCTGCGCGCTGCGGTCCACGCGGACGCCCGGTAGCCCGGTCTCGCGCAGGCTGCGGTGCAGATCCTGCGCCGCCTCGCGCTCGGCGACGATCTCACTCAGCGGAGCCAAGATCGTCGGATTGCGCATGAGGACCTCCTTGAACGCGGCGCGATCGATCTCGATCACGCCCAGATCCCCGCAGGCGCGCACGGTCGCGGTGCGGGGGGCGCCGGTGAGCAGCGACATCTCGCCGAAGAAGCTGCCCCGGGCGAGGCGCTTGAGGGACTCGGCGGCCATGTCGCCTTCGAGGGTGACCAGCGCCTCGCCGCGCTCGATGACGTAGAACGAGTCGCCCGGGTCCCCTTCGCGCACGACGATCTCGTCGGCCCCATAGGTCAGGCGCCGCACGCGGCGCGCCAGCTTGTCGAGCTCGGCATCGTCGAGCCAGGCAAGCAGCGGCAGGCGGCGGAGCAGGCCGACCAGGTCGGTGGTCTGCGGTTGCAAGCTGGGCGCGGAACCGGTGTACACGAAGACATCGCGCGCCGGGAACGGCATACGCACGTTGGCGCGGCCCAACGCGTACCAAATGTTCGTCAGAATGCGGTTGCGGATCTGCTCGAGGGCCCCGTAGTCCGTGATCCAGTAGCGAATCGCGTAGTGGATGCTGCTCTCGCTGTACTGTGTCAGGCGCACCTCGGCACGCGGGCTGCGTACCACGCTCGGATCGGCATCCAGCACGCCCATGACGGCGGCCTTCACGACATTCGGCGGCGCTTCGTAGGCCGCGTCGAAGAACAGCGTGTCGCCGTGGAGCGGATCCGGACGCGAGTAGTTCAGCACGGTGTCCTTGGACATCGCCGAGTTTGGCAGGGTGACCAACTCGTTGACGCGGGTGCGGATCTTGGTGGTTCGCCAACCCGTTTCCTTGACGACGCCCTCGATGGTACCGACGCGCACCCAGTCGCCGGGGCTGAACGGCTGCTCCAACTCGAGGACGATACCGGCAAACAGATTGCTGAGGACATCTTGCAGCGCTAGGCCGAGGATCACCGTCAGCACGGCGGAGGTCGCGATCAACGACGCCAGATTGATGTCGAGGGTGGCGCGCAGGACGACGACGATGACCAGGAAGTAGGTCACCACGCTGGCGATGTCCCGGAAGATCACCGAGACCACGGCTCCCTGGCGTTGGCGCAGGTAGAAGTCGACGAAGACCGTGACGCCGGCGCGAACCACACCGATCGCCACGGCCGCTTCGAACACCGCGTCCAGGTAGGGGCTGACGCTCGCCATGCCGCCGGCAGCGACGAGCGGCGCGAGCGCACCGCACAGCAAACCCACCACGATGAGGTTGAACGACCCGTCCAGGCGGTGCGCCAGCGGGCTGCGGTGGGCCAGCAGGCGCACGGCGAGCACCACCAGCGCCAGGACCAAGCACGTCACGGTTGTGGAGCCATGATAGGCCCCGAACGCTTGTCGCCAGTCCATGCGCGCCTAGCGTCCCCAATCGCGGGCGTAGCGAAAGTCGCGATCGATCGTCCGATTGGAGATCTTGGCGATCACCGGCAGTCGCCGCTTGAATTGCGAGTTGCGCACCATGTCACCGACCCGCCGCACGAACGCCTCCGAGAAGCCGGCGGCGTGCAGCTCGGCGCGCGAGTAGCGCAAATCGACCATCATGTACAGAAGCGCGTCCACCTCGCGATACCCGAAGCCCAGCTCGGCCTCGTCGGTCTGGCCAGCCCACAGATCGGCGGACGGCTGCTTGTGGACAATCGCGTCGGGAACGCCGACCGCGTCCGCCAGGGCCCAGACTTGTGTCTTGTACAGATCGCCGAGCGGGTTCAGCGCCGACGCCATGTCGCCATACAGCGTGCCGTAGCCGAGCAGCAGCTCCGTCTTGTTGCTCGTCCCCAGGACCAGCGCCTTCCAGCGCGCCGAGTGGTCGTAGAGGATCGTCATGCGCTCGCGTGCCATCTTGTTGCCGCGTCGCATGTTGTCGGCGTCGGGAAAGCGCGCGAAGTAGGCGTCGATCTGCGGCGTGATGTCGACCTGCAGTGACTCGATGCGGGCGCGCTCGATGACCTGATCCGCATGCGAGAGGCTTTCGGCGCTCGACAGGCGGTACGGCATCTTGATGGCCAGGACGTTGGTCGGCCCCAGGGCCTCCGCCGCGAGCATCGCGCTGAGGGCCGAATCGACGCCGCCCGAAAGACCGACCACGACGCGCTCGACGCCGACCTTCCGCACCTCGTTGGCGATGAACGCCGTGAGGATGCGGCGGATCAGCGGGGGATTCGTGGGAATGCCGGGCCGGCCGTCACGCCCGGCGGCCACCATCGCTTCAGGAGCGGCAGGGCTCATTCACCGTTGGCGCCCGACGTGCCGGGCACCTCGCGGGCGCTTGCCCTGGCTCGCCGCGGCGCCGCCAACCACCTGGCCGTGCGGCGGCGAACCGGCGGGCTGCAGCGCCGCCGCACGCGCCGCCGCCTCCAGCTCGCGGCCACGGATGCGCAGCAGCTCGTTGATCGTCAAGTCGACGTTTTCGTCACGCAGCAGCGGCGATGCGACCCGTTGCCGGCGCGCGTGCTTGAGGTTGATCTCGGCGACGATCAGATCCTCCTCGTAGTACTTCGCCTTCGCCAGGCGCGCCCCGTTCGGATCGACGATTTCGGATCCGCCCCAAAAGCCCACGCCGTCCTCGAACCCGACCCGGTTGGCGTAGACGATGAACAGGGAGAAGGTCTGCGCGTACGTCGCGTTGAGCAGCTCCCAGTAGCGCGCGTTGTTGTCCTGCTCCTGGCCGTCGCTGATGCCGCGCAGGGGGCTGGTGGAGGGGCAGAACACCGTCAGCGCGCCATCCAGAGCGGCGACGTAGACCGTGGACGGGTGCCACATGTCCTCGCAGATCAGCGTCGCGGCGCGGCCGAGCTGGGTGTCGAAGGCGCGGAGACATTCGCCGCGCGCGAAGTAGCGCCCTTCATCGAAGAGGCCATAGGTCGGCAGATAGACCTTGCGATGCACGGCGGTGATCTCGCCGTCCTCGAAGTACACCGCGCTGTTGTAGAACCGATAGTCGGGCGTCTCTTCCACGAGGCCGGCGAGCAGCGCCCCGCCGCGGCTCAGGGCGCGCAACCGGTTCACCTCCGGGGCGTCCAGTCGCAACGCCACCGTCGACACCATGTCCTTCAAGAAGTAACCGGTGAGCGACAGTTCCGGAAACACGACGAGCGCGGCCCCGGCGGCGCGGGCGGCGCGCACGCGCTCCTCGTACATGGCGAGGTTGGCGTCGACGTCACCCAAGCGCGGACTGATCTGCGCCACGGCAACCGTGAACTGCGGTCGAACCATCACGCGAGTATTCACAAGGTGGTCGCCAAACACAAGTTCGGGTGGCGTCGCCGTCAGCGCTCCGGCACCAACGCCTTCAAGCTCTGATCGAGGCGGTGGCGCGCCTGCCGCAGGAGTCGCTCCAGGTGGCGGCGGTCCTCGCCGGCGACGCGCACCAGATCGATGGCGCGCAGCTTGCGTCCCAGTTGGCGGACCAGGCGGGCAAGCTCGCGGATCCGATCGGCCTCGGGGCTGAGCCCGCCCGCCTCGGCGCGGAATTTCTGCACCGACAGCCGTCGCCCGTGCGCCGCGTCCCAGAGGATCGCTTGGCGCTCCGGCGAGGGCTCCCGAGCGATGTCGATCAGAATCTCTCGCGATACCTGCGGCGTGCCGGCACACTGCGCTTTGATGCCGGCCGGAAGCCGGCGCAGCGCCAGGGTGTTGCTGACGTAGGGGCGGCTCTTGCCGAGCATGGCCGCGAGGGTTTCATGTGTGTAGCCGAAGCGCTCGATCAGCTGGCCGAGCGCCTCCGCTTCCTCCAGGGGCGTCAGGTCCTGGCGCTGGAGGTTCTCGATCATCGCCACTTCGAGCGGATCGTCGTCACGCACCAGGGCGGGGATCGTCTCCATCCCGGCCAGCTGGGCGGCACGCCAGCGACGCTCGCCGGCCATCAGCAGGTACCCGTTGCCCTCGCGCTTCACCACGATGGGTTGCAACAGGCCGCGCACCTTGATCGAGGCGGCCAGCTCGCCCAGGGCGTGGGGGTCGAAGTGGCGCCGCGGCTGTTGCGGATTGGGCCGGACTGCGGCGATCAGCACCGCCGCCAGAACCGTGCGGCTTCCCGGCCGGATCTGACCGGCCACTACCAACGACCGCGCTTGCGCTCCCTCCGCCATTCCTCCTCCGACCGCGCGCATCATAGGGCGGATCGGCCGCGATTGCCAGGCGCGCGGCGCGCCTGGTAGGGCCACCACACTCGGACCCTTGAACGGGCGTCATTCATGCATAGGTTTGTCGTCAGAGAGGAGGTGAGACGAGATGAGAGCACTCATGCCATGGCGACCGTTCAGGGAGCTGACCACGCTGCACGCGGACATGGATGATCTCTTCTCCCGCTTCTTCGGCGAGGAGGAATGGGGCATGCCGACGCGGAAGTGGGCGTTCGCGGCACCCGCGATCGAGAGCTTCATGCGCAACGGCGAGTTCGTGGTTCGGGCCGATCTCCCCGGGATCGATCCGAAGGAGATGGAGATCAACGTCGAGGGACATCGCTTGACCATGCGCGGCGAGCGCAAGTCGAAGGAAGAGCGGAAGGAGAAGGATTATCTGTACCGGGAGGTAACGTATGGCCGCTTCGAGCGGGTCATCGACCTACCGGAAGGCGTGGACCCGGACACCATCAAGGCAACCTATCACGACGGCGTAATGGAGGTGACGATGAAGGCGCCGAAGGAGATGGTGGCCAAGAAGGTGCCGATCACGGTTCACTGAGACCAAGCGACGCGTCGAGACGCGCCGCACCGAACCGGCATCCGACCGGCTCGTCAGGTCGCCTCGGGGCATCCCCTCGAGGCGACCAAACTTTTGCTCGGAGGGCCGATCAGGGTTGATTGCCGGGCGCCATATGCTTTCATACAAAGTCATATGGCCTCCACCGCGCACCGCCCGCCCACGGGCACAGCGGCATCCTCGGTTTGACCCCCCGCATGGGTTCGATAGTCCCAATACCAGTGCTGGCCATGCTGCTGGCCGCGGTGCTCGGATCGTCTGCGTCGGCGCGCGAATGGTCCGAAGAGATCTTCAACGGCAAAGTCAGCGCCGGTCAGCCGTTCGTTGCCGTCGCCAGCCGCGACCTCACGCAGGCGCACAGTGTCATCGGCTCAACCCGCTTCTATCAGATACAGAAGAAAGACACGTTCCTCGACATCGCCCGCTACTACGATCTCGGGCACAACGAGATCACCGAGGCCAACCCAGGTGTCGACGAATGGATCCCGCCGCCCGGACAGGTCATTCTGTTGCCCACCGCCTGGGTGCTGCCCGATGCCGAGTACCGCGGTATCGTCATCAACATTCCCGAGATGCGGCTCTTCTATTTCCACCCCGGCGGGGCGGGAACCACCATCGTTACCACCTACCCGGTGGGTCTCGGCCGCGATGACTGGCGCACCCCCTCCGGCCGATTCAAGGTCGTCGAGAAGACCGTCAACCCCAGATGGATCCTGCCCGAGTCCATCAAGGAGGAGCACCGCCGCGACGGCAAGCCGGCGCCCGACTTCATCGCCGGCGGCGATCCGGAGAACCCGCTCGGCAAGTATCGGCTGCGCCTGACGTTGCCGTTGTACGGCATCCACGGCACCGATATCCCCTGGGGAGTCGGCATGCAGGTGAGCCACGGCTGCGTCCGTCTCTACCCGGAAGACATCGAGCGACTCTTTCCGAACGTTCCGGTGGGCACGTCGGGTGAGTTCGTGTATCAGCCGGTCAAGGTAGGCGCCCGTGACGGCCATGTCTATCTCGAGGTCCACAAGGACATCTACAATCTGATGGCCGCTCCGTACCGGGAATCGCTGCGGTTGATCGACAACCTTGGGTGGCGCGCGCGCGTCGACCTGGCGCGCGTGCAGCGCGCCGTGATCGAGCAGTCCGGCGTACCGATGGACGTCACGCTGGAGACGGACAACGGCGGCGTCAAGGACGAGGTGCTGCGGCCGCGTCCGTCGGCGCCGCGCCAGGCGGCGGCAGGCGGCAAGGTCAGCGACGATCCGGGCCGACGCTAGACCGCCATCAGCCGCCGAACGAGTTCCCGACGCAGTAGCAAATGGACGCGGCGGTCGGATCCGTACGCCGGACGATCTCGCACTCGGCCTGGGCGCGAAAGATCTGGCCGCGCGTGTCACTCACCATCAAGATACGCCGCGTGACCGGGATGGTGTTGGGTCGGGGATAGCTGTAGTAGCCCCACACGGTGCACGGGATGACGCCGCCGAGGCGGAGGCGGATGGCGCCGTTCTCCTCGGCCAAGGCGCGGTTTTCCTCGGCGAGTTGCGTCAAGCGCCCTTCCAAATCGGCCTGATGCTGGGCATCGTCCTCCTGCGTCTTGTAGAGCGCCTCCAACTGTTTCGACAACCGCTCGCTCTCGTCGCGCAGCGCGGCATTCTCCTCGCGTAGGAACTTGGTGCGTCCCTGGGCCCGGTCGCGCGCCGCGCGCGCCGCCTCCAGCGCCCGCGTCAGGTCCTTCCCCTCCTTCGGGGCGCCGTCATGGTCCGCCGCGACGGGCCGCGGCGTTTCCGGCAGGTGGACCTGGAACCAGCGGCTGGCACGAATCCAATCGCCGAAGCTTGGCGCGCGCACCTCGAGCAGGTAGCCGCCGTCACGCGGGAAGTCGTCGCCGGCAATGTTGAGTGGGGATTCGTGGACGCCGAGATCACGCGGGGTCTCTCCCGAGACTGCAAGCAGCACGCGCATGCGCTGCGGGCCCTCCCAGCGCAGTTGCACCGGCGGGTCGACCACGGCTTGGTCGCCCGGTGAGAGGATCACCGGCTGCAGTTGACGCAGCAGGCTCCGCCGAAACAGCACATCGCCCAGGAAGATGGCGGCGGCGCACAAGAGAGCCGTGGTCAGCGAACGGATCATGCCTGCGAATGGTGCCCCATCTTCACGTTCCTTGCCGTCCCGCGGGCCCTCCAGCGCCGCGATTATATGCAAAATCCGCCGCCAATTGATATTGGCTCAGGCGACGCACACCGGAGCGGCACCCGCGTCACCGCATCGCGTCTGCGCACCGCCAACCTTACCTTGCCCTGCTCCCGGAATTCTTGTACACCCTCGGCGATGGTGCTCGATTTTCTTCTCGGCATGTTTTCCAACGATCTGGCGATCGATTTGGGCACGGCGAACACGTTGATCTACGTTAAAGGCGAAGGGATCGTGTGCAATGAGCCGTCGGTGGTGGCGGTGCAGAAGGACGCCCGCGGCGGCCGCCGCGTGCTGGCGGTCGGTGCCGAAGCGAAGAAGATGCTGGGACGCACGCCCGGGTCGATCGTCGCGATCCGGCCGTTGAAGGACGGGGTCATCGCCGACTTCGAAATCACCGAAGCGATGCTGCGCTACTTCATCCAGAAGATTCACAATCGCAAGGCGTTGGTGCGCCCGCGCATCATCATCTGCGTGCCCTTCGGCATCACCGAGGTCGAAAAGCGCGCCGTCAAGGAGTCCGCCGAGTCCGCCGGCGCCCGTGAAGTGTATCTGGTCGAGGAGCCGATGGCGGCGGCGATCGGCGCCGGCCTGCCGATCACCGAGCCGACCGGCAACATGATCGTCGACATCGGCGGCGGCACCACCGAGGTCGCGGTCATCTCCCTCAAGGGTGTGGTGTTTTCCAAGTCGGTGCGGGTGGGCGGCGACAAGATGGACGAGGCGATCGTCCAGTACATCAAACGCAAGTACAACCTGCTCGTCGGCGAACGCACCGCCGAATTGATCAAGATCACCATCGGCTCGGCCTACCCCGGCAACGAGATCCAAACCATGGAGATCAAGGGGCGCGACCTGGTCGCCGGGGTGCCGAAGACCGTCGAGGTGTCGGACGAGGAGATCCGGGACTCACTGCTCGAGCCGATCAACCAGATCGTCGACGCGGTGCGCATCGCCCTGGAGCGGACCCCGCCGGAGCTGGCGTCGGACATCGTCGACAAGGGCATCGTGCTCGCCGGCGGCGGCGCGCTGTTGCGCAATCTGGACGTGCTGCTGCGCGAAGAAACGGGCTTGCCGATCATGCTCGCGGACGATCCGCTGACGGCGGTGGTGATGGGGGCCGGCAAGGTGCTCGACGAGCTGTCGTTGTTGAAGGATGTCACCATTCAATAGGCGCGCGAGGCCCGCGCCGGAAGGGCTTCGCAGGGCCGCGTGCCCGCGGGTTCGGCAACGACCGCCGGCACGGCGCCGCGCGTGACCACGATTCATGCTCGAGTTCGTCCGGAGAAATCGCGTCGTCCTCACCTCCGGATCGCTGCTGGTCATCTCTCTGCTCCTGCTGTCTGCAGGTTCGAGGACGCAGCGACGGTTTGATCCGTTTGCCGGGGTGGTGCTGGAAGGGATGCGACCGCTGCAAGGCGCCGTCGCTGCCGGCGTCGACAGCGTCACGACGGCGTGGCGCACCTACGTCGCGCTCATTGGGGTGAAGCAGGAGAACGAGCGCTTGCGGCACCGCATTCTCGTGCTGGAGCAGCAAGCGGCGCGCCTCGGTGAGGTCGAACAGACCGACAAGCGCCTCGCCGAGTTGTTGAAGTTCAGCTCGACGCTCGAGGGCCCGATGCAGGCCGCCCAGATCATCGGGCGCGACGCCCTGCCGTGGTTCAGCACCGTGGTCATCGGCAAGGGTGACGCCGACGGCGTGCACAAGAACATGGCCGTGGTCTCACCGTTCGGCGTCGTCGGTCAAACGACCACCGTCAGCGCGCATTCGGCTCGCGTGCTGTTGATCACCGACCACAACAGCGGCGTCGACGCCGTGGTGCAGCGCAGCCGCGCCCGCGGCATCGTCGAAGGCGCCCTCGACGGCGGCTGCGTGATGAAGTATCTAAAGCGTGGGGAGGATGTGGAAGTGGGCGATCGGATCGTCACCTCCGGGCTCGACGGAATCTTTCCAAAGGGCATCATGATCGGCGAAGTCACCCACGTCACACGCGGCAATCGCGGCTTGCTGCAAGTGGCCGACGTCAAGCCCACGGTCGCGCTGGACCGCATCGAGGAGGTGCTGGTGGTGGGCGGCGGCGCGCACCTGAAGGAGGAGACGCCGTGAGCGCGGCTGGGCGGCGCAGCGCGGCGCGTCGGCCGAGCCGGTGCGGGGGGCGCTGAGGTGCGGGGCGGCATTCTGTTCGGGGTGATTGCCATGATCGCCCTCCTGCTGCAGACCACCGTGTTGCCGCTGGCGGCGGTCGGACGGGCGACTCCGGACCTGCTGCTCATCATCTGCGTCTATCTCGGCTTGCACCAACACTCGGTGGCCGGCGCGCTCGGCGCCTTCGTGCTCGGCTACCTGCAAGATACCTTCTCGGGGAGCACCATCGGCCTCAACGCCTTCGGAATGTGCCTGGTGTTCACGGTCGTCTATCTCACCTCGCGACGCTTGTGGGTCGACAACGCCATCTCCAAGATCGTCGTCGTCTTCATGGCCTCGGTCCTCAAGACCATGGCGATCCTGGCGCTCGTCGCCGTGTTCATGTCGGTCGACGGCCTGTGGCAGACCATCCTCGGCTATCTCGTCATCGAAGCGCTGCTCGCCGCCGTGCTCAGCCCGGCGGTCTTCGCGCTCCTCGCCCATACCCAGCAGGTCACGGTGGAGGAGGAAGAGTAACGTGGTGCCGCTCACCCACCGCGAGGTACCGCTCGTCCTGCGCCGCCGGCTCGGCGTTGCCCTGGGTCTGGCGTTGCTGGCCCTCCTCGTGCTCCTCGCCCGCTTGTGGGACCTGCAGATGCTGCACGGCGACGAGATGCGCACCCTGTCGGAGAACAACCGCATTCGGCTGCATCGCGTCCAAGCCACCCGCGGCACGGTGGTCGATCGCTATGGGCGGGTGCTGATCGACAGCCGGCCATCGTTCGACGCGATGCTGGTGCCCGAGGACTCCCGCAACGTCGAGCTGACGATCGAGAACCTGGCGCAGTTCCTGAGCCACAGCACCGCCGACATGCATGCGTTGCTGACGCAGGCGAACGCGCGGCCACCGTTCCAGGAGGTCGCGGTGAAGCGCGACCTCAGCTGGGACGAGGTGGTGGCGATCGAAACCCATCAGCTCGACCTGCCCGGCGTCAGCCTGCAAATCACGCCGCGGCGCAGTTATCCGCTGGAGACGACGCTGGCGCACCTGCTCGGCTACGTCGGCGAGGCGAGCCCCAACGATCTCGCCGCCGACGGCCGCTACCGCATGGGAGACCTAGTCGGCAAGGCCGGGCTGGAGAAGCGCTGGGAAACCCACTTGCGCGGCGTGGATGGCGGGCAACAGGTCGAGGTCGATGCCGTCGGCCGCAAGCTGCGTGTCCTGCGTGAGGTCGAGGAAGTCCCCGGCAACACCATCAAGCTCACCGTCGACCTCGACCTGCAGAATGCCGCGACCCAGGCGCTCGGTGAGCGCGACGGCTCGCTGGTCGCGCTCGATCCGAACACCGGCGAGATCCTCGCCCTGGTGAATCATCCGTCGTACGATCCCAACGTCTTCGCCCGCGGCGTGCGCGCCCACGAGTGGCGGGCGCTGCTGACGGACAAGCATCGCCCGCTCAACAACCGCGCCGTCCAGGGCCAGTACCCGCCGGGGTCAACCTTCAAGATCGTGGTCGCGACCGCGGCGCTCGAGGAAGGGATCATCAACCCGTTCACCCGCATCTACTGTCCGGGCGGGCTGCAGTTCGGCAATCACTACTTCCGTTGTTGGAAGAAAGGCGGCCACGGCTCGGTCAACCTGCACGAGGCGTTGGTGCAGTCGTGCGACGTCTTCTTCTACCAGGTCGCCCAGCGTCTCGGGATCGATCCGATCGCCAAGTATGCCCACGCCTTCGGGCTCGGCTTGCCCACCGGGATCGATCTCGAGCACGAGCGGCCGGGCACCATCCCCGACACCGCGTGGAAGCGCAAGCGCTTCAAGCAGCCATGGTACGCCGGTGAGACGCTTTCGGCCGCCATCGGCCAGGGGTACGTCACCGCCACGCCCCTGCAGATGGCCAACATGATCGCCACCGCCGCGGTCGGCGAGCGCTATCGCCCGCACTTCGTCAAGCAAGTCGAGACGCCGGAGGGCGAGGTCGTGCACGCCGAGACGCCGGAGCGCGTTGCCACGCTGCAGGTGCGTGCGTCGACGCTCACCCAGGTGCGCGACGCGCTGCACGACGTGGTCAACACCGAACGCGGCACCGGCAAGAAGGCGCGCCTGAAGGGGATCGATGCCGCCGGCAAGACCGGCACGTCACAGGTCGTGAAAATGGGCAAGGAGCGACTGAAGCCCAGCCAACTCCCCTGGCAGCAACGCGACCACGCGTGGTTCGTCGCCTATGCCCCGGTGGAGGCGCCGGAGATCGCGGTGGCGTGTCTCGTGGAGCACGCCGAAGGGGGCGGCGGCGCGGTGGCGGCGCCGGTGGTGCACGACGTGATGCAGGCGTACTTCGCCTTGAAGAAGGAGCGGGAAGGGAAGAACTATGCTGCGGATCGATCGCCGACTGATCGCGCATTTTGACTGGCCGCTGCTGGTCTGCGCGCTGCTGGTCATCGGCTGCGGCCTACTGACGGTGCTCAGCGCCACGCATGTGCCCGGGCGGTTGTTCAGCGGCTTGTTCGTTCGCCAGGCCACCTGGGCCGCCCTCGGCTTGATCGGGCTGCTCGCGGCGCTCAGCTTCGACTATCATTGGCTCGATCGCTACTGGTATCTGCTCTATGGCGGCGCCGTCGTGCTGCTGGCGGCCACGGCGTTGATCGGCTCGTCGGGCGGCGGGGCGCGGCGCTGGATCTCGATCGGCCCGGCGTCGCTGCAGACCTCCGAGTTCGCCAAGCTGGCGCTGGTGGTGGCGCTCGCCGGCTACCTGCACCGGCAGGTTGACGACCGCAGGCTGCCGGTGCGCGCCCTGCTCGTGCCGCTGCTGTTGTTCGCCGTGCCGGCCCTGCTGATTCTCAAGCAACCGGATCTCGGCACCGTGATGGTCCTGGCGCTCACCGTGGGCACCGTGTTGCTGCTTGCAGGCTTGCGGCTGCGGCTGATCTTGATCTTCATCGCCGTGCTGGTGCCCGCCGTGCCGCACGTCTGGCATCATCTGAAACCGTACCAGCAGCGCCGGGTGGTAACGTTCATCAATCCCAACGCCGATCCGTTGGGCGCCGGGTACCACATCATTCAGTCGAAGATCGCCATTGGCTCCGGCATGCTCGAAGGCAAGGGCTACCTGCACGGCACCCAGAACCGTCTCAACTTCCTTCCCGAGCAGCACACCGACTTCATCTTCTCGGTGTTCGCCGAGGAGTGGGGATTCATCGGCGCCTGCGTGCTGATGGTCTTGTATACGGCGCTGTTGTTGCGTTGCTTCATCGTGGCGACGCGCGCCCGCGATACCTTCGGCGTGCTGCTCGCCTTCGGCCTGACGGCGATGATCTTCTGCCAGGTGCTGGTCAACATCGGCATGGCCACCGGGTCGTTGCCGGTGGTCGGGGTGACCCTGCCCTTCTTCAGCTACGGCGGCTCGTCGCTGCTGGCGAGTCTGATCGCCATCGGCCTGCTCATGAACGTCAGCATGCGGCGCTTCACGTTTTGACGTGACTCCCGAGCGGCAGGTTGAAGAGCTGATCGCCACCGCGCAGGGCCTGCTCGGCGACGCGGCGTCGGTGGGCGACCTCAAGATCGCCAGCAGTGCGCTGAGTGAGATGCGCGCCGCGTTCCGTATGTTCGCCCCCTATCGGGGTGTCCGCAAAGTCAGCACCTTCGGCTCGGCGCGCACGCGGACGGGCGATCCCGTCTTCCAGCTCGCCGAGGAGTTCGCGCGCCGCATCGCCGACCGCGGCTACATGGTGATCACCGGCGCCGGGCCGGGCATCATGGAGGCCTGCCAGCGCGGCGCCGGTCGCGAGCGCAGCTTCGGCATCAACATCCGCTTGCCCCACGAGCAGTCCGCCAATCCGGTCATCCACGGCGACGTCAAGTTCGTCAGCTTCCGCTACTTCTTCACGCGCAAGCTGTTCTTCCTCAAGGAAGCGGACGCGGTCGTGCTCTTTCCCGGTGGCTTCGGCACCCACGACGAGGGGTTCGAGACGCTGACGTTGCTGCAGACCGGCAAGACGCGGCCGGTGCCGTTGGTGCTGCTCGACCGGCCGCGCGGCACCTACTGGAAGACCTGGCAGCGCTACGTCGAAGATCACATCCTGCGCCGCGGCATGATCGAACGGCAGGACCTGGCGCTGTACCGGGTGACCGACAACGTCGAGACGGCGGTCGAGGAGATCGTCCGCTACTACCGCGTCTTTCACTCGGCGCGCTACGTGCGTGACCGGCTGGTCATGCGCTTGTCGCGGGCGCTGGCGGCAGAGCAGGTCGAGACGTTGGCGGGTGACTTCCCCGACATCATCGCCGCCGGCGGCATGGAGCAGCGCAAAGCCTTGTCGGCGGAGCGCGACGAGCCAGAGATCGCGCATCTTCCCCGCCTCGTCTTCCGCTTCGACCGGCGCCACTTCGGCCGTTTGCGGCAACTGATCGATGCGATCAACGCCACAGCCGACGAGCCGCCGCACCCTTGAGCCGGTCGTCGCTCTTCGGTAAGAGCCCCGGCGGAGGATGGCACATGGATGTCGGGCGCTTCTTCGAGGACTTCGCCGTCGGCGAGGTCATCAAGCATTGGCCGGGGCGGACGATCCGCGACTTCGACGACACGTGGTTCACGTTGATGACGATGAACACCAACCCGCTACATTTCGACGATCACTTCGCCAGCCAGTCGCAACACGGGCGCTGCCTGGTCAACGGCGTGCTGGTCTTCGCTCTGACCGTGGGCATGAGCGTGCGCGACATCAGCCAGAACGCCATCGCCAACCTCGAGTACGAGTCGGTGCGGCATCTGGGTCCAACGTTCCACGGCGACACGCTCTACGCGGAAAGCGAGATTCTCGAGAAGACCGAGTCGAAGTCGAAGCCGGACCGCGGTGTGGTCTACGTCGAAACCCGGGCCCGGAACCAACGCGAGGAAGTCGTTCTGACCCTACGCCGGCGGGTGCTCACGCCGAAACGCACCCAGACCTGATCGGAAGGCCGCGGCGCTGGTCCGAACTCGATGCCTCGGGCGAGTCGGCGTGCGCTTCAGCGTGAGGTGCACTTCACACGAGTTGGAAGAGCATCAACAGCGCCACCATCACGTATACGGGGGTGAGAATCATCACTGCCCAAGCCGCGTAACCGAAGAAGTGTGGCATCTCGACCCGTCCCGGCCCGGCGCCTTCAGCGACGGCCTTCACCAAAAGGTTGGGGCCGTTGCCGATGTAGGTGTTCGCGCCCATGAACACCGAGCCGATGCTGACGGCAGCCAGCAACACCGGAGCGTGCGTGGCCAGCGCCGCGAGGTCGGCGCCATGGCCACCGTGCGCCGCGGCCAGGCTCGCGAACAGGAGGTAGGTCGGGGCATTGTCGAGCACGCTGGAGAGCGCGCCGCTCATGAGAAACAGACCGATCGGGTGCCCCACCGGCAAGTGGGGGGCGATCGCTTCGAGCATGTGCAAGGCGGGCACCATGGTAATGAAGATGCCCAGGAACAGAATCGCCACCTCGCGCAGCGGTCCGTAGTGAAACGTGTTGGCGTCGCGCACGTCGGTCGCCGTCAACCACAGCGACAGTCCAATCAACGAAGCGTACGCGACCTCGCGCCATGGGCTGGGGATGCCCAGCGCGGAGCACGCAATGATCCCCCCGGCGATGGCGATGTTGATCTTGCCGTCGACGCGAATACCGGTCTCGTGGGCGAGGTCGAGCGCGAGGTCTTCGGGCGCTTCGCGGGCGTAGGCGCGACGATCCCATATCCAGAATGCGCTCAACAGAAAGCCGGCCGCCAGGACCCAGGCCGGCCACAGTCTCAGGGTGAAGGAGAAGGGAACGCCATGCAGATACCCGAGGTAGAGCGGTGGATCGCCCAACGGGGTCAGCAGCCCGCCCGAGTTCGACACGATCAGAATGAAGAAGATGACCAGGTGCACTTTGATGCGGCGTTCCTGGTTGGCATCGAGCAGTGGCCTGATCAGCAACATCGACGCGCCGGTGGTTCCGATCAAACTCGCCGCGACGGCGCCGATGCCGAGAAAGATGACATTCACGTGTGGCGTGCCGCGCGGGTTGCCGGAGACGTGGATTCCACCGGCCGTCACATACAAGGCGGAGATCAACGCCATGAACGCCACGTACTCTTCGATCCCGTGCAGCAACAGCTGGCGTTCGTGCGGTCCCGGAGCGAAGAGGATCACCGGCAACGAACAAATGCCGACCAGACCGAGCGGCGCCGCCGGGTGCTCCCAGATGTGCGGAACGATGAGTGGCAACAGGGCGATGCCCAGCAACATGCCAACGAAGGGGACTGCCGGTAGGATTTCCACGCGCGACCTATTGGCAAGCCGCGTCTCGTTCGTCAACCATCACGAGCGCGTCATCTGTTTCAGTTGGGAGACCGGTCGTTGGGAAGTGATGAGGGCGGGCATCGCGATCAGGGCGGGCTGGCTAATTCGCAGCAGTATGACACCGGGCGGCTCGCAGACGTCATTCGTATCTGCGGGCCGCCCGGTTCGTAAGCGACCGAGAGTTGCAGGTTTGCTTGCTACTCGAACATCTTCTTGCTCGTGTGAATCACGAAGTCTGGGTAACCGAGCACACCCATCTCCGGTCCGTCGAGGCCTTCGATCTCCACCTCTTCACTGACCCGAAGGGGCGTAATGAGATCGCTGATCTTGAACCAGACGTAGGCCATTACAAATGCAAACACGGCAAGGACCACGCAATCGATCGTCTGCATGACCAGCTGGGATGCGTCACCATACAGCAGACCGCGCACGCCGTCGGAACCGTACAGCTTCACCATCTCATCGCGCACCACGCCATTCCAGCCCGCCCCGTACTGGCCGGTGGCAAAGATGCCGACGGAGAACACGCCCCACAATCCGTTGACGCCATGGACCGAGATGGCGCCGACGCAGTCATCGACACCATGCCTCTCGAAGAAGAAGACGGAGATGACAACCAGGAAGCCGGCGATCAGACCGATCACCGCAGCGGCCCACGGGTCGACGAACGCGCACGGCGCGGTGATCGCTACCAGGCCAGCGAGCATGCCGTTGCACAGCATCGACGTATCAGGCTTGAGCCCCTTGGCTTGCAGCGTCAGCATCGCTCCGATTGCGCCGGTGATACTGGCCAACATGGTGTTGACGACGATGTAGCTGATACGGAGGTCCGTACCTGACAGCGTCGACCCCGGATTGAATCCGAACCATCCGAAGGCAAGGATGAACGTCCCAAGGACGACCCCAGGAATGTTGTGGCCGGGAATCGCTTGCGGCTTGCCGTTGATGTACTTGCCGATCCGGGGACCGAGCACCATCGCTCCCGCTAGACCGATGATGCCTCCCATCCCATGCACCACACCCGATCCGGCAAAATCGACGGCACCGTGACCGAGCCCCCAGTTCACCCCACCTTGCGCCAGCCACCCACCGCCCCAGAGCCAGTTGGCATAGATGCAATAGGGCAACGCCACCCAGATGCCGTAGACGCAAAAGTTCTTCCATGCCCAGCGTTCGGCCATCGCCCCGGTGGGGATCGTCGCCGTGGTGTCCATGAACACCATCATGAAGAAGAACAGCGCCAACACACCGGTGTCCCCGACTGAGCTGCTGAGGAACCACCCCTTCGTTCCCAACAATCCGTAGGTATATGCACCGGTGGCGTTTCCGGCCGCATCGACAGCGGCGCCCAAGCCGATCCCACCGTTCAGGACCGAGAGCCCAGGTCCGAGCGACGCGTACCAACCCGGCGCCACGGGGCCATTCCACCAATTGCCCCACCCGATGGCGAAGCCGTACGCCCAGAAGGCGATGCAGCCGAGCGGATAGATCATGAAATTCATGGCCGCAGTGTGCGAGGCGTTCTTCGCTCGGCACAGTCCCACCTCGACGAACATGAAGCCGGCCTGCATGAACATGACCAGGAAGCCGGTAACCAGGGTCCAGACGAAATTGATTGAGAACAGGTTGTGCGCCACCCGGTCGTAGACGTCCTGAATCGTCAACGTCGCTGGCGTGTCGCCCTTTCCATCCCCTGCCGGAGCCGCCCACACACCGGAGGATCCGCCAGTGGGATCCGGCCACAGCGGCTTTGCTGCATCGGGGCTCGTGGTCGTGAAGTAGGGCGGCAGGGCCGGGGCAGCGGCCGCAGCCGGAGCTTCGTCCGCACGCGCTCGCGGCGCCAGCGCCACCCACGACAGCATGAACGCTCCACCCAAGAACAAAACAATCCTGCGTCGGCTCATCGGCTCGTCTCCCATTCGTATTGTGTCAGCATGATCTTCACCTCCGCGTGATGGTGCGGGTCGATTCCCGCAAGGTCTGCCGTGCGGATTGCAAAGACGTTGCCACAAATTGCCCGAGTCACGCGTTGCGAACTATGCGCGTCCCACACCAGTTCGCTGCCTGCATGTTGTGCGCGCGCTGAAGTCGCGGGCACCAGTGCCGGGCACGCAGCGCGGAATCCGATCCGCACAACGCATCCAACCACCGTGGGCGGTGATGCATCTTGCACCGTGCTCGCGTGCGCGTAGTCCAGACGCTGCCTCTTTTTCCAGCGTGCGCTCACCTTCCGGGCAGCGATGATGCCCCGGCGCGCCGGATTCGCTCACCAGCAGAGATTGGGGCACCGGACGCGGTCTGTGGCACCGGCGTTGCTGACGAATACCTTGCGACGTGGGGGCTCCAACCGAGCGCCTCTCAGACAACTGAAAGGAGACTGATGATGCAGATCAAGAGATTGGGGTGGATCACACTTGTGGCGCTCGCAATCGGCGTGATGCCACACACAACACGCGCCGCCGACAAGACCGACAAGGACTTGGAGGAGCGGGTTCGGGCCCTGGAGAAGAAGCTGGATCAGACGCAGAAGGGGGTGGTGACCGAGCAGAAGGGCATGCTGGACCGGGTCGACGCCATAGAAAAGGAAGTGAAGGACAACGAGAAGACGTTGCTCGACAAGACCGGCATCAGCGTCCACGCCATGGTCGCGATGGACTACCTATATGACATCAACGCTCCGGCGGGCACGCCGGTCGGTAGCTTCTCGCAGCCGTTCCTACGGTCGTTCGAGAACGAGAAGAACAGCTTCATCCTCAACCTGGGCAACTTGCACTTCGAACGGGCGGCGGACAATCTGCCCGGCTTCGTGTTGGACTTCGACTTCGGGAAGACGGCCGACGTCGTCAACAACAGCACCTATTTCGGCCGCCACGCCACTGACCCCAACAATCCATCCGCCAACATCCCGATCACCGGCAACGGCACTGACTTCTTCGATGCCCGGCAGTTCTACCTCACCTACACCGTACCGGTAGGCAGCGGGATCAAGCTGAAGGCGGGACGCTTCGTCACCCTCGCCGGCGCCGAGGTCATCAAGTCGTACAACAGCTTCAACTACAACGTCACCAACTCGATCCTGTTCGGTTTCGCCATCCCGTTCACGCATACCGGCCTCATGGCGAGCTACGCGTTCACCGACCAGGTCAGCTTGGACATGGGCTTGGTGAACGGCTGGGATGCGGTGTCGGACAACAACGACGGCAAGAGCCTGCACAGTGGTCTCACCCTGGCGTTCGACCCGCACATCACCTTCTACCAGACGGTCACCTACGGTCCGGAGCAGACCGGGCACACCCTGGCCGACAGCGCTGGCAACACCTTGGTGGTCCACGCCGGGCGCTCCAAGCGGTTGCTGCTGACCTCGTTGATCACCATCAAGCCGATCGATCCGCTGACGCTCATCATCGACTACGACTACGGGAACGACAGCGACTCGCAACCGCACACGCTGCCCACGGGCGTGTTCGCCGACGGCCTGCTGCACACCGCTCAGTGGCAGGGCGCCGCCGGGTACATCATCTACAACTTCACCGACGATCTGTCGGCGTGTCTACGCGGCGAGGTCTTCGATGATGTGGACGGTGCCCGCACCGGCGCGCGCGCGACCTACACTGAAGTGACGCCCACCCTGACCTACAAGATCACCGACGGCCTGTGGTGGCGGAACGAGTATCGCCACGACGAATCAGACACCAAGAAGGTGTTCGCGCACGACACCGCCCTGATCCGCGGACAAGACACGATCGCAACCGAGCTGATCTACGCATTCTGAGCGACGCGCTCGCAATAGGAGTAACGATGAAAAAGATCGAAGCGATCATCAAGCCGTTCAAACTCGATGAGGTGAAGGAAGCGCTCGCACGCGAGAGCATCCAAGGCATGACGGTTTCGGAAGTGAAAGGGTTCGGCCGACAGAAAGGCCACACCGAGCTGTACCGCGGCGCCGAGTACGTCGTCGACTTCCTGCCGAAGATCAAGATCGAGCTGCTGGTCAGCGACGATAAGGTCGCGACCTGCGTCGACGTGATCGAGAAGACCGCCAAGACCGGACGCATCGGTGACGGCAAGATCTTCGTATCGTCCGTCGACGACGTGATTCGCATCCGCACCGGCGAGCACGGCAGCGACGCGATCTGAGGAGAACGAACCTGGAGTCCGGGGGGCTCGACGTATCGGGTCGCCCCGACTCTGTTCCCCGCCGGCTCGAGCACGCGCAAGCCGCCCGTTACGGAACGCTCACCCAGTGTAGAGGAGAGTCCGATGTTGCACTCGACGTCAGTCACCACCGCCAGCGTTGCAGTCGGCGCGCTCACCGCGCTGATCTGGTTCAAAGCGCCGCTGCTCCCGGCGATCGTGGGTGCCATCGGCGCCGGCGCTCTCCTGTACCTGCGCAGCCGGCACGCTTGAACACAACGCAACAACCGAGAGGAGGGACCCGGGCATGACCCCGAAAGAAGTACTGAAGTTCATGAAGGACCAGAAGGCAGTGGCGATCGATTTCAAGTTCAACGATTTCCTGGGCATCTGGCAGCATTTCACCGTCCCGCCGAGCGAGATGGAGGAGGCGGTGTTCGAGGAAGGGCTGGGGTTCGACGGCTCGTCGATCCGCGGCTGGCAACCCATCCACGCCAGCGACATGCTGGTGATGCCCGATCCGACCACGGCGGTGATGGACCCGTTTTGCGCCGAGCCGACGCTGTCGCTGATCTGCAACATCGTCGACCCGATCACCAAGGAGGACTACAGCCGCGACCCGCGTAACGTGGCGCGCAAGGCG
>Ga0335082_10001876_pt1 | contig 22505 bp, 19 predicted proteins | sample Lox_Sample_41_FD_206718 | JGI IMG/M metagenome (GOLD analysis project Ga0335082, IMG submission 206718) | Soil microbial communities from Loxahatchee National Wildlife Refuge, Florida, United States - Lox_Sample_4.1 | ecosystem: Environmental > Terrestrial > Soil > Wetlands | place: USA...
CGTCCGCTTGCCGTCGAAGAGGCGCAGGATGCCGTTCAGCTCGTCGGGGATCTCGTTCAGCCGCTCGAGCAGCTGCGCGTGGTCGATCTCGAACACCGTGGTGAGCGGCGGGAGCTGCTCGCAGAGGCGCCCCCACTCGTCGACGCGCCGCATCCCCTCCATGAGGATCGCCTGCGTCGAACCGCCGATGACGTCCTCGTTGGCGACCCCCTTGAACTCCACCTCGAAGGTGGCCTCGTTCCAGATGAGGGCGCGGTAGATCGCCTCCTCGCCGCGCAGGCGACCGAGCTCGGCGTCCACGACCTTGCCGTCGCGGAAGTAGATGTGCCCCTCCTGCACTCCCCCGCCCCGCAGGTGCACCACGCCGCTCTTGCGCGAGACCTCGAAGGTCTGGAGGAGGTCCACGACGGCCATGTCCTGCGTCGACCCCGAGAAGCGCGTGCGCCCCGTGAGCGTCGAGCGGTTGGTCGCGATGTTCTCCTGCGTGCGCCGGGCGAGCAGCAGGTTCACGCGCGCGATGAGCTCGCGCACGAAGATGGGCTTGGTGAGGTAGTCCTCGACCCCGAGCTCCAGGCCCCGGATCTTGTCCTCGATCGACTTCTGGCTCGTGAGAAAGACGATGGGAATCTGCGACCACTCGACGCGCTCCTTGAGCTTGCGCACGAGGGTGTACCCATCGAGCTTCGGCAGCCGGGTGTCGCTGAGGACGAGGTCGGGCGTCAGTGACTCGATCTTGGCGAGCGCATCGAGCCCGTCGGTGGCCGTCGTGACGCTGTAGCCGGCCTTCTTGAGGCTGACCTCGAGCACGCGGACGCTCCGCGGGTCCGCGTCGACGAGAAGCAATTTCTGCTTGGCCACGGGCTGAGCGTCAGCATGGAAGGGGGGTGTAGGATGTGTCAAGCCGGCTGGGGTTTTTAGGCCGTTATTGAGAGACGTCGACAGGGCGTCTATCTGCGCTTGCCGGCCGAGAGCGCCGCGTTCTGGCGCTCCAGCTCCTGGATGCGGGCCTCCTGCTTCTGCACGCGGTCGTAGAGCGCCTGGATGGCGGCGAAGGCGACGCCGTGCGCGTCGATGGGGCTGTAGGCGCGGTCGGTGTTCCCGAGTCCGAATTCACCGTAGAAATCCTGCGCCATGGGTCCCATGTGGCGGACGGAGGGGTCGTCGCTCTTGTACGACCACGTCGCGACGGGCACCCGCGCGACGCCCTCGAGGACCGCCTGCGGGTCCACCGGCTCGATGTCGCGCTTGACGTTGCGGTCGCTCACGCACGCCGGACAGCCCGGCGGGCACAGCGGGCCCCCGCCGTCGTACGCGTAGCAGCCGATGTAGTCCTGGGGGCCTTCGAACTCGCAACACACCTCGCCCGAATTGCAGATTTCGGTGCCGCAGCACTCGCCTCCACCGCTGTCGTTGTCGCAAGGCGTGGGCACGCACTTGCCCTGCTGGCAGAACGGCGTGGAGCCCCCGCACACGACGTTGCACGCGCCGCAGTGACCGGGATCGTTCAGCGAGTCGACGCTGCAGTCGACGCCGTTGCAGCAGATCATCCCCGGCTCGGGGCACGTCGGGCAGTTGCCGCCCGAACCGCTGCCGCTGCTGCTGCTGCCGCTGCTGCTTCCGCTGCCTCCGCTGCCGCTCGTGCTGCCACCGGAGGAGCCGCTGCTCGATGATCCCCCGGAGCCCCCGCCCGAGGAGCCGCTCCCGCCGCTGCTGCCCGACGACGAGTCGGTCGACGCGTCCGAGCCGCCGGTCGACGTGGTGGTTCCGCCGCAATCTGCGGCGATCGCCACCGCGAAGAGCGCGCCGACGGGCGCAGTCCATCCCAAGAAAGAGCCCATGGTGAGCCTCCCTCCGCCGTACGCCTAGCGTGCCACGGGGCGGGCCCCCGGGCATCAGTGCTTTGCGGCGAACGGGTCTCCCACGTCGTCGATGCTCGCCGGCGGGGGGCCCCTGCGCGGCGGCGAGCGGGTCGAGGCGGGAGCAGGGGGCACACTGACCGCAGCTGCCGCGGGGGGTGCGCTCGACGTCGGCGCTGCGCTGGGCTCCGCGCTCGCCGAGGACGCCGGAGGAGGAGGAACGGTCGACGTCGGCGCCGCCCTCACGATCGCGGCCGACGGCGTGGACGCCGCAGCCGGCGGCGGCGACGCGTCCGACCGCCCGAGAAGGGCCCACGCCGTCGCGATGGCCGCGAGAGCGACGACGCTGCCGACGATCCATCCCCACGGCACCGCGCGCTGGGTGGGCAGCACGCTGTCGATGGCGACGCGCATCTCGGCGAGCGAGGGCGGCTCGAGCTCGTCGGCCATCTTCCACTTCACGCTGACCGGCGGCGCCGGCGGGCGCGATCCCGGGCTCGAATGCCGCGCGATCTCGATCTTCCCCTCGCTCCGCGACTGCACGACCTCGCGGATGGCCTCGACGAGCGCGTTCATCGACGCGTATCGCTCCTCGGGCTTCTTCGCGAGGCACGCCATCGTGATGTCCTCGAGCGCGCCGAGCTCGCGCGCCGCGGCCGAGACCTGGCTCGGCGGCGTGGGCTGCACGAACATGTGCTGCGTCAGCACGCCCATGTACGTGTCGGCCTCGAAGGGCACGCGGCCCGTGAACATCTCGTACATGATGATGCCGAGCGCGTAGATGTCGGCGCGATGGTCGACGGGCTGCCCGCTCGCCTGCTCGGGCGACATGTAGTGGGGCGTGCCGAACACGATGCCCTGCTTCGTCACGCGGCTCGACCCGATGATCTTCGCCGCGCCGAAGTCGACGACGCGCACGTCGTCGCTCGCCCGGCCGCCGCTCACGCCGCCGACGAGGAACACGTTCTCCGGCTTGAGGTCGCGGTGCACGACGCCCGCCTCGTGCGCCGCCTCGAGGGCGCTCGCCACCTGCTCGATGATGCGCACCGCACGCGCCGCCGGGATGGCCCCGCCCGCCTTGATGACCTGGCCGAGCGTCTGCCCGACGAGCAGTTCCATGACGAAGTACGGGATGCCGTCGGGGAGCCGGCCGAAGTCGATGATCTGCACGACGTTGCGGTGGCGCACCTTCGCCGTCGCTTTCGCCTCGTCGATGAAGCGGCCGCTGAGGTCCTCGTCGCGCGCGAGCTCGCGCCGCAGGACCTTCATCGCGAATCGCTTGTCGAGCGATGCATGGCGGACCTCGTAGACGTGGCCCATCCCGCCCTCGCCGAGCAGCGAGACGACCACGTACCGGCCGTCGATGGTCGTGCCGACCATCGGATCGCCGAGCGGGTCGTACGTCGCCTTCTCGAGCTTCGTCCCGTCGAAGGGGCAGAACGCCGCGTCGCGCGAGAAGCGCTGCCGGCACGCGCCGCACTGCTTCATCTCGCGGCGGATGTCGAGCGTCGGCTTAGTCGGCGGCTGTGGCTGCATCGGGTCCGCCTGCATCGATGACGTCGCCGCGCGCGTCCATGGGCGGCGTTCCGGCGTCGGGCGCGGTGCACTGCCCCTCGATGCACTGGAGGCCGTAGTCGCAGTCCTGGGTGCGCGTGCACGCCGAGTTGAGGCCCGTGGGCGACCCGCTGCCCCCGCACGGATCGCGGAGCGCACCGAGCGCTACGACCAGGAGCACCGTGGTCCTGCCCACGGGTGCAGTCTAGCGCAGTGTCACCCCGGCGCGGTGGCGCCGGCGACGGCGGTGCCGCAGTTCGCGCAGAACTTGGCGCCCGCGGCCATCTCGACGCCGCAGCCGCTGCAGAACTTCTTCTGCGCGACCAGGGGCCCGCCACACTCGGCGCAGAACTTCCCGCCCGGCTGCTTCGCGCCGCACTTGCCGCAGGTGACCTGCGTGCCTCCCGGGGAGAACACCGGCGTCGGTGCAGCCTGCGCCGGGGGCGCGGCGGGATGCGGCTGCATGCCCCCGGCCATCACGTTGCCCATGCCCACGCCGACGGCCATCTGCGCGCCGAGGCCCGCGACCCCGTCGCCGACGCCGTGCGCCGCCATGCCCTGCCCCGCGCCGATGACCGCCTGGCCGGCGGCGTAGTTCTGGTAGCTCCCGGCGAGGTTCTGCACGTAGCGCGCGTCCTGGCCGTACTGCTGGTCGAGCTGGAACTGCTTGGCCTGCGCGTCGGCCGCCGCGCCGGCGACGCCGATCTGCTTCACGCGCACCTCGCGCTGCGCCTTGGCGATCTCGGCGTTCGCCGACTTGAGTCGGTCGCGGTCCTCGTCGCTGAAGTTCACGTTGAAGCTGCCGACCTGCAGGATGCGCACGCCGATGTCGTTCAGGTCGGGCGCGTGCGCGACGAACGCCGCCGCCAGCTTCTGCGTGAGCGACACGGCCTGCAGCAGGCTCTTGCCCTCGTTCTCGCAGAGCTCCCCGAGCGTCGTCTTGACGCCGTTCATGAAGAGGCCCTTGATCCAGCCGAGGACCGCGTCGTTGTCGCCGGCCGCCGCCTGGCCCGAGTAGCCGATGATGAATTTCACCGGGTCGACGACGACGACGCTCATCTCGCCGAAGATGCGCGGGCACACTTGCTCGCCCGTCAGCGGGTCGAGCATGTCGCCGATGGGCCCGCCGAAGGGCACGCTGCGCACCGGCGCGGTCTTCACGAAGTAGACCTCGGCGATGAACACCTGGCCGCCCGTGAAGCTCGTCACGAGCGAGTTGAGGAACGGGATGTTCTGCGATTGCAGCGTCACGCGACCCGGGGGCAGCACGCCCACGACTCGCCCGTCCTTGAAGAACACCGCGCACTCGTCGCTGTCGACGGTGAGCTGCGAGTACATCGGGATGTTCTGGTCGGGATGCTTGTAGACGATGAGCTGCTTGAGGTTGTCGGGACGCGCGATCATCATCTCGCGCACGCCGTTCTTCACGAAGTCGAACACGCCCATGACCTCAAGATAGATGGAGGCGCCAGCCGATGGCTAGCCACGCTAACCTGAGGTCCCGCCGCAGGCGGGCCGACGGCCCGAAGGGCGCGCTAGAGTGAGAGGCGTGGAGCCCGCCGTCGACCTCGAAAAGCTCGCTGGGCCGGCACGCAAGATCCTCGACCCGAGCACGCCCGCGCCCCTGCGCCAGATGGCGGCCAAGGGCCTGGCGCCCGGGCTCAAGCCCGCCGACTCGCTCACCGTGGTGGCGATCCTCGCCGAGTCGACCGAGGAGGCGCTGGCGACCGTCGCCCGCGCCACGCTCGAGAAGCTGCCGGCACCGCTGCTCAACGGCGCGCTCGCCGGGGATCTGGCGCCCGGCGTCCTCGCGGTCATCGCGCCGCGCTACGCGCTGAACGTGGCCGTCATGGAGAAGATCCTCGCGCACCCGGCGATGCCCCCTGCGGCGGTGGCCGAGGTCGCGGCGGCCGCGAGCGAGGCGGTGGCGGAGCTCGTCGCGACCAACGAGCAGCGACTGCTCGCGAACCCGGCGATCATCGAGAAGCTCTACATGAACAAGGCGACCCGGATGTCGACCGCCGATCGCATCCTGGAGCTCGCCGTGCGCAACAACGTGGAGCTCCCGGGTATCCCCGCGTACAGGGAGGCCGCGACGGCGATCGGCATGGAGCTCATCTCCGAGCCGTCGCCGGAGCCGACGCCGGACGACGTCCTCTTCAAGGAGACCGACGCCGCCGCCGCGCAGGCCACCGTGGATGCCGCGCGCGAGGACACGCACCGGCTCGACGAGCAGACCGGCGAAGAGGTGGTCGAGGAGAAGTTCCTGCCGCTGCACGCGCAGCTGGCGCAGATGACGATCTCGCAGAAGATCCGGCGGGCGATGCTCGGCAATGCGGCGGAGCGGCTGCTCCTCGTGCGCGATCCGAACCGCCTCGTCGCGCAGGCGGCCATCCGCAGCCCCAGCCTCCAGGAGAACGAGGTCGTGCGAATCAGCTCCAGCCGCAACGTCTCCGAGGACGTGCTGCGCATCATCGCGCTCGACCGCGAGTGGACGCGGTCGCACCAGATCAAGCTGAACCTCGTCAGCAACCCGCGCACCCCGTTCGCGTTCGCCGCGAAGCTCCTGCCTCACCTGCGCGAGCACGAGCTCAAGTCCCTCGCCAAGAGCAAGAACGTGCCCGGCGCCGTGGTCACCGCGGCACGACAGCAGCTCTCGCGACGCAACGTGAAGGGGTGATGCCGCGGGCGCGGCCCGTCAGCGGCCGACGCCCCATATCTCGCCGGTCGCCCACGTGGCGTCGAGCAGGGAGAGCACGACGTGCACCACTTCTTCGGCCGTGCCGAAGCGGCCGAGCGGGGTGCGCGTCGCGAGGCGGTGCAGCCGCAGCGGGTCGGCGTCCGCCTCGGGGTCGGCGACGATGCCCAGCGCCACCATGTTGACGCGGACGTCGGGCGCGAGCTCCACCGAGAGCGCGCGCAGGCCGGCCTGGAGGGCGCCCTTGGCGGTGAGATAGGCGACGTGGTTCGTGTACGGGCGCGTGACGCCGGCGTCGGTCAGCGCGACGACGGCGCCGTGCGACTCCGCGAGGTCCCCCGCCAGCGCGTGAACGAGGAGGAGCGGCGCGACGGCGTGCACGGTGAGGGTGCGAACGAGGTCGTCGCGTCGCAGGGCGTCGAACGGCGTCCGCGGGAACGGTCCGCAGGCGAGCACCACGTCGTCCACGCGTCCGATGCCGCGCCGCACGCCCTCGACGATGACGTCGGGCGCGCCCTCCTCCAGCAGATCGGCGCGCACGAAGGGCGCCGGCTCGCCGGACGACGGCCCGACCTGCGCCGCCAGGGCCTCGAGCTTCGCGGCGTCGCGCGCCGTGAGCACGACGCGGTCTCCTCGCTGCGCGAGCGCCTGGGCGACGGCGACGCCGAGCCGTCCCGTGGCCCCCACGACGAGCACCCTTCGACCGCGCTGCATGCCGAAAGCTAAACAGAACCGCGGGCTGAAGGGCTATAGAGAAGACGGGCATGCCCGACGCGAAGCCTCCCGAGCCGGCGGAAGGCGTGGCCGCGCCGCTGTCGACGCACGCCGACGTCTCGGCGGTATGGGACGTCTTCCGTGCGGGCGGCGTCGCCCGCTGCCCGGTCGACGGCGAGCCGCTCGCGCTCGCCGTGGACGGGACCTCGCTCGTCTACAGGTTCGTCTGCGTCAAGTGCGGGACCTCGTCGCCGTGGTTCGAGTCGAGCTTCGGCGGCAAGCTGAAGTTGCGCGGGCCGCGCCCCGGCGGGCCGCTCGCGACCGACTAGACGGCGGCGCCCCCTTTCCCCGCCTCACCCGCAGTGGCCCGAGGTCGCGCCGGACGCCGGTACGCACGTCATGCCGAGCGAGGCGCAGTCGAAGGCGACCTGCTTTCCGCCGATGCACAGCGAGATCGTGTTGCCGGTGCACTTGTTCTCGCTGCTGTCGTACGGCGTGCACGTGTCGCTCGAGCTCACGCAGATCGCCCCGGACCCTCCCTGGGTCGAGCACGTGTCGCCGAGGGCGGCGCAGTCGAACTCGCTCAGGTTGTAGCCGTCGCAGACCTGCAGCGTCTTCCCCGAGCACGTGGTGCCGGGACTGCTGCACTGCAGGTCCATGTCGCCCGTGTAGCAGCCGGTGATGCCCGAGTCGTCGTTGACGGCCATCCCGCACGTGTAGCCGTTGTAGGCGCAGTTGATGCCGAACTCGAGGACGCTGCCGTTGCCGCAGTAGTCGTTGATCGTGCCGATGCACGAGTTCTGCACCGAGCAGTTGTTGCCCAGCGCGCACCAGTGCGTGCCGTCGACGTCGACCATGCACTGGGAGCCCGGCGCGTAGTAGGCCGAGCCGCAGTGGAGCAGGTACCTCTGGCTGCAGCGGAACACGGTGCCGCCCTCGTCGCCGCAGTAGTCCCCGGCGTCCGGGCTCGCGTCGCCGCAGCGCGGGTCGTTCGGCGCGACGTTCTCGAGGGAGAGGCAGGAGCCGGCCTGGGCGCACGTCTTGGCGCCCGCGATGCACTGGAGCGCCTGCTGCTGCACGGCGAGGCCCACGCGGTCTTGCGGGATGGGCGCGGCCATCCAGTGCATGCAGAGCGAGTAGTTCACCGGGTCGATGGGCACCGCCATCGCCGTGAGCGCCGACGACGAGAGATACGGATCGCACTGGAAGGCGAGTGAGCAGAGGCGCGCCGCGTCGTCGATCGACAGAAAGCCCGCGGGGCCGGCGGTGCCGTCGTCGCCGGTCTCGCCCGAGCTCGTGTCCTCGGAGGCGTCGTCTCCCCCGAGGACGTCGGGGGTGGCCTCGACGCTCGCGTCCTGCGCGGGGGGTACGGTGACCCCGTCGAATGTCGTGCACGACGCGGCGATGCCGGCAGCACCGGCGAAAGACGCGAGCACGACGAACGGTGCGCGCCACGCTCGACGCATCCCGCTGGAATCCTAGCACGCGCGAACGCGGCTCAGGGGCCGTACGGGTTCGACTGGAGCTCCGACGTCGGCGTCCCTGGAGCCTGGGTCGTCGTCGATCCGCCCCCGGCGCGGGGGCGCGCCGCGGGCCTGGGGTCGGGAGGCCGGGGCGGGCACCAGGGCGATGTTGCGCGGCCCGTCGGACAGCGCGACCGCGTGCACCGCCGTGCCTCCCTCGAGCACCGCGTCGATGCCGAGCTCGCCACCCCACCGGGCGACGACGAGCCGTGCCCGCGGGCCGCGCACGCGCACGTCGCGCATGCCGAGAGCGCGGACGCTCTCGATGGGGGCGTCGGCCGTCAGCTCGAGCACGACCTCGTCGGCAGCGACCGTCGACGAGGGGGCCGTGAGCGACGCGGATGTCGCCGCCTGCGTCGCAGGCGTCTTTCGCCGGCTGGCCATGGAGCCCATGACGATGATCGCGAAGATGGCGATCGCGAGCGACGCCGCGATCCACAGCGTGCGGCGGGAGATGGCGCGCGGCGCGAACGCGTCGTGCGTGGCGGCGATCTGACCGTCGGTGCCCTCGTCGCCCGGCTTGCGCTGGACCAGGCGGCGCTTCGACGTGGGGGCCGACGGGTTCGTCGTGTCATCGTCGGGCACGAGGGACACCCGCGTGACGCTGAGCGGCGCGATGCGCCCCTCGAGCATGTCGTGCAGGGTCGAGCGCCTGGAGTCGAGGCGATCGCCGCAGAGCTTCCTCACGACTGCGCCGACGTCGCGCGTGGGAGCCGGCAGGCACGCCGCCTCGAGCGCCTCGATGAACTCGGACGCCGTCTGGAAGCGAGCGTTGCGATCGCGCGCGAGGGACTTCATCACCACGGCGTCGACGCCGCGCGGCACCGCGGGAGCGAGGGCGGAGGGCGCCGGCACCGGTTCCTCGGCGATGCGGCGGATCGTGTCGAACTCGTTGTCCCCGCGGAAGAGGCGCGCCCCGGTCAGCGTCTCCCAGAGCACGACGCCGGCGCTGAAGAGGTCCGCGCGCCGGTCGACGGGCTGGGCCTTCGCCTGCTCCGGGGACATGTAGCCGTACTTGCCCTTCAGGCTGCCGCTCTTGGTCTCGGTGAGGCGGTGGCGGGCCTTCGCCACGCCGAAGTCGATGAGACGGCTGGAGCCGTCGCTCCCCACGATCACGTTCTGCGGGGACACGTCGCGGTGGATGATCTCGAGGCGGTTGCCGCGCATGTCGTTCGCCTCGTGCGCGGCGTGCAGTCCCGCGAGCGCGTCGACCAGGATGCGCACCACGACCGCCGGCGGCAGCCGCTCCTTCCTGTCGACCGACGTCTTGAGCAGCGTCGAGAGCGCGACCGAGTCGACGTACTCCATGACGAGGAAGAGCTCTCCCTCCGACTCGACGACGTCCGTGACGGCGACGACGTTCGGGTGGTGCAGCATGGCGGCGAGGCGCGCCTCGTCGCGGAACATGTCGGAGAACTCGCGGTTCGAGAGCAGGTGCGGGTGGACACGCTTGACGACGACGAGGCGCTCGAACCCGGCGGCGCCGCTCTGCCGCGCTACGTACACGGTGGCCATCCCGCCCGTCGCGAGCTGCAGGAGCGGCTCGTAGTTGCCGAGACGCATGCGGGGAGCGGGCGCCTCGGCCATCTAGAACTCACCTCGCACGAGGAGCGAGCCGAGGCCCGCGCCGACCTGCACCGAAGGCGACGCGTCCGGCTTGTTCTCGTGGTTCCCGCCGCCCTTCCAGTCGATGAGGAACAGCGCGGTCACCGCGGTGACGACGCCGACGGCCGCGGTGGCGCCGATGAGGACGTTCGTCCGCAGCTCCTTCGTCTTGCCCGAGTCGAGGTTCGACTGGGTGGGGTTCTTGTCGAAGGCGTCCTTCTGCTGCAGCGTATCGATCCCCGACCAGATGGTGATCCCTCCGAGGGCGAGCGTCACGGCGCCACCGAAGTATACGAACACCGGAGACCAGTGGCGCGAGGACGACGAGTGCGGCTCCTCGGACTGCGCCTCGTCGGTGGTCCCCGCAGGTGCAGTGGCCGACGCCGGCGGCGCCGCGTTCGCGGGTGCGGGTGACGGTGACGCGGACGCCGCCGCGCCCCCGGCGGCGGCGGGGACGAGGGCGACGCTCATCACGTCCCCGGCCTGCACGTCCGAAGACTGACGCACCGCCGTGCCGTCGCTCGCCTTGCCCTCGACGACGTGCGCCCCCGGCGTGACGTAGACGCTCGGCCCGTCCACGGGGGCGTCGTCGACGCGCACGTCGGTCACGTCGGTCGCGTGAATCTCGAGCCGGGCCAGCCGGTTCGACAGCGCGCGCAGGAGCCGCTGCGCGCTGTTGCGATCGCGCGCCCGGGGCGGCGCCTCGCGGAGGTAGCGCGAGTAGAGGTTCGCCGCGCGCGCCGGCTCTCCCGCGTGGTCCCACGAGCGCGCCGCGTTCCAGAGCGCCGAGTAGTGCGGCACGCGGTGGTACGCGTGCTCGTAGGACTCGGCGGCGTGCCGGAAGTCGCCCTCCTTGAACGCACGGTCGCCCTCGGCGAAGTCCTTCGCGGCCTGCTTGCGGTCCTCCGCCGTGGCCGTCGCGCCGGGCTGAGCCTCGGCCGCCCCCTCGGCGACGACCTGAGCGACGATCGGCGTCGCCAAGGACAGAACCGCTGCCAGAACGCGGGCTCGCGGGTGCATGTGGAGGAGCGCCCCCGGCATGTAAGGCTAGAGGGCGCGACCACGATGAGCAAGGAAGAGACGGGCGCTCCGACGTGGCCGGTGTTCCTGGCCTACGCCCTCGGTTTCCTCGGGGAGCTCCTCGGCGGGGTCCTCTTCGTCGCCGTGGCGGCCCTGGTGAGGGTGCACGGGGACGCCTCCCGCGTGGCCGCCGAGGCCACGCGCTTCGCGCTGTCGGCGCCGGGTCTCATGGGCGCGGCGCTCGTGGGTGCGGCGGTGCTCCTCTCGGTGGCCTGGGCCTCGGCGCGCCTGATGGGCGGCGGGGTGAAGGCGCGCCTGCGCACCGGTCCCTCCCGGGCCTCGCCGCAGGGAGTCGCGGCGGCCGCGGTGGGAACGGCTGGGCTCAGCCTGGCGTGCGGCTCTGCGGCTCAGCTCGTCCACGTCGGCGAGGGCAACGTGATGCACGCGCTGGCGGAATCGCTGCACCACGCGAGTCCCGCCACGTATCTGGCGGCGGTGGCGAGCATCGGCCTCGTCCCGGCCCTCGGCGAGGAATCCTTCTTCCGCGGCCTGATGCAGACGCGCCTGGCAGCGCGCTGGCCCCCCTGGGCGGCCATCGTGACGTCGGCTGCCGCATTCGGCCTGCTGCACCTCGACCCGGTCCAGAGCACCCTGGCCTTCGCGGTCGGCCTGTACCTCGGATGGCTCGCCGAGCGCTTCGACGGCATCCGTCCGGGCATCGCAGCGCACGCGGTGAACAACGTGCTCTTCGTGACGCTCGCTTGCTTCGGATCCCCGGACGCCGCCGACGGAGCGTCGCCCCGCGGCGCCGCCGTGGGGGTCCTCGTCCTCGGTCTGACGGCGTGCGGCGCGTCGATCGCGTTCATCCGCACACCGCGCGCGCTCAGATCATCGATATCCGCTTCATGAAGGCGCCGCACAGGTCGGACTGCGCGTTGCGCTCCCGCTCGATCGCCAGGCCCGCCCGGAAGACCGTGCCGGCGCCATCGATGTTGCCCACTGCGACGTGACACATCCCGAGCATCTCGTAGTCCGCCGGCTCGCCGTGCTCGGACACGAGCTCCGTCAGCGGCTCGATGGCCGCGCGGTGCGCCTCGACCATCGGCGGCGTGGGCGGATCGGGAACGCCCTTCGCGTGAATCATGAGCCTGAGGGCCTGCCGCTTCTCCGCGGGCTCGTACTTGGGGAAGGCGGGCGAAGCGAAGAGCGCCTTGTAGCCGGCGTACGCCTCGTCCAGCTTGCCCGCGCGGGCGTTGCCGACGATCACCTTGACTGCGGACACGAGTGCTTCGTTCGCCATGCTCTCCTCACTGCTCCAGCAGCGACTGTAGCTTCGGCGTGATGTACGCCACGGCCCCTTCGCCCTTGATGCCGCCCTCGACCTGCTTGCCCGACGACGTTCCATCCGTCTTCGGCAGCGCGAAGAGCGGGATGTACTTCGAGACGTACCCCGCCGACGCGAGGCGCTCGCCGTCGCGATCGAGGTCGAAGACGAGCATGTCGAGATCCGGGAACGCCGCGTCGAGCTCGCCCTTGCCGGCGGCCTCGTGGAAGCGCCGGCACGGCTCGCACCAGGTCGCGCCCACGTAGACGACGAGACGGCGCTTCTCGGCGGACGACTTGGCGAGCGCGTCTCTCACGAGCGCATCGACGTCACCCGAGGCAGGCGCATCTTGGAGCTGCACGTGCGCCACGTGCGCGGCGCTGGCGGGCGCCGGACGGGGCTCGTCCGGGGCGCTCTTGCAGGCGCAGAAGGTGGCGAGCGCGAGGGTCGCCAGCGCGAGTACGAAGCGCGTCGTCCGGATCACGTCGCCCTGATGGTACCTGCATTGCACTGCGGAACGACCCGGGTTTTTGCCCGTGGGAGGTCACCAACGATGAATCATTTCAAGAGTTCGCTGTCGACGGTCGGTGCGATCGCTGCCCTGCTGGGAACGGTCGCCTGCGGGGAGAGTCGCCAGCAGCCCGCGCAAGCCCCGGTCGGCACGACGACCGAGTACGCGCAGCCGGCACCGTCGGCGCCGAGCCCCGAACAGACCGGCCAGTACGGCTCGGCCATGGGCCAGCCGCAGGAGAGCCCGCCGGCGCAACCGCCGATGACCGGCGCGTCCGGTCAGCTCAATCCGCAGTACGGCCAGGGCCAGATGGGCCAGCCGAGCGAGCAGTCCGCGCAGCCGCAGTACGGGCAGCAGTACGGCACGCCGCCCCCGAGCCAGGGCAGCCCGCCGACGGGCGGCAGTCAGATGGGCGCGCCCAGCACCATGGGCGGGTCGATGGACGTCTCCTCGCTGGGTGACGGGCAGCTCGCCGCCATCATCCAAGCCATCCACCAGGACCAGATGCAGGAAGCGCAGCTCGCCGAGCAGCGGGCGACCTCGCCGGAGCTCAAGCGCTACGCGCGAGACATGGTCACCTCGCAGCGCAACATCATGAACGAGAACCAGTCGGTGCTCTCGCAGGCGCAGATCACGCCGAGTGACAACGCCGTGAGCCAGCAGCTCCGCACCGACGCGCAGAACGAGATGTCGACGCTCGAGGGTCTGCGCGGCCGCGACTTCGACCGCGAGTACCTCGACGACCAGATCCGCAGCCACAACAAGGCCCTCGAGCTCGTGGATCGCATCATCCCGAACATCAAGAGCCCGCAGCTCAAGGCCCACATGCAGAGCGTGCGCACGCGTCTCGAGGGGCACCTGCGCGAGGCGGAGCGCATCCAGCAGAAGATGCAGCAGGGCAGCACGAACAAGCAGCCCAGCGACCAGAACCAGCCGCGCAACCAGAGTCCGAGCCCGAACCCGAATCAGAACCAGAACCCGGGCGGAACGCAGAATCCCTACTGACGCCGACCCGTCACCCCTTGACGGAGTACGCGGGCTCCGGGGCGTGACGACGCTCCGGGGCCCGCGTCATTTCATGTCACATGATGGCGGGCCGAGGGAGCAGCTCACCACGCGTAGGCTTCGGGAGCCTGGCCCCCGGGCCCGGGCCAGACCTCGTCGAGCTTCTTCGCCACGTCGTCCGTGAGCTTCAGGCCCTCGGCGTGGAGCGCGTCCTCCAGCTGCTCCATCGTGCGCGGGCCGACGATGGGCGCCGTGACACCGGGCCGCCGCAGCAGCCAGGCGACGCCGACGTTCGCCGGCTTCTCGCCGATCTCGGCGCAGAGCTTCTCGTAGCGCTCGAGCGCAGGACGGTGCTTCTCGATCGCGCGCTGGATCCGCTCGGCCGCTCGCCGCCCTTCCTTGGCCTTCGCGAGCGCGCCGCCGAGGAGGCCGCCCGCGAGCGGCGACCACGGGATGACGCCCACGCCGTACGCGCGGCACGCCGGCAGGACCTCGAGCTCGACCGTCCGCGCGGCGAGATTGTAGAGGCTCTGCTCCGAGACCAGCCCGAGGAAGTTGCGGCGCGCCGCGGCCTCGTTGGCCTGCACGATGTTCCACGCCGCGAAGTTGCTGCTGCCCACGTAGAGCACCTTGCCCTGCTGCACGAGGAGCTCCATCGCCTGCCAGATCTCTTCCCAGGGCGTGTCCCGGTCGACGTGGTGCATCTGGTAGAGGTCGATGCGATCGGTCTGCAGGCGCCGCAGGCTGTCCTCGCACGCGCGGCGGATGTGGAACGCGCTGAGGCGCCCGCCGTTCGGGTAGTCGTGCATCGGCGCGTACACCTTGGTCGCGAGCACGACGCGATCGCGCCGTCCGCCGCCCTGCGCGAGCCATCGGCCGATGATCGTCTCGGTCTTGCCCTTGTTCTCTCCCCACCCGTAGACGTTGGCCGTGTCGAAGAAGTTGATCCCCGATTCGACGGCGCGGTCCATGATCCGGTGAGCCTCGGGCTCCTCGGTCTCCGGTCCGAAGTTCATCGTGCCCAGACAGATGCGGCTCACCTTGAGTCCGGTGCGGCCCAGTCGCGTCAACTCCATGGCGGCCGGCAGGGTACTCTGGACTGGCGTTGAAGACACCGGACGACGTGCTCTCTCCCGGCAGCCGCATCGGCGACCGTTACGTCGTCGAGCGGCGGCTGGGCGCCGGCGCGATGGGGTCCGTGTATGCCGCGCGCGGAGCGAGTGACGCGGCCGACGCACCGGCGCGCTTCGCGATCAAGGCGCTCCTGGCGGCGACGGCCAAGGGTGACGCCGAGGAGCGGCGTGCCCGCTTCCTGCGCGAGGCGGCCGTGTGCGCGAGCATCCGGCATCCCAACGTCGTGCCGGTCGTCGACCACGGCATCGACGAGGCCACGGGCATTCCGTACCTCGTCATGCCGCTGCTCGTCGGCGAGGACCTCGCGAGCGTGCTCGAGCGCGTGGGCTGCCTCGAGCCGGAGACCGCCATCGCGCTCGTCGTGCAGGCGTGCGAGGGGCTCGCGGCGGCGCACGCGCTCGGCGTGGTGCATCGCGACGTCAAGCCGTCGAACCTCTTCCTCGAAGGCACGGGCGACAGCGTGGTCGTCAAGGTCACCGACTTCGGCCTCGCCAAGGCGCTCGACGAAGCGCCCGGCAGCCCGGGCGCGCTCACGGGCACGGGCCGATTCATGGGCACCCCGCAGTACGTCTCGCCGGAGCAGGCCATCAGCGCCAAGCACGTCGACCTGCGCACCGACGTCTACAGCCTCGCGATGTCGCTCTATCACGCGCTCGCAGGTCGGGCTGCCTTCGCCTACGTGCGCTCCTTCATGGGGCTCGTGCTCGAGCTCACGGCGCGTGAAGCACCGCCGCTGCAGGAGGCCGCGCCGTGGGTGGCGCCGCAGATCGCCCGCATCGTGCACGCCGCGCTCAAGCGCGACCCGGCAGCGCGCTGCCCGAGCGCCCAGGAGCTCGCGCTGGCGCTCGACTTCGCGATCGGCATCGACGCGAGCCGTCGACCCGTCGCGCGCGCAGCTCTGCACCCCGTATCCGACACGACGAGGCGCAGGCTAGCGCCGGCCGCCGACCTCCCCGCATCATGGGAGGAGTTGCTCCGGATCTAGAGAGTGTCCTGCATGCGAAGGCTGGCCCTGTCCGCGATCGCGCTGAGCGCGTCCCTGTCGGCTGCTCCGTCCGGCGCCACGGCGCCACCGGCACCGGCGCCGTCGGGCGACATGACGGCACCGACCGATCAGACGCTCGTGGTCACGTTGCCGGACGGCGTGGCGGTGACCCTCGAGCCGGGCACCAAGGGCCGCTGGCTGCCCAAGACGAAGCTCCCGAGCGAGACGAACAAGTGGGCCATCGGCTACCACCTCGTGCTGCAGGAGGGCGAGGCCGACGTGCGCATGCCCGACGGCCCGAAGGGCGCGCACGCGTTCCTCGTGCAGACGCGGGCAGGCCAGCTCACCGACTGGCGCGGCAAGCTGCACGTCGCCGTGCACGACGACACGACGACCGCCGCCATCTACGAGGGCGCGCTCGTCGTCGGCTCCAACGGGCAGGGATTCCCCGTCTACGACGGCGCCGGCATCCTGATGCGCAAGGGGATCGATCCTGACAAGTCGCGCGCCATCCCGTCGGCGCCGCAGTGGGACGCGGCGCGTGGCGCGCCGTCGTTCCTCCTCGAGCCCGCCGGTTCGCGCGGCAACCTGGGCGTCGCGTGGAAGCCGGTCGCCGGCGCGGCGAGCTACCGCGTGACCATCGCGCGCGACGCCGAGATGAAGCAGGTCATCGACGCCGCGAGCACGACCGACACGACGTACGCCGTCGTCGAGCGCGCGCCCGCGAGCGGCGGGAGCGGCGGGAGCAACGGGAGCAACGCGACAAGTGCCTGCTGGACGCAGGTGCGCGCCGTCGGCCCCGAGGGCATCGTGGGCGAGCCGGCGGCGCCCAGACCACTGCGGGTCGTGCACTTTTCCCTGCCCGACGGCGCCGTGATGGGCCGCGACGGATCGGTCGTCCTGCCCTCGAGCGTGGGCGTCCCTCTCGACGACACGCAGGGCCTCGAGGTCGCGTACGGCGGCGCGTCGCCTCGCGTGACCGTGCCTCTCTTCTGGTCGCCGCTCTCCGGGCCGCTGCGTCTCCCGCGCGACAGCGACGTGCGCGTGATGCACGTGCGCGATCCGGCGCTCGGCCAGGAGGCGGCGCTCGTGCTCGCGCGCCGCGCGCTGCGCGTGGATGTCGAGATGACTCCGCGCAATCCGCGCGCCGGCGACGCCGTCGACGTGCGCGCCGTAGCGTGGGACCCGACCGGGCGACTCGATCCGGCGCGCGAGCAGGTCACCCTCGAGACGTCGCTCGACCTCGACCCGCTCCAGGTCGCATGGAGACAAGCTGGGAGCACCTGGACAGCTCGCCTACAGCCGCCTCGGACGTTCAGGCCCACGGTCATCCGCGTCGCCGCGCGCGACGCGTTCGGCGCCGAAATCGGGCGAGGTTTCGTCGAGATCGTGCCGCCCACTTCCCCCTCCAGGTGAGCGAAGCGGGCGCTACCTGGGATGCTCTGCCGCATCGCGTCTCATCTCCGCAACCGCCCGATTGACATGTTCCGGTCAGGCGCGACTGGTTTAGCCTCCAGAGGGGAGGAGCATGTCTTTTTGCCCGCGCTGCTCGGCGCTCTGCGGCGAGATGCATACCTTCTGCTTCGCGTGCGGAGCCGAGCTGGCAAAGCACACGCCGCAGGAGGATCCTCTCGTCGGGCGCACGCTTCCGGGCGGGTACCGGGTCACGCACGCCGTCGGCGTCGGCGGCATGGGCCGCGTGTACTGCGCGGAGCAAGTAGCCCTCGGCCGCACCGTCGCGGTCAAGGTGGTGCACCCGCACCTGGCGGATGACGAGCTCACCGTCGCGCGGTTCCTCAACGAGGCGCGCGCGGCGAGCCGGATGAGCCACCCCAACTCGGTCGCGATCTTCGACTTCGGCCGCACCGAGCAGGGCCAGCCGTACATCGTGATGGAGTACCTGCGCGGACGCGATCTCGCGCGCGTCGCGGACGCCGAGGGGCCGCTGCCGCTCCGGCGCGTCGGCGACATCATGCGGCAGACGCTCGCGGCGCTCGGCGAGGCGCACGCGCTCGGCATCGTCCACCGCGATCTGAAGCCGGACAACATCGTGCTCGAGCCGCTGCGCTCGGGGCTCGACTTCGTGAAGGTCGTGGACTTCGGGCTCGCCAAGATCCTCGAGAACGACCAGCCTTCCCCGTCCTCGGGCGGAGGCGCGCTCACACGCCCCGGGCTCGTCTGCGGCACGCCGGAGTACATGAGCCCCGAGCAGGGTCGTGGCGACCCGCTCGACGGACGCGCCGACCTCTACGCGCTCGGCGTCGTGCTCTACGAGCTGCTCGCCGGCCGCGTGCCGTTCGTCGCCGACACGGCGACCAAGATCCTGCTGGCGCACCTCAACGAGCCGGTGCCCGATCCGCGAAGCGTCGCGCCCGACCGGATGATTCCGGAGCAGCTCGCGCAGCTCTGTCTGCGAGCGCTCGCCAAGCCGCGCGACGACCGCTTCCAGACCGCCGAGGCCTTCGCCGCCGCGCTCGACGAGGCGCTGATCGAGGTGGAGGGCCGGGCGTCGTACGACGCGACGCCGCGCACGTCGATCCGCTGCCGGAGCTGCGGGGCGCTCAACGGCATGGGCCAGAAGTTCTGCGGCGAGTGCGGAGCCCAGATCTCGACGAGCGGAGCTGCCAAGGGGACGGCGTCCGCACTGGCTGCAGCGTCAGCGTCCGGAGCGCCGCCGCCGACCTCGTCGCCCAAGGTCGACGCGCGAGCGCCCACCGAGTTCCGCGCGTCGGCGCCGTCCTTCGGCGACGCGAGCACTCCCCTTCCCCTGCTGGCGCGCGCCGACGCGATTGCGTGGCTCGAGGGGCGCCGTCACGAGGCGGACGCGGCGTTCGCGTCGGCGCACCTCGTGGGCGAAGCGGGCGGCGGCAAGTCGCGCCTCGTGCGCGAGCTGGCGGCGCGCTGCGCCCTGCGTGGAGACACGGTCGTCGTGGTGGGACCCGACCCGGCCTGGGCGAAGCTCGGAGACTGGGTGGTGCGCCAGGCCGTGAGCGCGCTCGCCGAACTGCCCGAGGGAGACGAGGCGGCCGCCACGTGGAAGGACGCCTCCGCCGAGGCGAAGCGAGGGCTCGAGTTGCTGTTTGGTGCGGGCGAAGACGCGCCCGACACCGGCGAGCGGCGAGCGGCGCTCGCGGACGCGCTGCGCTGGGCGATGCAGCGCGCGGCGACGCTCAATGCGGGCGGCGGGTTGGTGCTGGTGGTCGAGGACCTCGACTTCGTGGACGGCACCAGCCGCAACGCCGTGATGGATGTGCTCGCGGAGCCGCCGGTCGCGTGCGGCCTCGTCGTCGTGACGTACTCGCCGGGGGCGAACCCGGCGCAGACGCTGCCGGGAGAGACGTGGAACCTGTCCCCGCTGCCCGTCGACTCCTTCGCGAACCTGCTCCCGACGCGCGTGGCCTCGCCCCCGCGCCCGCTCGTGCCGCTGCACGTCGAGCAGCTGATCGCGTGGGCGCGCGAGAGCAACGATCAACCGCCCGAGCGCCTGGCGGATCTCATCGCGCGCCGCGCCGAGCGCCTGCCGGCCGACGCGCGCCACACGCTGCACGCGCTCTCGGTGTGGGGCGAGTGCATCTCGGACGTGCTCAAGCGGCTGTTGCCGACCGGCGTCGACGCGCGGGGCGCGCTCGACGCGCTCGAGCGCGCCGGCATGGTGACCACCGACGAGAAGGGCGTGCGCATCGCGCATCCGCTCGTGCGGCGCGTCGTCTTCTCGAGCATCCCGGCGGGCCTCAAGCGCGACCTCTTCGCGCGCGCCGCCGAGCTGCGGCCGGACGCGCCCATCGAGATCCGGGCGAAGCAGGCGATGCACGGCGGCAGCGCGCTCGAGGCGCTCTCGCTGCTGGAGCTCGTGAGCCGCCGGCGCGCCGCGCACGGCGACATCCCGGGGAGCGTGAGCGCCCTGCGTCACGGGCTCGACGTCGCGCGCCGCGAGCTGCATCGCGGTGAGCTCGACGACCCGGTGTCGGCCATGATGGTGTTCTCGCGCAAGCTCGCCGAGGCCCTCGCCGAGAGCGGCAAGTGGAACGACGCCGAGGGCATCCTGCGCGAGGCGCTCGGGAACGCGCCGCCGACCAGCCAGCACCGCGCGCGGCTGCTCGGCGTGCTCGCGCAGGTGGCCCACGCGCGCAAGCAGGTGGACGAGGCGCGCAAGTACCTCGTCGAGGCCAAGCGGCTCGCCCGGACGTCCGACGCCCGCGAGCTGCTCCCGATGCTCGAGACCCTGGAGCGATCCATCGAGGTGGCCTAGTTCTCCCGGTTGCGACCGGAACATGCGCCTCGTCAACAAGCTGTCGCTCGCGTTCATGATCGGGACGACCGCGATCCTGGCGGGCAACGGCTACTTCCGCGTGCGGCGCGAGGTGGGGCTCTTCCGGGCCGACCGCGTGCACGACCTCGACCTCATCGGGCGCACCCTCGGCGCGTCGCTGCAGGCCGTGTGGCGCTCGGAGGGGCAGGCGCGGGCGATGGGGCTCCTCGAGGCGGCGAACGCCGGGGAGAGCCGCATCCACTTTCGCTGGGACTGGCTCGACGGGCCCGGCGCGGCGACGGACCTGCACGTCGACCGCGGCGCGCTCGAGGCGCTGCCGGCGGGGACCACGACCACGGTGATCGCCCCGGACGACCGCGGGAAGAACGAGCGCTTCACGTACGCCCCGCTCGTCGTGGACGCGCGCCCCGGCGCGCTCGAGCTGAGCGAGACGCTCGACGCCGAGCGCGCCTACACGCGCCGCACCGTGTACGAGACGATGCAGACGACCGGGATCCTCGCGCTGGTGACGGCGCTGCTCTCCTACGTGCTCGGCTCCTTCTTCGTCGGTCGTCCGGTGCGCGCGCTCGTCGAGAAGGCGCGGCGGATCGGGCGGGGCGAGTTCCGCGGCCCGGTGATCCTCTCGTCGCGCGACGAGCTGGCGGAGGTCGGCGACGAGCTGAACGCCACGAGTGACGCGCTCGTCGCCGCCAACGAGAAGGTCGCGCGCGAGACGGCCGCGCGCATCGCGACGCTCGAGCAGCTGAGGCACGCCGACCGGCTGACGACGGTGGGCAAGCTCGCATCGGGCGTCGCCCACGAGCTGGGGACGCCGCTCAACGTCGTCGTGGCACGCGCCGAGATGATCGCGCGCGGCGAGACGTCGTCCGGCGATGCGCGCGAGTACGCGAACGTCATCGTCTCGTCGGCGCAGAAGATGACCCGCATCATCCGCCAGCTGCTCGAGTTCGCGCGGCGGCGCGGGCCGCGCAAGGAGCGGCGCGACCTGGTGGCGCTCACCGAGCGCGTGCTCGAGCTGCTCCGTCCTCTCGCGCAGCGCCAGAACGTCGAGCTTCTGCTCGACGCGTCGGGCGGGCGCCACGGGACGGAGGCGGACGTGGACGCGGGCCAGATCGAGCAGGTGCTGACGAACCTCGTCGTCAACGCCGTGCAGGCGATGCCTCGAGGCGGTCCGGTCGAGGTGAGCGTGTGCCGCGAGCGCGCTACGCCGCCGGCCGACCACGGGGGCGCCGAGGGCGAGTGGCTCGCCGTGCGCGTGCGCGACCGGGGCGAGGGCATCTCGCCCGACGTTTTGCCTCACGTATTCGAGCCCTTCTTCACGACGAAGGACGTCGGCACCGGGACCGGGCTGGGCCTGTCGGTGGCGCACGGCATCGCAAGCGACCACGGCGGTTGGATCGCCGTGGAGAGCCAGCCGATTCGTGGGAGCACCTTCATCGTGTATCTTCCCCCTCGGCCGTCTTGACCTCGCCAGCATGCGTTCTTCTCGTCGACGATGATCACGACCTCTGCGAGACGCTGAGCCTGGGGCTCCGTCAGCGCGGATACGCCGTGACGACCCGCAGCTCGGCCGCCGAGGGCGCCGCGGCGCTCGACGGAGAGGCGTTCGACGCGGTCGTGACCGACCTGAACATGCGCGGACGGAGCGGGCTCGAGCTGTGCGCCCGCGTCGTCGAGCGCCTGCCGGACGTGCCGGTCGTCGTGCTCACGGCGTTCGGGTCGCTCGACACCGCGGTGAAGGCGATCCGCGCCGGCGCGTACGACTTCATCAGCAAGCCGGTCGAGCTGGACGCGCTGGCCATCGCCCTCGAGCGCGCGATCAAGCACAAGCAGCTGCGCGAGGAGGTGCGCCGCCTGCGCGAGGAAGCCTCGCGCGCCGTCGCCGAGCGCCCGGCGGACCTGCTCGGCGAGAGCAACGCCATGCTCCGCGTGTACGACCTCGTCGATCGCATCGCCGACGCCGAGGTGTCGGTGCTCGTCACGGGTGAGAGCGGGACGGGCAAGGAGGTCGTCGCCCGCGCCCTGCACGAGCGCAGCCGGCGGGCGGGCGGGCCGTTCGTCGCGATCAACTGCGCCGCCGTGCCCGAGCCGCTGCTCGAGTCGGAGCTCTTCGGCCACGCGCGCGGCGCCTTCACCGACGCGAAGGAGCCGCGCCGGGGTCTCTTCCAGGAGGCGTCCGGGGGAACGCTCTTCCTCGACGAGATCGGCGACATGCCGCTCGCGCTCCAGCCGAAGATCCTCCGCGCCCTGCAGGAGCGCGCCGTGCGGCCGGTGGGGGCGACGCAGGAGGTCCAGGTCGACGTGCG
>Ga0335082_10001877_pt1 | contig 22503 bp, 21 predicted proteins | sample Lox_Sample_41_FD_206718 | JGI IMG/M metagenome (GOLD analysis project Ga0335082, IMG submission 206718) | Soil microbial communities from Loxahatchee National Wildlife Refuge, Florida, United States - Lox_Sample_4.1 | ecosystem: Environmental > Terrestrial > Soil > Wetlands | place: USA...
GTATACCACGCCCCCTTGGGGACACCGGTGGTACCGCTGGTGAAGACGATGGTGACGGCGTCGTCGGGCGCGACCACCAGCGCCGGCGCGGCAGCCATGCCAGCAGCGAGCCTTTCGACCGTGCCGCGCGTACTGCGGCGCAATGCGTCGGCCGTGACCCAGATGATGTCTTGCAGTTCCGGCAGGTCGGCGCGCAGGGGCGCGACCGCGGCGCGAAAATCCACGTCGTGCCAAGCATCGACTGCAAGCAGCAGCGCCGCACCTGAACGCCGCAGAATGTGGCCGATCTCGGTACGCCGGTAGCGCGCATTGATGCCGGTGGTCACAGCGCCGAGACGTGAGGCGGCCAGGTAGGCCAGGAGGTAAAGCGGTGTCGATGGCAGCAAGAGCGCAACGACACTGCCATGGCCGATGCCGCGCGCCGCGAAGACGGCGGCCAAGCGGTCGGCGAGGCCGTCCCAGTCGCCGTAGGTCAGGCGCTCCTCGCGATAGCGGAACGCTTCCGCTTGCGGCGCTTCACGGGCCGCGGCACGCAGCAAGTCGGGGAGCGTTGCGGCGCTCAGCATGCGCCGCGTCTTAGCGCATTCGTCTCCCAGCGTCCACGCCAGGCCTGTCCGGCGCGTCGTCCTTGACGCCCGGAACGCCGCAGCGATAGAGAACGCGCCATGCAAGCATTGGCAGGACGGGTGGGTGTGATTACCGGCGCATCGGCGGGAATCGGCGCAGCAGCAGCGCGGGCACTCGCCGAGGCTGGAATGACGGTGATCCTGGCTGCGCGGCGTGCCGAACGGCTCGCCATCGTCTGTGACGAGATCCGAGCTGCTGGCGGCACGGCAGATGCGGTGGTGACCGACATGCGCGACGAGGCGCGGGTCGAACAGCTGATCGATACGGCGGTCGAGCGACACGGGCGCATCGATGCGTTGGTGAACAACGCTGCCATCGGCACCGTGCGCCCGGTCGCCGAGGGCCGGACTGACGAGTGGCGCGCCATTCTCGAAACCAACGTCCTTGGCACTCTGGTAGCGTGCCGCGCGGCCCTGCGGTACATGCTGCCCCAGGGCCGCGGTGACATTCTGAACATGACTTCGGCCAGCGCCCACGAAGCCTGGCCGTATCTCGCCGTGTACGCCGGATCGAAGGCTGCCATCTACACGCTGTCTCGCGGCCTGCGCGCCGAAGTGGCAGGACGCGGCATTCGCGTCATGACCATCGAGATCCACAACGTCGCCGGCACGGATTTCGCGTCGAACTTCGAACCTGCGCTCATGCCCGCCGCAATAGAGCGCTGGGTGGAGCTCGGTCTGCTGAGCCGCGAGAGCCCGATGATCGAGCCGGACGACGTGGCGCGCGCCGTCGTGTTCCAGCTGTCGCAACCCGATCCTGCGAGTGTGCATCATCTCACCATCCGCTCGCGAGCGAACTAGGGCGCTGTCTCGTTTTTCGTTCCTCGTATCTCGTTCCTCGTATCTCGCAGGAGTGCCCGACGAGATACGCTTCACGAGCAACGAGATACGAGTGAGGTGCGCCTGACGAATCTGTGGGGTTCCCCGCACGACTGTGGTACAGTTGCGCAACGGTTGGGGACGACTGCAGCGCCGAACCCAGCCGCCGGGGGCGCAGGGATGCCAAGATGTCGCACAAGGAAATCGAGCTGATACTCATCCGCCAGCTCGCGAGCTATCTCGCGATGGCGGTGTTCCTCGTCGATGCCGAGGGCAACTTGGTCTTCTACAACGAGCCCGCCGAGCGCATCCTGGGACATCGCTTCGACGAAACCGGCGAGATGCCCGCGACCGAGTGGGCCACGGCGTGGATGCCAACCGACGAGAAGGGCAACCCCGTGGCGCCGGAGGAATTGCCGCTGTGGATTTCTCTCCACGACCGGCGTGTCGCCACCAGCCGCTTCTGGATCCGCGGCCTGGACAACGTGCCGCGCTACATCGAGGTGGTCGCCTTCCCACTGCTCGGCCAAGGAGAACGCCACCTGGGCGCGGTCTCGCTGCTGTGGGAGGCTGAGCAAGGATGATCATCACGCTGTGGGGTACACGCGGCTCGTTGGCCGCACCCGGCGCCGAAACGGCGCGCTACGGGGGCAACACGTCGTGCGTCGAGGTGCGCGGACGCGACGGCACGGTGCTGGTCCTCGACGCCGGCACCGGCATTCGCCGGCTCGGCAAGGCACTGCCGACCAACTTGCGCCGGCTCGACCTGCTGCTCACGCACCTCCACATGGATCACATACAGGGGCTGGGGTTCTTTGCCCCACTCCACAATGCCGACCTCGAGGTGCACATTTGGGGTCCGGCCAGCACGACTGCGACCCTGCGCACGCGGCTGATGCGCTACCTGTCGCCGCCGCTCTTTCCGGTCCACCTGCGCGATCTGCCGTGCCGGCTGACGCTGCACGAGGTGCCGTGCGGCGACTTCACCATCGGAGAATTTGCCGTCGCGTCGACGCTGGTCTGCCACCCGGGCCCGACTGTGGCCTATCGGATCAGTACGGCGCGCGGCGCGTTCGCCTATTTCCCCGACCATGAACCGGCGCTCGGCGTCCCCCGCTTTCCCCTGAGTGGTGATTGGACGTCGGGCTACGCTATTGCCGCCGACGTCGACCTGCTCATCCACGACGCCCAGTACAGCAGCGACGAGTACGCACAGCACATTGGCTGGGGCCATAGCGCCGTCGACGACGCGCTCAAGTTCGCCACCTTGTCGCGCGTGAAAAAGCTGGTGCCGTTCCATCACGACCCAGCACACAACGACGACGACCTCGACCGGATGGTCGCAGCAGCGCAGGCGGCAACGCGCGCCTTCGCCATCACGCCGGGGACGGAAGGCGCGGTCTTCGAAGTCGGCTAGGGCCTGCGGCCGGCGTCCTTTCATGGTCCGCTCCCGTTGGTCGCTGCAGGCTTCCAAGTCCGAGAGGCTCCTAGCCGCCGCTGGCTACCGTTCTCCCAAGGCCCGCAGCGCCAGACCGCGAGCGACCGTCGTCAACTCATCGCCGCCGCGCAGGCGGGCGCTGCCGAACGTCGCTTCGAACAGGCGTCGCACGGCAGGCACAAACGACGAGCCGCCCGTGAGGAAGACGCTGTCAACCTCGCGCGGTTGCACGTTGCACCGCGTCAGTAGACGGTCGATGCAGGCGGCAAGGGCATCGAGCTTCGGACGCAGCCACGTCTCGAACTCGGAGCGCTGCACCGCTCGGTTGATCGCAACCGGCGGTTGCTTGAATTCAAAGGTGGCCGCCGTGCGTTCGGACAGCTCAAACTTTGTGCGCTCGACGGCGCGGTAGAGATAGTAGCCGAGATCGTCGTTGACGAGGTGAACGAGGGCGTCGATCTTCTCGGGCGCCGCGGCCCCGAAGCGCACGCGCCGCAGCGTCTCCATGGTTTGCTTCGTCTTCAGAAACGACAGGTGCTCCCAGCGTTCGAGACGCTCGTAGAGCCACTGCGGGACGGGCAACACTTGATCAAATGCCGTGCGGTACGTCGATCCGAGTCCCAAGCTCGGAGCCACGGCGTGCCGCACGATGGTGCCGTCGAATGCATCGCCCGCGATGCCTACGCCGTCGACACCGAGGATATCGTCGCGGCGTTGGCTGCGCCGGCGCGCCGCCGGACCGAGGCGGATCAACGAGAAGTCGCTCGTGCCGCCGCCGAAGTCGCCGATCAATACCAACTCGTCGTGGTCGAGCTGTTGCTCGTACTGGTACGCCGCGGCCACCGGTTCGAACTCGAATGAGACGTTCTCGAATCCGGCCTGTTGCAACGCAGCACGCAAGCGGCTGAGCGCGAACTCGTCATCCTCCTCGCTTGCCGCGCCCGAGTAGTGTGCCGGCCGGCCGACAACCGTGTGGGCATCGAGTCGGCCGAACTGCGCTTCGACGCCGGCTTTCAGACCCCGCAGGATGACCGCGATCAAGTCTTCGAGCGTATAGGAAAAGCCGAACAGGTTGGTGTCGGTGAACAGCCGGCTGGCGAGGTGCGATTTCATCGACTGGATCAAGCGTCCGCGCCCGCCGGCGGCCAGGTAGCTGCGGATCGCATCAGGCCCAGCCAGGCCCTGCGGACGGCTGCCCGGTCGCACCGTCTCCGGATTGAAGTACAGAATCGATCGGAACGTGCTGGTACGCTGGGCGCCGTCCGGGAAGGTAGCGAGGACTGCAGTTCCGTCGCTGCTAGCGACGGCCAGCGCACTGTTCGTAGTGCCGAAATCGAGGCCGACTGCCGTGCGCACGCGTGCTTGTCTCAGCGGCCCAGGGCAGCCTCAAAGATTCGGGGCGCGTCGGCGTGGCCGAGCAGGCGGGTCGTGCGGTGCGCAATCTGCCATTGGCCGTTGCGCCGCTGCAGTTGCCAATGGTTGAGACTCACCCGGTAGATCTGGATGGCGCCGTCCTTGTGCAGGTAGACACGCGAGTATCCGGTGGCCTCCGCACGGTCCCCGTTGATCTCGACGACGGCCGGACCGATCTGGTGCGCGCAGTGGCCGACCATGTTCTGGTGCCGTTCGCTGCGCACCATCTGGCGCACGGCGTCGCGCCCGCGCATCAGACCGACGTCGACGTCATAGATCGTGTCCTCCGTGAACGTATCGGCGGCGCCGTCGGCGTCCCCGATGTCCACTGCGAGACCGTAGCGCACGATGACCCGATGGATGGCCAACTCATCTTCGAGCGCTTGTACGCGACGGTTCAGATCATCGAGCTGCTGCCGGAGATCCTCCATGCGAACTCCTTCAGTGTACCGCCAGAGCGCTTACAACGGCCACCAAGAGTGGCAACCTCATGGTTGCGTGCGTCTATGGTCTGATGCGCCGGCGCAGGCGCGGCAGCAGGAGCAGCATGGGCACCAGTGCGAACCAGCCGCCCAGGGACGCGCCGGGTGCGGCAATCTGACAACCCGAGCTGGCGCTGCCGCTACTGCCGCTCGGTGCGCCTCCGTTCGGGTAGAGCGAGAAGAGGCCGCTGATGTCGTCCGGTTGTATCCGGTCGATATCGCTCTCCCGGCTATTCATGATGGCGACCACCGACTGCCCGTTCGCGTCGGGGTGGTCGAGCCCGAGCACGTGGCCGAACTCGTGCACCAGCACCCGGCGGATGTCATTGACGACCACCTTGTTCGGGCCAACCCTGATGGGGCCATCGTAGGCGTTCCAGAGCACGTTCGAGTTGACGAACACCGGCGCGTTGAGCATGGCGCCGTTGTTAATGTTGGCGCAGTTGTTGGTCAGCTCGATGATGTCGCGGAAGTCCTGGCCACAGAAGCTGGTGGCGAAGAACACTGGGTTGTCGCCGACGGGCCCCGTGTTCGGGCAGGCATGGCCAGCCCCCGCCGCCCCGCAGGGGTTGTTGAAGTTGCCCCCGACGGCGACGTCGAAGTGGAACGCAGCGCCGGCGGCATTCCAGTCATTGGCCGCATTGATCGCATTCTGGTCCCAGGACAAGGTGCCGTTGACCAACGCCGAAGGGGGGTTGCCCAGAAACGAGCGCAGCGTCGTGCCGCCCTGTGTCCAGCGCGTGCAGTGGCCGTTGATCTTCAGGCATACAAAGCCGTGGGCCGCCGCGGCGGGCAGCACGAGTAGGGTGAAAACCGTGACGGCGATGGTGCAACGCCGGAGAAGAAGAAGATGGGTCACATTCACCTCGCTGGCGTGTCGACAGCCGCAGGGTGCGCCAGCTCGCCGGCGATTGATTCGAGAAAGTCGCTGAGCGGCATGGCAGCAGCCGTCGTGCCCCCTGGCGTGGTGGGAGCCCGCAGGATCCGACGGCCGGCGACCCCAACCACCGGGATGCGGTCGTCGGTCTCGACGACGTCGGTCTGTTGCTCCGCATCGAAGCGCACGTGGAAACGGCCCTGCCACACGCCGACCAGCGGGCACACGGCTTGTCCGTTGCCGGCGACGAACACCACGGCACGTTCCCCGAGGGTGAAGGTTGGCATGTCAGCGATGCGCACCACCACAGCACCGCTCTCGCCGCCATAGAAGCGCAGCGTCAACGTGTCGCCGACATCGCCTTTGAGGACCGTAAGGTCGGAGAAGGTGACGTAGGTGGCCGGGGCGCCCGACGGATCCGCGGCTTGCTTGATGTCGCTGACCGTCCCAACAACGATTTGTTCCGCCAGCGCAACCAACTCTGGAAAGTCGCGCTGCACGACCACCATCGCATTCGCAGCCCTTCCCAGCCCCAGCAGGAACGCCAGGAGCGCGATGCCTCTCGCTACGTTCATCAGACGGCGAGCGTAGCAGACGGGTGTGGGCGATACCATGCGTTAGGGACAGACGCCGTGCTAGAAGGTGTATTCGATCTCGGCGCTGTAGATCACGTCGGCACGCAAGCCGTCGCGGTTGAGCGGGAACTGGAAGGTACCGCCGGCGACGAACTTGCCGAAGGGGTTCACCCGGAAGCCGACGGCGGATTGCAGGACGTTGTCATTGATGCCGTCGCGCTTGTCGTCGAAGTAGCCGAGGAAATCCGCCGCCAGGGTCAGCCACCTGGTGGCGCGTACGTCGGCGCCGGCGATGCACTCTGCTTGGCTCACGTCGGCGCCGCTGCGGAACTCATAGCCGATGTTGAGGTGCGGTGACACGCGGCCAAAGTCCTTCGAGGCGATCAGCAGGGGTGTGAATGTCGGGTCGTTGAAGCCGAGGAAATCGTCGGCGTTACCCGTCGGAATCGTCAGTATGCCCTCGACTGCCAGGTCGGCGTACTCGGTATCGTAGAAGTGCCATTTGCTGCGCAGAAACAGGTCGCCGGTGCCGAAGGCAGTTTGATTGAAGCTGTCGGTGGCGCATCTCGCGCTGATCGGCTTGTTGGGTTGCTGGGGGTCGAAGCCACAGAGCATCCCCGATTTGGCCACCAGTCGGTTGTTCTCCTCAAGAAAGAAGCCGGGCGGGAAATGGACGCTCGGGTTCTGGATGATCTGCGACGTCACGGTCGCGTGCATGCGCGCCTGGCTCACGGAAAGCGCCATGCTGACGTCGATCGAGTCGGTAATTCCGAAGGCGCCACTGAAAAAGACGGTGTCGAACGAGAGTCCCATGTTGAGTTGCGACTGAATCAGGTTGTTGCCGAAGCGCTGTTGATCCAGTGGCGTCAACTGGCTGATGAAGGTCGGTGAAAACGCTGATTGGGAGAACGTCAAATTGCTCAGCGAGGTGCCTTCCAACGTGTTGAAGTCGATGTGCGTGTAGGTGACATTGAAAGTGCCGGTGTATCGCCCGAGGGTTGATGCGCGCTCGGCGACGCTGTCACCCAGACTCTGGGTCGACCGTACAAAGGTGTCGAGCTCGGGATCCCATGCGAAGCGAAATGCGCCGCTGGCCGATGGCACGGGCGCCTGGGAATGTGCAGTGGCCAATTCAGCCGCCAAGGAGTTGAACTGCGAAGCGAAGCGCAGGCGCTGACTCTCGGCCTCCCGTGGATCCGGAACGCTCTTGGCGATGGTTGTGATCAGCGTACCGCCGAACAGCCCCGGGATGAGTTGATCGAGGGGTTTGGCATGCCCTTCTGCGGCGCTGATGCTGAGACCCGTGAGCAGCACCGCCGCCGCCCGCAGCCAGCGCAGCCAGCCGCGTTGAGCCGCTGCGTCTCGTCGTCCGCTCCGGCGCATCGGTCGCCGCGCCACAGAGCAACCCGCACGCGCCGGCCGAAAGGTGGGGGTTGATCGGGTCGTCATCAGAGGCCGTCCGTGATCTTCCACCCGCCGTTGTCCGGGACGAGGATTTTGGTGAGGCGCACTTCGAGGCGCTGCGGCTTGCCGCTCTCGCGATCGATGAAGTGATCGCGCCGCGTATAGGTCACCGCCACGGCGTCGCCCAGCGGTGCCACGGTCACGTCGGCCAACTCGACGCTCAGACCCGCGGCATTCTCCAAGTACTCGTGCAGCGCCTGGCGTTGACGAGCGGAGAACGCGACGTACAGCCCAGCGAGCTGGTCGAGATCCTTGTTCTCGAGCGCGACGCGGTACTCTTCAAGCACCTGAGCGACGAGCGTGGGCGGACTGAGCAGCTGTGCGTGCCCATAACCGATACGCGACAACAAGGTGAGCGCCGCGACCGCAGCGATGACCTTCGCCCATCCGGAGCGATGGTGGGGGGCGATCACACGCGTCTGTCCTGCATCGGCGGGCGGTGCGCCGCTCATTGGCCGCTCGCCATCTTCCACTGCCCGTTGTCGCGCACCAGAATCTTCGTAAGCCGCACTTCCAAACGTTGCGGCTTACCGCTGACGGTATCGATGAAGCGGTCGTGTCGTGTGTAGGACACAGCAACGCCGTCGCCGTGCGGCGCCACCGTGACGTCCGACAGTTCGACGATCAGCCCTGCCGCATTCTGCAAGTACTCGCGTAGCGCCTCACGCTGGCGCGGGGAGAACGTCACGTAAAGGGCGGCCAAACGATCGAGGTCCTTTTGCTGCAATGCGCCGCGGTACTCTTCGAGCACTACGCGGACCTCCGCGTCGACGGCAGCGTCGGGCTCCTCGGCATACGCCGGCCGCGACAGCAGCGCGGCGAACTTGAACCCGTGGCCGGCGGCACGCGACTGTGGCCCTGCTGGCGTGGGCGTCGGTGGGCTCCGGCGCGCCGGTTCACCGACGACACCTTCGGTCTCGAGCAAGAGGCGATACGCATCGACGTCGGTGTTGGTTTCGCGTTGGATCGACTTGCCCTCCTCGGGTGACAGCTCCACCGGCAGGCGGCGCAGCATGCTGATCACCAACTGCTTCTGCAGCTCGAAGAATGCCGACTGATCGCCTTCGACGCTGTCCGATCCCTCCTGCACGCCCGTGTCCGCGTCGATGATGCGCGCGTCGATGCGAATGGTGTTGCCCACGACGTGAAACGAACCGGTGAGGAACTTGCCGATCCCCAATTGCTGGGCGACGGAGAGATTGTCTGGCCCGCGCGCCCGCGCCACGCGATCGATCAGCTCGGGCGAGTACACGTGCAGCGCCTTCACCTTGCTCAGCTCGGTGTTGAACGCGACGCGCAGCGCCTTGCCGATCCATTCGTGCTGCGGATCGGCGCGCAGGTCGTTGAACTCCATCACCCCCACCATGTTGGCCACCGGCGCCGAGGGCCGTGGCGCCGCTTGGTTCTCCGCCGTCGCGACCGACGGAGGCGATTCCACCGCCCGCCCCTGTGGCACGGTCGCGAAGACCAGATCCGTTCCCTCCATCTTGTGGTAAGGATGCTGCTGCTCATCTGTGAGTCGCGGGACGCGGCGGGCGACGTGAGCGAACAGCTCGGACACCGTCACCAAGCCGTCGTTGTCCACGTCGGCCGGCCCCTGCAAGCCCTCGAGCACCGCATAGGTGAAAACCCCGTGGCGCAGATCGGGTTTCTCCTTCGATTCTTCGCCGGGTTTGGTCGCCGCCAAGAGAAAAAATCCTTCGCCGGCCGAAAGCCGCGACGCGAGATCATCCGCCGACACCAGACCGCGCGCCGCCAGCCGCAGCGAGCCGGAATGACAGGTATCGAGCATGACAACGATGCCGCGCACGTTGCGCCGCAGCACGCGGACGACTTCGTCGAAATCCGTCATCCGCAGGCCGGCGGTGAGCAGGTTCGTGGGGGTCGCGGGATGCGGCAGGAAGTAGTAGCTGCCGGTGGTGAGGTCCTGGACGCCGTGGCCGGCCATGAAGATGAGCGCCACGTCATTGGGCCCCGCCTGACCGAGGAAGCGTTCCATGTTGTCGAGAACGCTCTCGCGCGTGACCTGGTCGTCTGTCAGGACGAGGCTCTTCACCTGGCTGTACAGACGGCTCCCGGCCTGGCGTTGCAAGGCCCCTTCGATGGATTGGGCGTCGGCCGCCGCGAACTGGAGATTGAAGTTCGGGTCCTGATAGCGGCTGACGCCGATGGCCAGCACCCAGAGCGTGGACACCGCCTGCGCTTGTGCCCCGGCAACCGGGGGCGCCGGCGCGAGGGTCTCGGGTGGTGCCGGCGGCCGTTCGGACCGCTGGATCGTCCACACCAAGGCGATGCCCGCAACCGTGCATCCGGTGGCGACTACCAATAGTCCACGCGCCGTCATACAATCACTGAGGATTCATCATCTCTTATTGGCGAGCCGCCTTGCAAATAAAATTTCGGGTGAGCGAAAATGAATCGAACCCCGCAAGAAAACGACGATTGGCGCTCCCCCACCTGGCGCGTGGCCCGGATTCTTTGCCCGAAGTGGGCACGAAGTGCAATAAACCGACGACTTTTTGCATCTCTCGTTGCAGCAGCACCATGGAAAAACGAGAGGAGCTGGGCGTACGAGTCGGCGTAGTCTCTGATGGACGACCCACTCAGCGAGGCCCGAGAAGCGCGGGCGCTGATCGGCCCCTGCCTGGCAGGAGATCGGGAGGCCGTCAAACGCTTCCAGCAAAAGTACGGCGAGCTGATCTATGGGTATCCGATCCGCGTGTACCGCACCCCGCCTGAGGACGCGGGAGACTTCTATGTCTTTGCGTTTCAAGACGGGCGGATCTTCCGCCGGCTGCGCACCTTCGAGGGGCGTGCGCCGCTGCGCGCCTATCTCCTGGGATTTGTCCTCGATGACCTCGTGCTCGAGTGGAAGCGCGGCGAACGCAAGGTGGAGACCGTCTCCATCGAAGGCCTGGGCGAGTTGCCCGACAGCGCGACTGGGGCGAACCCGCCGGTTGCCAACGACGGCGAGCACGCCGTCGGTCAGGGAGCCCACGAAGACGCCTTGGCGGCCCTCCCGCCCGCGAAGGCCGTCGTTATGAAGCTGCTGTATGTGGAGGACTACGATCTGAAAGCAACCGACGTCAACTACATTGTGGAGACATCGGGCCGTAGCGTACCCGACGTGCTCACCGCAGTGGCGCGCCTGCGGGCAACGGTACGAGAGCGCGAGGCGGGGTTGAAAAAGTTGCAAGATAGTGTCGACGCGGTGCAGGCCTGGATTCGGCTATACGAGCGACGAGTGGAACGCATCAGTGAAGACCTCGCCTCGCTCCCGCCGAATGCCGGAGCGGCCGTACGGCTGCGCGCCGAACTGGCCCAGATCGAGCAGAAAACCCATCGCCGGCTGCAGCAGCGGAGCCGGCTGCTGGCACAAGCGCGGCGGCGCAAGGTTACCGCTCCGTACAAAGAGATTGCGACCATCTTGAACACCAGCGTCGGCAACGTCTGTTCCCAAATTGCGCGCGTTCGTCGAGAGTTGATGGCTCGGTCCGAGGGAAGATATTCTGGTATTGAAAAAGCAGACGAGAAAGGTGTACGCTCCGATGAACACAACTGTTAGCCGTGTCCCCGTGTCGAGGGGCGATCGCGCACGTGGGTACGTCCCAGTTGAGGTCCGCGGCCGGTAGAGGAAGCAACGATTCCAGGAGAAGAGGAGAGCTACGATGACTGATTCTCGATACGCCATCCCGCAAGCGAACATGGATCGCACCGCGGCCTGTCCCGACTTCGAGGACCTCTCTCGCTTCGTCGACGGCGAGGTCGACGGCGATCGGGCGGCCCATATCGCTGCACACGTCACGCACTGCGCGTGGTGTTCCGGGCTGGCCACGATGATCCGCGCCTATTTCGAGGCAGCGGCTGCAAGCGCCGGAACGGCGTCGGGCGCTCCGAGTTGCAGCACCACTGAGATGCTGGTGAGCTACTTGACCACCGGCCTCTCCGATGCGGAGCGTCACAGCATCGATACACACGTACGCGGTTGCGATCAGTGCATTCGCACCTTGACCCTCTTGCAGCGTCGTTTGCTCAGTGCCGAAGAGGTTCCGGCTCCGGTGCCGGCCGCGCTCATAGAGCGCGCCACCGCGGCCGCAACGCGGGAGCGTCATCCGGCCAAGCCATCCGCAGGTTTCGCCGAGGCCTGGTCGGCACTGTCGTCGGTCGGTCGGCGCTTGTCGGCGCACATCCGCTTGCCGGCGTTGGTGCCCGCGGCCGTCGCCGCCGGCGCGCTGCTGGTCGTTGCTGGCGAGCACAACTGGATGAAACCCGAACCGCTGAAAGAAATGACACGCGCGGTTCCGTCACACCGCACGCTGCGGATCACGGCGCCAGAAGCGGTGGTGCGAGCGCAACCCAACTCACGAACCGAAATCGTTGCCACAATCAGTCGTGGTGCAACTCTTGAAGTCACCAGCCTCGAAAAGGATTGGTATCGAGTTACTCTGCCCGGCGGCTCAGAGGGCTGGGTGGAGCGCCAAGCATTCGAGTAACCTCACCTGCATCTCCAGATGACGTACCACACCACCGGGAGCACTTGTAGCCCGGCCGGGCAGAGTCGTGCCTCCAGCCGGACTGCGGCGGTCCTGGTGATCGGACTGGCAGCGCTGGCGGCAACGCTGGGACGATCTACTGCAGCAACGGCGGCCGATCAGACCAGCGTTGACCCGCTTTTTTGCGGGGTACCGCTTGCCCGTATACTGGAAAGTGGTGCGACCAACAGCTTCAACACTGCCCTCCTGCCCGGCACGGTCGTTTCGGCAGATATCATCGCAACCGCGAACTTGGGCCTGCTCAAGTTGCAGTCGATGAACTTTACGCCCGAGACGGCGACGTGCGCAGGTGATTTGCTTCTGACTGTCCCCCAGCCCACGCCGCCTCTACCGGACGTGGGTCCCGGTACGATCAACGTGACTGACTGCCTCGATAGCGAGGCGCGTGGCTATACCATCAGCCTGTCGGTCGTGTCGCAGGGACCGGACAACTGCGGGGTTGCATTGCCTTGCGGAACGCCGCTGAACGCCACCTTCGGCGTCAGCGGCGAGGTGGACTCGTACACGTTCTCGGGCGCCGATGGCGACAAGGTGACGTTGGCTGTCACGAATATCACTCCGGAGATCGGACAGGTACGCCTGCGGCTCTTCGACCCATCCGGCGTGTTGATCCATGACGGCATCGACGACAACCCTACCTGTCCGGGGTCGGTGGACATGCAGCTGCTATCGAGCGGCGCCTACACCCTGCTCGTGAGCTCCTGTACCGGCCCCAAGCAAGGGCAGTACACGGTGACCTGGGAGCCCCCGAGCTGTGCCCCGAAGGTGCCAGCAGGGCAGTTCGCGTACGTGACGAATGCCGACTCTGGCACCATGGACGTCATGGATCTCTCCACCAATGCCACCCTGCTCAGCGCACCGATTGCACCCCCGGGACGCGCGTCTTTCGCATCGCCAACCTTCGTCGCTATCACCCCCAACGGCGGGTTCGCGTGGGCCACGTATGGACCCGCAAGCGCCACCACTGTGTTCAATACCAGCACCAACCTGAGGGTGGCATCCGTGCCCACCGGCCTCGACGCCAACGGCGTCACGATCAGCGCCGACGGCAGCACTGCGTACATCGTGTCGAACTCGCTGGGAGGAATTGAACTCGTCGACACCAAGACAAACAGAGTCACGCGGCTGGTCGCTCAGGAGATCGGGTTCTCTCAGGGAATAGCCACCGCGACCAATCAGGAGGGGACTTTCCTCTACGTCGTGTCGGAAGACTTGCAGGGACTCGTTAAGATCAACACCCAAGACTACACCGATGCGGTGACAAACTTGGACCTCGGCCTCTACGATGCCTTCGCCGTCACCCCGGACGGGGCATTCGTCTATGCAGGCGAGTTGAACGATTTGGCGATCGTTGACACCACGACCAACTCCGTGGTCAACACCATCCCGATAGGCGAACCATTCGCGATTGCATTCACAGCCGATGGGCGCACCGCGTACGCCGCACTCCCCGACGACGGCACGGTCGCGGTCATCGACACGGTAACCCAGCGGCAAGTTGATTCGATTGCCAACGCCGGCGAAGCCCCGGGTGGAATTGCCATTGCACCGGATACCGGACTCGCGTACGTGACCGACTTCACCGCCGGCGCCAATGAGCCCGGCGTCTTCGTCATCGACACCAAGACCAACCGGGTGATTGGCTCACTGCCCACACTCGGCGGTGGCCCGACGGGTATCGCGCTCACGACGGCACCGACCGGCCTGTGTGTCGGTGACGCGCAAGGCGAAACCAAGGTCACTGTCGACGAGCTCGTCCTGTCGGTGAACTATCTCCTGAACGGCTGCCCAGGACGGTTCCCGTCGATGTCCGTGCCATTCCCCTGACCAGCGCCGCTCGCGGCAGACGTGGCGGATCCGTCTAAACTAACAGCCCGTTGAAAAACCCCGCCCCGTGCTTCGACAGGCTCAGCATGAGCGGTTCCCCTCCCCGATTCCAATGATCTTCTTCCGCTCACCCTGAGCTTGTCGAAGGGTTCCTCGTCGCGTCACCAGCATCGCCCACACCTTTGCGTGGCGCAGATGACCTGCTATGAAGAGCGCCACTCTCAACGGAGGACGCGGGGATGGCGAGAATCTTGTGGACGTGTCTCATGCTCACCGTGCTCGCGGCTGGAATGGCGCAAGCGGAAGGGAAAAACCCGATGGTACTGATTTCGACGTCACTGGGAGACATCAAGGTCGAGTTGGATGAACAGAAGGCACCGGTGACGGTGCAGAACTTCCTCAGCTACGTGAACGACAAGTTCTACGACGGCACCACCTTCCACCGGGTGATTCCCGGCTTCATGATCCAAGGCGGCGGCATGGACAATGACATGAAGGAGAAGGCGACGAAGGCGCCGATCAAGAACGAGGCCGGCAACGGCTTGAAGAACAGCGTCGGCACGATCGCCATGGCGCGCACCAGTGTCGTCGACAGTGCAACCGCGCAGTTCTTCATCAACGTGAAGGACAATGCTTTCCTCGATCACCGCGACGACACCTCCGCCGGCTTCGGCTACGCCGTGTTCGGCAAGGTCGTCGGTGGGATGGACGTCGTCCGCAAGATCGAGCAGGTGCAGACGGCCAACAAAGGCATGCACCAGAACGTTCCGGTGGAACCGGTGGTCATCAAATCGATCACCGTCATCAAGTGACGCGCCCCCAGGAGGCGCGGTACGTTAGCGGCGTGCCGCACATGAGCCGATGGCACCCGCCGGGGTGATCTTCGATCTTGATGGCGTCCTGATCGACTCCGAAGCGCTACAGTACAGAGCCTACTCGGCGGTGTTGGCGCGCTTCGGGATCAGTGTTTCCCTCGAAGAGTATGCGGCGCATTGGATCGCCGCAGGACAGGGACCCGAATACGTCATCCGCACCCATGGGCTGCAGATGCATCCCGATGAACTGCGCGCGCTGAAGCAACCCGTCTACCACGACATCTTGCAGCGCGAAGTCGCATTGATGCCCGGGGCGGCGCCGGCGCTCGCCCGGTTGCAGCCGCACTTTGCGCTCGCCGTGGCCACCAACTCGAACCGGCAGGACGTGTCGTTCGTCATCGATCGCTTTGATCTGCGGCGCTTTTTCACTGCGATTGTGACACGCGAAGACTACCGCGACGCCAAGCCGCAGCCCGACGCATTCCTCGCCGCTGCGACGCGCTTGCAGGTCACACCCGGGGCGTGTGTCGTCGTGGAGGACGCCTACCGCGGCGTGGTGGCGGCGCGCCGTGCCGGCACTGCCGTCGTCGCGATACCCAACCGCTTCACGCGCGACAGCGACTTCTCACTCGCCACAATCGTCTTGCCCAACCTCGACGCCCTGAGTGTCGAGGTCATTACGCGGCTGGTCGCTGACCACCGTGCGGCCTAGCCGCTGCCGCCCGTCCCGCCAGCTAAAACGGGATGCGAAGCTTCCCGGTCGTCCCAAAGACGGCCGGGGTTTCCTGGAGGAGATCGCTGACGTCGCGTCGCTCGCGCACGAGTTGTCGCCGTTGTGGTGCAATCGCAGTGACGGCCACCGCGGCGCGATCTGCCTTCGGCACCACCTGCCCTGCCAGCAGCGGGTTGTTCAACGTCACGCTCTCGGCCGCGCCAGCGCCGATGAAGTCCATCCCTTCGATGTACTCGTGGAAGAGCGTGTCGGACAGGCGGCGCGGTGCGCTCGGCAAGTGCCCGCGCGTGACGGTCGTCACCTCTTGCGCAGTCACGAACACGCCTCGGCCACTACGGTCGAAGGCGCTGATCACTTCAACCGAGCCACTGAGACCGGTCACCTCGGTACGCTCATCCGTCGGATTGTAGCTCACGACGAACTCTGTCCCGCGCACACCCGCGACCGCGGTGGCGGTCTTGATTTCGTAAACCGCACCGGGGCGTTGATAGTACTCGCTGACCAGCGCGCTCACCTTGCCTTGCAGCAACCCCAACAGCGAGCGGGCCTTGCCCCGGTCGGGATTGAACACCTGCTCGTTGACGACGACACGGGAGTCGTCGCTGACGGTGAGGACCGTGTCATCCTGGAAGACGATGCGCAGCCGACCTGGCCGCCCGGTGCGGATCTCGTCACCGCGATGGACAGCGGCGCCCGGAGTCAAGTTGAGCCACACCTCCCCGCGGCCGATCTTGGCGCTGCCGTCGACTGCGGCGACGGTACCCACCTCCTGGGCGAGAACCACACCGCGCATCGACACCAGCATCATGAGCAGCAGTGTTCCGCCTCGCAGCGCGCGGCGCACACGGTTCCAGCAATCGCGCAATACCGGTTGATCGAACTCCATCGCACCCTCTGCTCACCTGGTGGCTGATTGTACACGGACTGCCTGCAAGCTCCTAATGGAATCTCACCTCCAACGCTACAGACCCCACGTTGCGCGTGTACTCGAAGGTCGCCTGGTTGGAGTTGTTGAAGTCGCCGAAGTACCCCGCGGTGACTGCAAGGTACTCGTTGATTGGTTTGGAAAGCGCGAAGAACACCAGGCTCTCGTTGTCGGCGCGGATTTCAGGGGATGGGCCGGGGTCCGTCTGCGTGCTCTGCGAGGAGTAGGCCTCGTGCCGGTAGCTGTACCCGAGCTCTGCGGTGATGCCCAGCGGGAACGACCAGCCGCCGCTGACGTCGACCTCGTTCCCCTCGTAGGCAAACACGTCGCCGCCCGATGGGATCGGTGACTCGTTGTCGTAGCGATATCCCAAGGCAACATAACGCTCCGGCAGACCGAACGAATAGAGCTGGCGAAACCCCGCCTCGTAGTTGTTCGCGTCGCGAATCTGGTAGGCCAGCTGCTTGAAGTCGCGATAGCGGTAGCGGAAAAAGACGTCAGTGCGGGCGTTGTCACCTTCGTTGATGGCTACCCATGGAAGCGCCGTGGCCTCCTGCAAGAAACTATTCTCGTCGCTGATGAAGTAGTAGTCGTAGCGCCCAAGCAAGCCGAACTGGAAGATGTCGCCGCTGATCACTCCCTGGATGGTCGGCCGGTGATCCTGCAAGTTGAAGTCGGTCAGCTGAAACTGCAGGCTCTGATAAAACTCGTAGCCCACCGACAGCTGGGCATTTTGCGTACGCCACGGGATGTAGATGCCACCCACAGTGATGACCCCGCGTCCATCAGCCTCGTTGCTGATGTTCACCGCATCTAGAGCCAGAGCGTTGAGAGTGCCATCCGACGGTCCGAGGATGACGTTGCTGTCGTACTGCAGGCCGAAGAGGCCGTAGACTTCCCAACGCGCGTACTCGCCGTTGCGAATCGTCTTCAGGAACGACGCGGCTTCTCGGCCCATGTCCGACTCGGGATCGTACGCCGCGACGTATTCGAAGTCGCTCTCCGCATCCGACCACTGACCGTCCTGAAAGGCGGCAATGCCGCGGTAATAGCGCGCCGGCAAGCGCAACGAGCTATCCTTGTCCTCTGCGCGCCGAAAGTTTTGCCGCGCCGCCGGTGTCCTCCCCACGCGCATCTGCGCAATGCCGAGGAACAGCGACGCACGCGCATCCAGCGTCGGCACCTTCTGCGCCTGCTCGAGCCAGGGGATAGCTTGCTCGTACTGGCCCGCCTGCACCATCACGACACCGAGCTCCAGGGGAGCCTGCTTCACCGCGTGCGACTCGGCGACGGCGCGCAGGTCGTCGATCGCGCCCCTATCGTCATTGAGGCGACTGCGCGTCACGCCGCGATAATAACGGGCGTACATGTCCGATGGATCTGCCGCCACTGCTCGATCGAATAGGGACAGCGCCTCTTGCATGTGTGCGGCGTGAAATTGCACGAGGCCCTGCGAGTACAACCGCTTCGATTCCTCGGAGGCCCTGGCCGCAGCGCTCGTGACGACCGTAGCCAAGACGAGAGCGAGAGCAGAAACCCGCCGCACGAGGCACCGAGATCCGGGTTGGTCGGCGGCGCCCGCTCAGGCGGGTCGTGTCGGCGTGGGCGACCGCGTCGGCGTACGGGTTGGCTGGCGCGGCAGCGGTGTCGGTGTCGGCAGGATGGCCGGGTAGTGGTATCCGAAATCGACCGGCGGCATATCCACCGACCCATCAGTCTGTGTCGTTCGCTCACCAAGCGCGGCGGCAACCTCCGCGTCGATTTCCGGGTCGCCGGCGTCGACGGCCGGACTCACGGATCCGAACAGCCCCCTACCCAGGTGAAAATCCTCGCGTGCCGGGGCGATGAACAGTGGGTTCGCAATGTTGTTGCCAACAACGTCGTCGACGCCCTGCGGCGTGTCGGCGCCGTAGCCATCGGTGTTGAGGTTGAAATCGGAGTCGTAGCCGCTGGTTGAGGGATCCGCCGTCAGGCCGACAGGTGTGTTGAGATTCAGGATGTTGTTGCGCAGCGTGACCGCGTTCGACGGATCCGCCGCGTCGCCGACGCTGACGCCGGCCTCCTGGTTTTGGTAGAGCGTGTTGTTGATCAGCCGCACGTCGCTGCTGCCACGCACCAGGATGCCGCTCCCGGAGTTGCCAAAGACGAGATTGTCGAGCGCCAGGACGTTGCTCGAGCCGTCGAACCGCACGCCGTCACCGCGCGAACCGGTGATCAGGCAGTTCTGCACGGCAACGGCGCTACTCTGCTCTACCAGAACACCTGCATCCGCCCCGCCGCGCACCGAGAAGCCGTCGATGGTCACGTTGCTGAGTCCCGTGAGCTGGATAGCAGGCACACTACCGCGCACGCTGATGGTCACCGGTGCCGCGGGGCTGTCACTGCGCAACCCGTTGACGTCGGCAATCAACGTAATCGGGCCGCGCAGGTCGCCGGCGCGCAGCTGAATCGGCCCATAGACACCCGGCTCAACGAAGAGGGTGGACCCGGCCCGCGCCGCCCGCGCGACGTCGCCGATGCTGGCCCCTGAGTGGACGACGAGCACGTCCCCCGTCGGCGTGCCGGTCGGCGTCGGCGAAGGCAGCGTTGCTAGCACGTTGAACGTGTAGCTGAAGTCGAGCGTCCGCGGCGTCGCCGCGAGGTTGCGAGCACTGATGTGCGCCGCGGCGGCGCCCAGGGGAAGCGTCTGCGCCTGACGGACGACCTTGTAGCCGGCGACGTGCAGCGCCCCGCCGCTGCTGCAGGTTGTGTTCGTGGCGTCATCGCACGCCGTCAGCGTCAACGTGGCGTTGGCCGCCTCCCCGATAGCGTAGCTCACCGACTGGGGGTCGATGCCACTTGCGGCGTCCGCGACGGTAAAGGTGACGGTAACGGGATTCACGGTGTCAGCACCGACGTCGGGTTTGAGGTTGAAGACGAAGGGAACCGCGAACACCGGAATGTCACCAGCGCTGGTCTCCGTGCCTCCGACAATGCTGACTCGTTTCTGATCACTCAGGAAACTCGCCGGCGCGACGCGGGTGGCATCGCACGCCTGGCCAGCACCCACCGGGTCGGTCGGACACGCCGCCACGGGGTTCGCGACGGGTGCGAAGTTCACGGCGAACCCCGCCAGAGCAACCGTCGCACCGCCGGTGGGGAGTTGGTCCATCACCAGGAAACGGCGACCGGAAGCCGGGTCGATTGGCAGGAGCGTTGGGTCGACCGCGAGACAACAATGCAACCCTGCATCCGAATCGAAAGAAATGCGGACGGTCTTGACCGCCGCGGGCAGATCCGGGCCGAAGCTCCCGCGCGTCACCGATGTCGATTGGCCGCTAGCGGCGGCGCTGCCGCTGCGCAGGCCGCGCTGCTCCCAGACAGGACGGAAGTTGAGGCTGCCGCCGCTGCCGCCCGACGAGCCGCCGCCGCACCCCAGTGCGCCGAGGATGCCCGCGATCACCGCGAATCTGGTGACTGATCTACACCGCATACAAAACCACCGTTCAACGGCTGACATATCGTCTCGCACCTGGTTTGTCCAATAAGAACGGATGAACAACGGCTGGGTAGAACACCTACGTAATCCACGCTAGAGTCCGCGCGATGGACCGACGACTCGAGGTGGCTATCACCGCCGCGAAAGCAGCGGGCGAGATCGCCCTGCGTTACTTCCGCACCGGCCTGACGGTCGAGTACAAAGGCGATCGTTCTCCGGTGACGCAGGCAGATCGCGACTGCGAGCAGCGCATCGTCGAGGTCCTGCTCGCCGCGTTCCCCGACTACGGTGTGGTCGGCGAGGAGTTCGGCGAACGCCCCGGCGCACGCGCGCGCTGGATCATTGATCCCATCGACGGCACCAAGAACTTCATCCGCGGCATTCCCTATTTTGCGACGCTGATCGGTTTGGAGGAAGACGGCGAGGTCACCGCCGGCGTCGTCTACGCACCAGCAGTCGACGACCTGCTGTACGCACACAAGGGACAAGGCGCATTCGATCGCAGCGGCCGACTGCACGTCTCACGCATCACGCCACTGCGCCAGGGGCTACTGGTCTTCGGTGGCATTGAGATCTTTCGCCAGGCTGGCCACTGGGACGCCTTTGAGCGTCTGGTGCGCGCCTCGGGCCGCCAGCGCGGCTTCGGCGACTACTTCGGCCACACGTTCGTGGCGCGCGGCCAGGCCGAAGCCATGGTCGAATTGGATCTGAAACCATGGGACCTGGCGCCGATCAAGATCATCATCGAAGAGGCGGGCGGCCGCTTTACGGACTTCACCGGTGTAGCGACCATCTACGGCGGGACCGCAATCGCCTCCAACGGCGCCGTGCACGACGAGATCCTGCAACTGATCGGTAGCGCATAGGGCCGGAGCATGCGCCAGCGCCAGCCACCGGAAGGCCAAGCCTCGCTCTTCGACGGGCTCGCAGGACGCAAGAGCGGCACCACATCGCCCAAGACACGCTCCGACACGGCTCGCAAGTGGCGCATGCCGGAGTTGGAAGGACGCACGGTCGCCGAGATCCGCTTGCGGTGGACGAAGCGACTCACACCGGCGCAGGTGGCGCGCGTCGAGGCGGAACTCAGTGCGCTTCCGAAGGCGCTTTCCAGGCTCGGTTTTGGGACCGTCCAGGTCGAGCGTGCCTTCGTCCGCCGGCGACGGGCGTAGCTGCGTGGCAGCGTGAGAGCGTGCGAGAGTGAGAGCGTGAGGGCGGCGCGCCGACGGCCAGCTGGCACACTCCCACGCTCTCACGCTCCCACTCTCGCACACGTGTGCCGCCGCGCCATGCTCTGCGCCGCTGTCTGCGCCGTGCTTGCTGGCGGCTGCGAGGACGACCTGCGTGTCCCCTACATCCCGCCGACGCTGGCGAACTGGCCGCAGCCGTATCGCGGCGTTGCCGGATTGAAGGTCCACGTCTTCAACACGGGGTACGTGCGCGTTCCCGAAGCGCTGGTGCTGCGCGGCGGCAGCCTCACACGCAAACGCGACCTCGCCGTACCTGCGGTGCTCATCGAGCACCCGCACCAGGGCCTGGTGCTCTTCAACACCGGACTCAATCCAAAGGCGAAGGAGGCATCACCTGCGGGTGAGTGGCTGGCCGCCGTCCTGGGAGCGGAAGTATTGCCGGGAAAGGACCTCGCCAGTCAGATGCACGACGCAGGTTTCAAACCGGAGGCGGTGCGTTGGATCGTCCTCGCGAATCTCCGCTCCGACCGCACCGGCGAGCTGGAATCGTTTCCGAAGGCGCGCGTGGTGGTAACCAAAGTTGAACACGAGTACGCCCAGGGTGGCAACCGTGGCTACGACACCAGCACGTTCGACGACGTAGCCAACTGGAAGTTCATCGACTTCGCGTCCACCACCGGCGTGGCCACCTTTCCAGTGCACGTCGACCTTTTCGGCGACGGCAGTTGTTTGCTCTTGGACGCGAGCGGTTCGACGCCCGGTGCTCTGGCGCTGCTCGTGCGATTGCCGCAGCAACCTTTGGTGCTCGCAGACGGGTTCGCCGCAGTTGAAGAGCAAGTGCGCTACGCCGCGAAGCCCGCGGCGGCCGCCGACCTGGACGCTTGGTGGGATCACATCTGGCGGCTGAAGCGCTTCAAGGACTTGGTTCCCGACCTCGTCGTCGTGCCGGGCCGCGACCTGGCGGCAGTAGGAGCGCTACACGCCCGCGACATTGTCGTGCATCCGTTCGCTGCACCGCGTCAGGACGCCGCGCCGACGCCAACAGCCGGCGGGCTCGAACGGTTCATACCGCGGCCAATGTGACCCGGTACGAATCTACCGCGCTTTCTTGTTCTTCATGCAGGGGCACCCGCCGGCGCCCTCGCCCGTGGCGTCGCCCGCGGCGTCGCCGGTCGACCCCTTCTCGCTGGACTTGGCGGCCTGTGCACAAGCGCCATGACCGCAGCAGCTGCCGTCGGGCATGCAGCCGCCGGTCGTTTCGACGGCCTTGTCGGCGTTTGCTGCAGGCGCC